>CETJ01084611.1_pt1 | contig 10031 bp, 12 predicted proteins | sample 531341 | NCBI WGS metagenome assembly CETJ01 (sample SAMEA2622677, study PRJEB7988) | marine metagenome | isolation source: saline water (ENVO:00002010), including | reverse complement strand
GCAACGATCATCGGATTCGGTCTGTCGGCGATGCTACCAGCTAGGCCGGGTGAGGTGGTGAGGCCCTATGTGCTAGCACGGCGAGAGGGATTCAATACGGCCGCGACTTTTTCCACGATCGTCGTTGAGCGGTTACTTGACTTGGTTACGGTTCTACTATTGTTCGGCGGCTTCCTGACACTGTCTGATCCGGGCTTGGAGCGGGCTGACCCGCGGGTTTTTGAGGCGGTCAAGATCGGGGCGGCAGTCAGCGCAGTGGGAGCGTTGGTCGCCGTCTGGCTGGTGTTCCTGATCGCTGGCCGGCCCGAGGTGCTCGACCGAATCCTACGGCCTCTAGTACGTATCTTGCCACGGCGTGCGGCCGAACTGGTCAATGGGCTTGCCGAGAAGGTCTCGTCGGGATTCGCGGTGGTGCGGCAACCTGTCGTGCTGGCGGGTGCGCTGGTTCTGTCGGTCGTGCACTGGGTTATGGTTGCGTTCTGTGTCTGGACCGCGGTCTCGGCATATCGCCTCGCAGTACCCTTCACCGGGTCGTTCCTGCTGCTCGGTTTACTGGTTGTGGGGGTATCCGTTCCCACCCCGGGCGCTGTCGGTGGTTTTCACGCCGCATTACAGATCGGGCTAACGGCGTTCTACGCGGCGCAGCCTGATAAAGCTGCAGCGGCGGCGATTGTGTTGCATGCGATATCGTTTGTACCCGTGGCGCTGGTCAGCTTAGTACTCTTCATCCCCGAAGGCATGACCATTGCTGTGATGCGCCGGGCCGCTTCAAAGGATGTGCTGCCGGAGGCGCCGGCGATTCTAAATGGTGGGAGACACGATGGGGGAACGTCGTGAAGTGCCCATTTTGTGGCCATCTACGGGATAAGGTCGTTGATTCGCGAGAACGAGCGGACGGTGCTTCTGTCCGCCGCCGGCGTGAATGCCTGGATTGCGGCCGGCGCTTTACGAGTTACGAGCGAATCGACGAAATTCCTTACATGGTGGTCAAGAAAGATGGCAGCCGTGAACGATTCGATCGGCAAAAGGTCCTTGCCGGAATGGTCGCGGCGTGCCAGAAGCGTCCCGTACCAGTGGCCGAGCTTGAGGTCGTCGCGGAACGCGTTGAGGCGACGCTGCAAGAGCGGCCTGAGAAGGAGATTTCCACCCAGGAGGTCGGCACGTTGGTGATGCAGAAACTCAAGCACCTTGATAAGGTTGCCTATGTTCGCTTTGCCTCGGTGTACCGCCAGTTTCGCGACATCGGAGACTTCATGGATGAACTGAGCGATCTCCAGGAGTAGAGGTGATCGGCTTTGGCGAACTCTCCGTGTGTTGAAGAAGCGGTGCAGTAAGCTTGGTTGGGCCATTTGCGAGCAGGGTCACTCCCTCGATGTCGAATCTGCAGTCCTGATACTTGAAGAGTCGTGCCGTCGGGCTGAGGACTGGTTGCAAGAAAGACCTGCGATGGCGCGCCCTGGTTGTGATTGTGCAACGACCCCCTAACCTCAACTGTACCCAACTTCCGGTGAGATGAGATGTCCGAAGTGTGGCTGCACCGGGTTCGACGTCGCTGAGCAATGTGGGGGCTGCGGATACGATGTCGCGGTGGCAGCCGGTGAGGTCATAAAGCCAGACCTACCGGTTCGGATGGGTAACGAGTCGCTGGGTCCGATGGTTGATGTGACTTTGCGAGATGGCGGCGCGGCGGTTGGCCCGGCGCGCGATGTATTATCGGTCGACGACGTGGAGCTACCGCTATTTCCGGATCAGGCGACTCGCCTAGCGGTCGGTGTGGAACCAGCTACTCTTCAGTCGGTCCCGCTCTCATCGAGCGATTGTTGGCCGACCGCGTCGCGCAATCCGCCAGGGGCTGTTCTGGCTCCAAGCCTCGGGCGGATACTTGCGGGGCTGATTGACGTTATGCTGCTCGGTGCCGTCAATGGCGCCGTCATGCTGCTCACGCTTCGACTGTGCGGGTTGACCATGTCCGAGTGGGTGGCGTTGCCTCTGGCGCCGATCGCGGGCTTTCTCCTGCTATTCGATGGGGGATACCTCGTGGCGTTTACGGCGGTTGGCGGACAGACCATCGGAAAAATGGCCTGTCGGCTTAAGGTCGTGAGTGCTGGCGGCGAACCAGTCAGTTCGAGTAAGGCTGTGCTGCGGGCGATGGCCTTTCTACTCTCCGTTCTACCACTCGGACTCGGGTTCATCGTCCAGTTCGGCGACCGCCATCGGCGTGCACTGCACGACCGCCTCGCCGAGACACGTGTCGTCAAGGTATCCTGAAGGTTCTAGTAGACGGTTCAGGCTCTCCGGGGGAGCGGCGCTTCCATGGGCGGGGGGCTCGTCGGCCGCTAGAATCGAGCGGAACGTGGATACCTGGAGTCTCGCATCGTGACCCACCTCGCCGTCGCAGTTGCGACTGGTCTTTATTGCGGATACGTACCGGTGGCGCCTGGTACGATCGGTTCCGTCCTAGGTCTAGGGGTGTTCGCAGGTATCCGCGCGATCGGGTCGCCCCTCGGTGAAGCCACTATGATCACCGGGTTGATGTTTGCTGGCGTGTGGTCGGCATCGGTTACCGAACGGCACGTTGGTCGAACCGACCCCGGAATCATCGTCATTGATGAGGTTGTTGGGATGTTGCTGACCGTTTCGTTCCTAACGATCAACGCAGGCATGATACTGGTCGGCTTTGTCCTGTTTCGAGCGTTCGACATCGTTAAACCATACCCCGCGAGAGCTTGTGAACGGCTGCCTGGCGGGTGGGGGGTAATGGCCGACGATGTGGTAGCCGGTCTGTACGCGCACGCGTTGTTACGTAGTGGTATCTGGCTGCTCAACTCTTGAGGCGCATGAACGCAACTGTTATCGATACTGCGGCTATCATCGCTGTCGGTAGCGAGCTGCTGACGCCTTACCGTGCGGACACAAACTCCGTGTTTTTGACCGCGCGATTGAACGAGTTGGCGATTGAGGTGCGAGGTAAATTGATCGTTGGCGATGATCGAAAGAGGTTAGCTAGAGGGCTTGAGCGCAGTCTCGATGATGCCGACCTTGTGGTGCTGACGGGTGGATTGGGGCCGACCGACGACGACGTCACACGCGACGTGCTTGCTCAAGTCCTTGGCATGCCACTCGTCGAACAGCGAGAGATTGTCGAGGTGATTCAGAAGCGATTTTCGGCCCGCGGTCTCGGGATGCCCCGGATCAACCGCCGGCAGGCGCTTGTGCCGCGTGGTGCGGAGTTAATCCCAAACGCCCGCGGGACGGCGCCTGGTCTCTGGGTGGAGTGGCGGAAGCAGGTCGTCGTTGCATTACCTGGACCGCCACGGGAACTAAAACCTATGGTTGATGGGCCCGTTCGGGAGCGACTCGCGCCATTGACGTCGGGGTCCCATCTTGCGCGTCGTGTTGTCGCGGTGGCCGGTTCCACCGAATCGCATGTTGAAGAACGCGTACAGCCGGTTTATGCACGTTGGCGGCAACGTGCCCAGGTCGTGAAGGCGACGATCTTGGCGGGTCCGGGCCAGGTCGAGTTGCACCTGTCGACACGGGTCTCCAGCATGCCGGAGGCCGAGGCGGCTCTTGACCTGGCCGTCGAAGAGCTCGTCGCGGTGCTCGGTTGTGACGTGTATACCACTGTTGGTCTTCCGCTCGAGCGGGTCGTCGGCGACCGACTTCGCGCTCTTAGCTGGCGTGTTGCGCTGGCCGAGTCATGCACGGGCGGGCTTGTGGCGTCTCGCCTGACCGACATACCCGGTAGCTCGACGTATTTTGATTTAGGCGTCGTGACATATGCCAATGCGGCAAAGACTGATTTTTTGAATGTGCCGACATCCCTCATTGAGGTGCATGGTGCGGTTAGCGAGCCGGTCGCACTAGCCATGGCCTCCGGCGTGGCAATTCGGGCCGCGGCCGAAATCGGCGTCGGCGTTACCGGAACTGCGGGCCCTACCGGTGGGACCGACGCTAAACCGGTTGGGACGGTGTGCGTTGCTGTGACCGGAGCCGCGGGCGAGCGGGTAAGGACTTTCACGTTCAGCGGGGACCGGGATGTCGTTAAACGTCAAGCTTCGCAGGCGGCACTCGACATGCTCCGCCGAATGCTAGACGCTCATGGTTGATGGCGCGTCTTCAGTTCGTCTGTTCGCAGCGGTCAACTTTGATGAGACCGTGCGGCGGGCGGTGACGACAACGACCGCGGCGATCGCGGAGCGGCTCGTAGCTGCTGGAGGAGCCAGGGTCTCATGGGTGCGTCCGTGGAACCTTCATGTCACCGTTCGATTTCTCGGGGATGTGGAGGTGGGCGTGATGCGTCGGCTGCGGACGTCGTGGGTCAGGCCTTGGTTGGCTGGAATGTTCGACCTGAAGCTGGCGGTACCTGGTACGTTTCCGCCGTCTGGCACGCCCCGGGTGATGTGGGTAGGTGTGTGCGACCGGTCGTCAGGGTTCGACCCGTTGACCTTGGAACTCGACGAGCGACTACGCACAGCCGGCGTTGGCGAGAATCAGGTGCGATTTGTCCCGCACGTTACGGTCGGACGGGTCCGGCGTGCTGCGGCTTGCGGAAGGATGATTCGCGAAGCCCTTGAGGCGGTCAAGGTGAAGGCTGTGCGATGGCGCGCGACGGATGTCATCCTCTATGAGAGCCGTGTGACGCCGTCGGGGCCGTCCTACGTGCCGCAAGCGGTCGGTACGTGGCGTGCTGGCATTACCTCATGACGACGATGGATGTGTGGCTGATGGTGCTCGGTTACCTCGTTGGGTCAGTTCCCTTCGCCTTGCTCGTGCCAAGGCGCTTGACCGGCGTCGATGTACGTGACGTAGGAAGCGGGAACGTTGGATCTGCCAACGTTTTCCGGTCGACGCGACCCTCGGTCGGCATGGCCGTGATAGCCCTCGATGTCGCAAAAGGCTGCGCGATCGTATTATTGGCGGGGAAGCTAGGCGGGGACGATCATGTGCGCGCTGCGGCCGGCATAGCCACCATCATTGGCCACGTTTACCCCGTGTGGCTGAGATTTAATGGTGGCAAGGGCGTGGCGACAGCCGGTGGTGTTTTTGGTGTGTTGTCGCCTGCGGCAACGGCAGTGGCCGCCGTTACGTTCCTTGTGGTCGCTTGGCGCACGCGGTACGTTTCGATGGGCTCGATCTCGGCCTCGTTGCTGCTCGTTCCATTGGTGTACCTGATGTCAGCACCGTCGCCGACAGTGATCGGTGCCTCTGCCGTAACGGCGTTAATCCTTTTTCGACACCGAAGTAATTTGGCTCGGCTAGGTGTGGGGACTGAACGGCGTTTCTGACGACGAGAGGATATTCGAAAACGATGGCGCATCGGGTTACCGTACTCGGAGCGGGAAGCTGGGGAACGGCGCTGGCAATCCAACTTGGCCGTGTGGGGCACGACGTGCGGCTTTGGGCGCGAGATTTGCAACTCGTTGCCTCGATGGCCGAGCTTCGGATGAACCGCACGTACTTGCCGGATGTGGAGCTGCCAGCGTCAGTCCTTCCGACTGCGTCACTGGAACAAGCGCTGGAAGCTTCCACGTGTGTCGTCGCAGCGGTGCCGTCGCACGGTGCCCGTGCAGTCATCCGGCTAGCGAGTGGGTTTCTGCCTCCGGGCGTGCCGATTGTGAGTGCTGCGAAGGGGCTCGAGCCTGACACAATGTTACGGATGTCACAGGTGATCGAGGAGGAGTTGGGGGCCGCAAGTTCCGTGGCGGTGCTGTCGGGTCCGAGCTTTGCGGTTGAGGTAGCGCGCGAACTCCCCACGGCGGTGCTCGTTGCGTCGGCTCAGCCAGCCGTGCTCAAGCTGGTTCAGGATGAGTTCCGGTCCAAGTACTTCAGGCTGTACGCGAGCGACGATGTCATTGGCGTGGAACTGGGTGGCGCGCTCAAGAATGTAATAGCGATCGCGGCAGGGGTGGTCGAATCGCTTGGTCTCGGGTGCAACGCTTTGGCTGGTCTGATCACGCGGGGTTTAGCCGAGATGACGCGCGTGGCGTGTGCCGTCGGCGGCCGTCCTCAGACGTTGGCTGGATTGAGTGGACTCGGTGATCTCGTGTTGACTTGCACTGGTAACCGCAGCCGTAACCGACTAGTTGGCGTTGAGCTCGGTAAGGGACGTTCGCTCGACGCCATCCTAGCCGACATGAAAATGGTCGCCGAGGGTGTGCAGACTACGGGTGCAGCACTCGCGCTCGGTAAGGAGTGCGGTGTTGAACTACCGATTGCCTGGCAGATGGCCGAAGTCATGGCCGGCCGCGTGGCTCCCCTGGTGGCGGTCGAGACGCTGATGCTTAGACGCCAGCGGGTTGAGGCTGACACGAAATAGACCTGCCGACGTGTTACTGGTCCTGATAATGCGACGTTCGGGGGGCCGTGTCGGCCGCGGGTCGGAGGCCGTGCAAACCGACGGCATCAAGCCCGCTATTGTCGAGGCAAGACACGGTGGCAAGGGCGGGTGTGAGGTTGACGGAGGTGGGAGAGTTTGGGGCATTGGACTGTTTTGTCGGTGTTGGCGAGCGAATCGACGACCTGGTGCGGTTCGCGGCGGTCGACTACGTCGATACGCTATTCCAGCAAGGCTGGTAAGTAGGTGCTTCTGGATGATGCCGACTACATGGATCGGGCCTTGCATGTGGCCGCCCGTGGCCGCGGCTTGACAAGTCCGAATCCGTTGGTCGGCGCAGTCGTGGTCTCTCCCGATGGCGTCGTTGTTGGCAGCGGCTACCATCGTCGCGCTGGTGAGCCGCACGCCGAAATTCACGCGTTGCGGTCTGCCGGAGTGGCTGCTCGCGGGGCAACGCTCTTCAGCACACTTGAGCCGTGTTGCCACACCGGACGAACGGGGCCGTGCGTCGACCGCATCGTCAAAGCAGGCGTGGCCCGTGTCGTGATCGGTGTAGAAGATCCCCACCCGCAGGTGCACGGTGAGGGCATCCGCTTTCTTCGGGAGCATGGGATTGCGGTGACGGTGGGGGTGCGCGAAGCTGAGGCCACTCGCATGAATCTACCGTTCTTCATCCATACACAGCGCGGTCGCCCACTCGTGATGATGAAGGTGGCTTTGACGCGTGACGGATACGTTGCCGAGGCGCCTGGGGTACGCAGTGCCATCACGGCTGAGCGGGCTGGCCATGACTCGCACTCGCTACGGGCCGAATTTGACGCGGTTGGCGTTGGGTCCGAGACGGTGCTCGTCGATGATCCTGAACTAACCGCTCGGGCAGTCCATCGCGCACGGCCGTTGACACGTGTCATTTTTGATTCCCGTTTGCGGGTGCCGCCCACGGCGGCGATTTTCGGAACTCGAGATGCCGGGCCGATTGTGATCGTGACGACCAAGGTGACGTTAGCCGGTTCCCCAGATCGGGCCGCGGCGCTTGAGGCCAATGGTGCACGACTCCTGCCCGCACAGGTGCATGATGTGACGTCGGCGTTGATGATGCTAGGCTCGGAAGGGGTGACGTCGCTGTTGCTCGAAGGTGGCCCGACTCTGCATGCCGCGGCGTGGCGTGCCGGGGTCGTCGATCGTGTTCGAATTTACGTGTCGCCGCTGGCGTTCGGTGACAAAGGAGTGAGGTGGTTCGAGACGCGCTCGACGGTGACCGAGGCGCTCGAAGATCTCGATGTTCGGATGGTTGGACCAGACGAACGCACGGACGGATATGTTTACCGGAATGATTGAGGCTACCGGAACGGTTCGGGCGATGTCCTCCGTGGCCAAGGGGTTTCGGCTGCGCGTTGACGCTGCGCTGGCAGGTGAGCTATTGCCTGGAGATAGCGTTGCGACCAATGGCGTCTGCCTGACGGTTACGGGCATCGGCGACGGTGGGTTCGATGTCGAAATCTCGCCCGAAACAGCCCGCGTCACGACGCTGGGCGCGTTGGCGGCTGGCCAAGTGGTTAATATTGAGCGGCCTATGCGAGCAGACGCTCTTGTGGGCGGGCATTTCGTCCAGGGCCACGTCGATGCGACGGGCTGCGTTCAGGAGATCCAGCCGGAGGGAGAGTGTCACCGAGTGACGATCGCGTTTCCAGACTCGCTGGCCGCGTATCTAGTGCCGCGCGGTTCCGTCGCGGTCGATGGTGTCAGCCTGACGGTCGCCCAACTTCGTGGTCGAAGGTTCGACGTCCAGATCATTCCGTACACATGGCAGCACACAACGTTCGGCGGCTATCGCGAGGGCGCCGCGGTAAACCTGGAATGCGATATCCTTGGCAAGTACGTCGTACGCGCCCTGGAAGTCGAACGCCAAGGCTCGTCCTGAGTGGTGGTTTCATTGAGGCAGACCATGGCGAAAGATTCGTTGCGTGGGGGCTCACAGGGGCTTAAGCCAATCGACAAGGCTGCCCCGGTAGCTGATGGCATATTTTCGTCCGTCGATGATGCCTTGGCGGCCATCCGCGCGGGCCTGATGGTCATCGTTGTGGACGATGAGGATCGTGAAAATGAGGGCGACCTCACGATTGCGGCCGACAAGGTTACTCCGGAGGCCATTAACTTCATGGCTCGGTACGGCCGAGGTCTGGTTTGCATGCCGATGACGACTGAGCGACTGGATGATCTTGGCATCCCACTAATGGTGCCGCAGAACACAGCACGCTTTGACACAGCATTCTGCGTGTCGATCGAAGCGAAGGAATTCACGAGCACCGGTATTTCAGCAGGCGACCGCGCGGCCACGGTGCGAGCCGCCATGGACCCAGAGACACGTCCCGCGGATTTGGCTCGGCCTGGTCACATGTTTCCACTGCGTGCGCGACCAGGCGGCGTGCTTGTGCGCGCTGGTCAGACGGAAGCGGCGGTCGATCTTGCACGGATCGCCGGGTTAAGCCCAGCGGGCGTCATCTGCGAGATCATGAACGAAAATGGCACCATGGCACGGGTGCCTGAGTTGGCGAAGTTTGCACGGAAGCACGACCTACCCATAATCACGATCGCCGATCTGATCAAATACCGCATGCGCACGGAGCGGCTAGTGCGACGGGTCGCTTCGGCGATGCTGCCAACCGACTTCGGCGAATTCCGCGTTGTTGCTTACGAGAACGTGGTGGGCAAGGAAACCCACGTGGCGATGGTGTGCGGCGAGATTGGCGATGGGCAGGACGTCGTCGTTCGGGTTCATACGCGCTGTTTGACCGGCGACGTCTTTCATTCGAGCCGCTGTATGTGCGGGCGTCAACTGCAGGCCAGTTTGGTTCGAGTGGCTCGGGAAACGCGCGGAGTTCTGTTGTATCTCAATCAAGACAGCCAAGGGATGACCCTGGCTAACCAGATTCGGGCCTACGAACTCCTAGATGAGGGTGTCGACACGGTCGAGGCGAACACGCGGATTGGCGTGGGACCTGACCAGCGAGATTACGGCATTGGGGCACAGATCTTGGGTGATCTCGGTGTTCGGTCGATGCGTATTCTAACCAATAATCCTCGCAAGTTCGTCGGTCTTGAGGGCTACGGACTCTCCATTATTGAGTCGATTCCCTTTGAGGTCCCGACTCCCGCCGCTTGAGCAGAGAAGCACGACGTATAATCTTCGCGCGGTCGGTCTGACTGTCCGTGCAGATCGGCGTTTCGTGGCGCCGCGGACTTAATGTTGATCGAACGGGTCACCGAACGGTGCTCCGTTGACAGGGTCGTTCGAACAAGGGTACGATAAGCGGTTGTCTATGAGTGAGTTAGCGGATTCAGAGTAAGTTATGTTTAAATTATTTGACGGCCATCTGCGGCAAGCGCCGGGAGTGTTTTGGCGTAAGGCTAGACACACGCCTGAACTCATTGAGGAAGCCCTCGGTTGAATCCGTAGATAATTGAGAGGCCAATAACGCTATCCTCGCCGTATCGGTCGAGGGTGTTCCACAGTAGAAAAGAAAGGTTTGTTGGCATGTTGGCGATCCGTCTGCGTCGGGTGGGATCGAAGAAGCAACCGTTATATCGCGTCGTCGTCTGCGATTCGGCGAAGGCGACCGATGGTCGGTTCGTTGAAATTCTCGGCTACTACAATCCGCGGACTAGTCCCGAGACCGTCGAAGTGGATCGCGAG
>CETJ01074641.1_pt1 | contig 10032 bp, 8 predicted proteins | sample 531341 | NCBI WGS metagenome assembly CETJ01 (sample SAMEA2622677, study PRJEB7988) | marine metagenome | isolation source: saline water (ENVO:00002010), including | reverse complement strand
CCCGCAACTCGACGTCCGACACTCTGGCGAGGTTCGACCCGGTTAGTGACAGATCAATCGCCACAGTTTGTCCTGGAACGACAGCCGTCAATTCGGCCGGGGTGCTAAATTCCGTCTGCGGCGGCACGGCCACGGCGAACAGATCGAGCCCGAGTGCTGCACTGAGCGCGTGCTCAAACTGTCGCTCTTTCGTACGAAGCAGAAACGCGGCATCATTACCTGTCGCGAGCTCGGCCAAGAGTTCTCGAGTAGCCCGAAGTCCCGCAGCCAGCGCGGGAACACTGTTCGCCGGCTGCTGCAGGGTGAAAGCGGCCGCGGCCGCTTCCACCTGCCCACCGATGGTACGCCCTCGTGCCGTCAACAGGGCCGAGTCCGAACTCCCGGCGAGGTGAGCAAGGGACTCCCAGCCAGTCTGCAAGCCTTGGAAGAAGTTTGAGCCCGTCGGCTCGGGTCCTGGGAGTGGCCAGATTTGTTGGTATCGTCGAACTACGGCACCGGGTGTTGCGATTGACAGCCCTGCGTTCTGTGAGCGCTGCAAGCTCAAACCGAGGCGCGCCAGCCGTCGATACGACAAGCCCAACCACGGACTGTACTGGCCGACGTTGACCTCCACCGATGCCGGCTCATCCATCCTAACGCCCCCCACGAAGAGTCGGTTGGCTTGCCAGGGGCCTAGCCCGCTCGCGGCCAGTTGCTCTGGGAAACGTTCCGGGTCCGCCGCTGCGTGAAAGGCTTCCTGCGTGATTTCACCAGCCGCGATGTGTTGTCCATGCCCGTCTCGAGGTCTGCCCTGAAAACGAGAAACCACCACGAGCGGGCGATTCATCCTGATGACGCGGACGACCTCTTCAAGCACTTCGGTCCGTGCCCACTGGCTCCACGCTTCGGACACGCGCTTCGAGAATCCATAGTCGACGGCGGAGGTGAAGTATTGCTGATCCACCCCGTAGTACCGATTGGCCGCCCTGAGCTCTTCGGTACGGATCAGTCCCAGGGCATCAAACAATTCTGAGCCGATGGCGTTGTCGCCTGACTCGCCCCGGGTAAGCGTCAGGAGGCCCACGCGGGCGCCTAAGCCTCGGCTCAGCCACGTCAGGACTCCCCCGTGCTCGTCGTCAGGATGGGCCGTCGTGTGCAGGACGCTAGCAAACGTCCGTAACTTCTGAATAGCTTGCCAGGCCCCGGCTGAGCCACGGTCCACGGCAACCGCGCGTGGCTGTGCACGAAGCAGCGGTCCGATGGTGACCAAAGTCAGCAGGACGAGCGCCGTCCGTTTCACAAGGTTGATCATTTTAGGAGGGGTCGAGGCCTGACGATACCGGGTCTAGCCCGTCGGTGCAACCGTCAGCATCGAACTAGAAACAGCCCGTTCGCTAGAAAAAATTGGAGCCGGCGAGCGGACTCGAACCGCTGACCTGCTGATTACGAATCAGCTGCTCTACCAACTGAGCTACGCCGGCCAAGGCGGGTCTACCGGACCGCCTTGTACCTGTCTCATTCGTGGCGACCGGCGCAAGCCAGAATGGTAGCATACCCCCTCCGGCGCCCTCGACGCAGGATACGGCGCGGCAGAAAGTTCACGACGCTATTGACTCGGCCTGAGCGGGGTTATTCGGTACTGGCTTTCGACCCCCGAGCGTCTTCACCAAACTGCTCGTTACCTTAGCGTGCACGGGTTCGGTCCGGTTGCAGTTCTCTTTAGGCTGAGCTAGGATGTCCTGTTGAAGGGTCCAAGAAATTTAGCACCGTGGACGGAAAGATGCCCGAGCCCGCCACAGGCCAAGACGGCCATATTGTTATCAGCGGCGCACGCACGCACAACCTGAAGGGCATCGACCTCTCGCTTCCATCCAACCAGCTCATCGTGGTTACGGGCGTGAGTGGCTCCGGTAAATCGTCGCTCGCGTTCGATACGATCTACGCCGAAGGACAGCGGCGCTACGTCGAGTCGTTGTCTGCCTATGCCCGTCAGTTCCTCGAGCGGATGGAGAAGCCTGATGTCGATCGGATCGACGGCATCGCGCCCGCGATTGCCATCCGTCAAAAGAACAGCGTACGGAACCCACGTTCGACTGTTGGGACCACCACTGAAATCAACGATTATCTCCGCCTTCTATGGGCTCGGATCGGTCGTACGGTCTGCCGGAAGTGTGGTCGTGATGTCATCCGCGAGACGGCCGAAGTGGCGGCCAAGCAGCTGAGCGAGCTCAACGAGGGCACGCGGTTGCTGCTGGGTTTCGAGATGCCCTTGGTCCACGGACTCCGTGATGCCGATTTGAACGGTGGAGACAGCGGCGGAGCGGATGACGCCTCGGGTCAATCTGGCACCAACGGTGGAACGCTGACCTCCGACCGCGCTGGGTCGGCGACCGAAGCCGTCCCGGCGGCGATCGAGGCGCTTCGGCGTCGGGGTTTTGGCCGACTTTATGTTGATGGCCAGGCTACCGGATTCGACGATGTCGATCTCGAGCAACTGGCCAATCGCACGGCCTTGGATGTTGTGGTTGATCGGGTCAAGGTTCGTCCAGATTTACTGACGCGGCTGACCGATTCGATTGAAGTTGCCTATTCGGAAGGCGGTGGTGCCGTATTTGCGATTCAACTCTCCGAGGCCGGCGACGAAACGGCGCGGCACGTCTTTAGCGAGCGTTTTGAATGCCGCACCTGCGCCATCCTGTACGAGTTGCCGCAGCCCCGGCTGTTCTCGTTTAACAATCCGTTCGGAGCGTGTCCGACCTGCCACGGGTTTGGCAACGTGATCAAGCTCGATCTCGGACTGGTCGTGCCCAACCCGAGCCTGTCGATTCAGCAGAACGCAATCGAGCCGTGGAGCAAGCCGCACTATCGTTCGAAGTTAGCCGATCTCAAGCGGGCGGCGCGGGCGAAGCGGATCCGTCTCAACGTGCCGTGGGAGGAGTTGACCGATAACGAACAGGCATTCGTCGTTGATGGTGACGGTGAGTACGAGGGGATCCGGGGCTTTTTCCGCCAGATCGAACGGAAGAAGTACAAGGTGCACGTCCGTGTGTTCCTCAGCCGTTACCGGAGTTATCTTACCTGTCCAGATTGTCAGGGCGCCCGCTTGCGGCGGGAGGCACGCGACGTCTATGTCGGCGGTCGGACTATCGACGTGGTCTGTGCCTTAACAGTGCAGGCTGCGGTTGAATTTTTTGAGACGCTTAAGCTCGATCCCCGCGAGACAGCGATTGCCGAAAAAATTCTTCGTGAAATCAGGAAGCGGCTCATGTTCCTGCGCGACGTCGGTCTGAACTATCTGACGCTGGATCGAGCCTCGTCTACGCTCTCGGGCGGCGAGTCTCAGCGCATCAACCTAGCGACCTCGCTGGGCTCTGCGCTTGTGGGCACACTGTATGTGCTTGATGAGCCATCGATCGGGCTTCACCCTCGAGACAATCAGCGGCTAATCGGCATCCTCCAGCAGCTACGCGACCAGGGGAATACCGTAATCGTTGTTGAGCACGATGCCGACATGATGCGTATCGCTGACTATATCGTCGACCTGGGGTTGGGGGCTGGCGAACAGGGAGGACGGGTTGTCTACGCTGGCCGCTACGAGCCACTGCTCAAGGAGCCACGGTCGCTGACGGCGAAGTACCTCCGCGACGATTTAGCAATCCCGCTGCCCACGATACGCCGTAAGCCGACGGGACAACATATTCGGGTTATTGGCGCGACTGAGCATAATTTGCAGTTGCTCGACATTGATATTCCGCTGAATGTGTTGACGTGCGTGACCGGCGTTAGCGGGTCGGGTAAGTCGACTCTCGTTCACGATGTACTCTACGCCGCATTGAAGCGGACAAGGGGTGGGTGGGATAAGAAAATTGGTGCGCACGAAAGAGTCGAAGGCGCCGAGCTTGTCAGTGACGTCTCGCTCGTGGATCAGGCTCCCATCGGTCGGACGCCACGGTCCAATCCGGCAACCTATCTGAAGGCGTTCGACCCGATTCGTGCGCTGTTCGCATCAACGAAGGAGGCACAGGCGAATGGTCTCACCGCTAGCCACTTTTCCTTCAACGTGTCTGGCGGGCGATGCGACGTGTGTGAAGGCGAAGGTGTAATCCGCATCGAGATGCAATTCCTTGCGGACGTCTTCGTGCCTTGCGAAGAGTGTGACGGTGCGCGATTCAAGCCGCAGGTGCTGGATGTTACCTATCGAGGTCGGCGGGTCGATCAAGTGCTAGATATGACGGTCCGCGAAGCCTTGTCTTTCTTTAATAATTCGCCGAAGGTGCTCCGTCGGCTCACCGTCTTAGATGAAATCGGCTTGGGCTATCTTCGGCTCGGGCAACCGGCGACAACACTGTCAGGCGGCGAGGCTCAGCGGATCAAAATCGCCTCGCACTTAACCGCGCACAACAGAGATCGGACGCTGTTCATTTTAGATGAACCCACGACCGGGCTGCACTTTGATGACATCGCCAAGCTGCTCGGGGCGTTCAAGAAGCTTCTGGATGCCGGTCACACGCTACTGGTGATCGAGCATAATCTTGATGTCATTAAGACGGCCGACTGGATCATCGACCTTGGGCCGGAAGGTGGGCAGGACGGCGGGCGGCTCGTGGCGACCGGCACGCCTGAGCAGGTGGCCCAGGTCGAAGAATCCCACACTGGAAGGTATCTTCGTGATGTCCTCGCGAGCGGACGGTCGAATGCCTACGCCACCGAGCGGATCTGAGCTAGGGGGTTCGCCTTGCCACTACCTCTATCTTGAAAGTGGTTTCTCGACCGGCCCGGATTCCCGTCATCACCACGGTCTCACCGATCGGCGCATCGGCGAGTAGCCGCAGTAGGTGTGACGCATCCTCCACCGGCCCGCCATTGAACGCAACGATGACATCACCTGGTCGGATGCCCGCGTCGTAGGCCGGTGTATCGCGCCGCATTCGCGAGACCAGCGCACCTTGACCACTGGGCACGTCGAGTTGCTCGGCGTCTCGGGTGGTTAAAGTTACGATTTCGATGTAGCCGATCGAGCCGCGTTGCACCTCGCCGTACTCGATGAGATCCCTCATGACGCGCCGCGCTAAGTTACTTGGCACCGCGAAGCCGACTCCCTGGTCGCCCCCGCTTTGCGTGAAGATGGCGGTGTTAATCCCGATGAGTTCGCCGCGGCTATTGATCAAGGCGCCGCCCGAGTTACCCTCGTTGATGGCCGCATCGGTCTGGATAAAATCTTCGTAGGTCGTAATCCCGAGGTTCGCACGCCTGACGGCACTCACGATTCCGAGTGTCACTGTCTGGTTGAGTTGAAACGGGTTGCCGATGGCGAGTACCCACTCGGCCACGCGGATCGTGGACGAATCGCCCCATGGTGCGACCGGCAGCCCAGCGGCGTCGATTTTCAGCAGGGCGATATCGGTCCACGGATCTACGCCGACTATGGTCGCTTGGAACTCTCGATTGTCCGGCAGGGTTACAGTGACCTCGGCGTCGGTGCTCCCTACCACATGGTTATTCGTCAGGATGAAGCCATCACTTGATACGATGACACCAGAGCCGAGGCTCGTTCGTTGGCGCTGACCGAACAGATTCGGGTCGTTGCCGAAGAAGTGGTTAAAGAATGGGTCGCTAAAGAACGGTGATACCGAACGCTGTTCGAGACGTAGTGAAGAGATATTGATGACACTTGGCACTCGTGCTAAGGCGACGTCGCTGAAGTCTGGCAAGTTTACCGGTGTGAGCGTCGCCATTTCAGGTTGGATCGACTCCGGTGCCTGACGCGCCGAAGATTCCTTAGCGACCTGGAACCGACCGGTGAGCACGAGACCAGCGACGACACCGGACAGAAAGAGCAGCGCGAGCAACAGGGTGCGTCTCATGCTTATGCCTCGACGAGTTGGAGTAGCGATACTTCGGGGTGCCGTGCCAGCTTCCGTCAGAACACGACACTTCCGGCGCGGCACCGATGCTAACCGTAGGCCGACAGGACCATGCTACAATCGACGACTGCGCGGGGCGAGGAAAATGTTTACCAGTAGGGAAACACGATGAGTTCGATTCAAGCCACGCGACTCCGCAAGGGGATGCTGATTAAACTAGGGGATGGGTTGTTTCGCCTCCTCGATTTCAACCACCTAACTCCAGGGAATAAACGAGGATTCGTGCAGTCCCGGATGCTGAATATTCGCTCCGGCACGTTGGCCGATCACAAGTTCCGGTCCGAGGATACCGTCGAGCGTGCCATAATTGACGAGCGCGAGATGCAGTATCTTTACGCGGACGGCGATTCCCACCACTTTATGGACACGGCGAGCTTCGAGCAGACTCACATGTCGAGCGATGTGCTCGGTAATGCCACCCGCTATCTGATTCCGGACACCCTGATTCGCGTGCAGTTCTATGGTGACGAGCCGGTAGGCATCGATTTGCCGCAGACTGTCGAACTGAGGGTGGGGGACACGCCGCCTTCGATCAAGGGCGCGACGGCTAGTGCGCAAATCAAGCCGGCAACGCTCGAGACGGGTCTAGTCGTTCAGGTGCCGCCGTTCATTAACGTCGGCGACACAATTCGTGTGAATACTGAGACCGGCGAATATCAGTCGCGCGTCTAGGTGTTGAGCGCCATTTTCGTGCCGGCTTGTGATGTCGTTGTCTGCGATTCTTCCGGCGCTGCTCCTGATGCTTGGGGTAGGGTTTTTCGTCGCGAATCTTCGGGTCGCTTGGTTGTTCGTCAAGTTTAGCGGCCTCCGCTCTGCTGCTGTTCTCACCTGGCAGGGTCCACGTCCGCCGTACTACGGTCTTATATTGGTGCTTGGCGTCGTGTTCGCACTCCTCATCCTCTTCAAACTTGTCATTCAGGAGCGGCTGCCGACCCAGACGTTCGGGGAGGGGATGATGTTTCTCTACTATTCCTGCGCTGTCCCGCTCAGCCTTCGGATTGCCCGTGGGTTCTACGAGAATGGAATTTGGGCCGAGAGTGGTTTCGTGCTGTATTCGGAGATCGGTGGGTTGACTTGGCGTGAAAACAACGAAATCACCTTGGTCGTCAACCGGATGGAGCGTCTAGCTAGGCGTCTAGTTGTGCCAAAGCAGCACTACGGTGAGGCCCGGCGGTTGCTTCGCGACAAGATTGCCTCGGACGACCTGCGCTTCAGTGGAAAGAGCTTGGACCTCGGTCGGCAGGACGAGCGCGATGATGTTTGAGGTTCGGCGGTAAGGCGATGTTCGGAGTCGTGGCTAGTTGACGAGAGTTAACAGCAAGCCGATGAGGCCCTGGCCTTTTGCCATTGGGTCGCCAAGCCAAGTGGGTGGCGTCAACCAGACGAACGCCAGGATGGCGAGGACCATGAGGTCGTATTGCCAGGTCGTGCGCTCGTGTGTCCAGAAGATTGCATTCCAGAGGATGACGAACGGGAAGGTTAACGCGCGGTTTATGCCCATCCAGCCGCTCCGTTCTGGGTGTGGTTTAGCTTATGCCATGTGTAGTAGATCCGACTGGCAACTGTAACGATTGAGAGCACACCGATCACCCAGAGCACTGCCGCCATCCGGTTAGTGAACGCGCCAATCATGAACAACACAATCCGCTCTGGCCGTTCCATGAAGCCGACTTTACATTTTGTGATCAGTGATTCCGCGCGGGCACGCGTGTAGCTTGTGAGCACGGAGAACATCATTACGAGTGCAGTGATCATGACGTAATCGGTCCGGCCTAGCTGCGCGTAGAGATAGATAAGGCCGATGAATAGCGAGATATCCGAGAAGCGGTCCATCACTGAATCCCAGAAGGCGCCAAAGGCCGACCGTAACTGCAGTTGCTCGGCGACCTTGCCGTCGATGAAGTCGAAGATGTTCGCAACGATCATGATGACACCGGCCAACGTGAAGTGGCCGAGGGCGAGCGCCCAGGCCGCAAACATGTTGACCAGTACGCCCATAACAGTGAGCACGTTCGGATGTATGCGAAGCGACACGCTTACCGCGATGAGCGCGCGTAATGGGAACATGCAGAGGGCACCGATGGCGCCGGTGAAAGTCATCAAAGACTGAAAGGACTCGCCGTATAATCGTGGGTTCGCGGCACGCGGGCCCGTAGCTTCATGGACTGGAAACGCGTCCGGTCACCTAAGCCGGAAGGCATCCGCCATGGTCGCAGTGTAGCCTATGCCCATCGGGGATCTCAAGCGACAGATCGCCAGATTGCCGGAGCAACCCGGCGTCTATCTATTCGCCAATTGCAACGGCGACACGATCTACGTCGGCAAAGCTCGCACGCTGCGCGACCGGGTCCGCAGCTACATGAGTGCGCACGGAACGAACCCACGGATGGACGCGCTCCTCAACGAAATCGCAGGACTGGAAGTGATTGTCACCGATTCGGTTGTGGAAGCTCTGGCGCTCGAGAACCACCTCATCAAACAGAGGTCGCCTAAGTACAACGTGCTACTGCGCGACGATAAAAATTACAGCTATCTACAGCTGACGACGAACGAATCATGCCCGCGAGTGCTCGTGACACGCCGCGTGGAACGCGATGGCGCGTTTTACGCGGGCCCATTTCTACCAACTCGGCTCGCTCGAAGGACGATGTCGCTCACGCATCGGCTCTTTGGGATTAGGTCGTGCAACGAGATCATCACCGGCCGCCGAGGGCGACCCTGCTTGGAGTATGACATCAAGCGTTGCATTGCACCCTGCGTGGCTGAGCTGTGTTCCAGTGAACGGTATGCGCGAGCTGTGGAGGATACGCGACTCTTCCTCGCTGGGCGTAATGACGAGCTGATTCGGCAGCTTGCGACGCGGATGCGCGACGTGGCGGAAGCCGAGCGGTTTGAGGAAGCGGCTCACTGGCGCGACGCCATCCGGACGGTTGAGACGTTGCGTGATCGCCAGCAAAAGATGTCAACAGCGAAACTCGGTGACCGCGATGTGTTCAGCGCCCGAGTAGGGCCAGCGGGAGCGGTCATCCAGGTGTTCCAGATGCGGCGCGGCCGTGTCATCGAGCGGATCGAGTTGGTTGCCGACACTACGACAGTTAGGGGTTCGGACGAAGCCGATGTGCTACAGGCGGGTCTTCAACAGTTCTATGAGGAGCGCCAGGCGCCGCCGGAGATCCACGTGCCGGTGACGTTAAGCGATCGCGACGCGCTCGAGGGGTGGCTTTCATTGCGGGGTGGTGGTCGGGTGCGGGTGGTGGTACCGAAGCGGGGCGATAAGCGAGGCCTGCTCGATTTAGCCGCCCGCAACGCCGCGTTGGCCTATGAGACCCGGGCCAGTGATGACGTGGCCGCCCATCGTGCCGCGGTCGAGACGCTCCGCGAGGCGCTCGGTCTCGCCGCAACGCCTCATCGAATCGAGTGTTTTGATATTTCGACGTTCCAAGGTAGCGAGACGGTGGGGGCGATGGTCGTTAGCGAGCACGGTCAGATGGTGCGGGGCGAGTACCGAAAGTACCGCGTTCGCTACGACGGCGGCACCGGACATCCGGATGATTTCGCCGCGATGCGCGAGGTCGTTCTCCGGCGGTATCGAAGGCTTCTCGAAGAGGGCGGGCCGTTCCCCGATCTCGTCGTCATCGACGGAGGGAAGGCGCAGCTTTCTGCCGCGTACGGGGCCTTCAGTGAACTTGGCCTCGGTAATCTTGTGGCGGTCGGCCTCGCCAAGCGCGAGGAATTGGTTGTGATGCGTGACCGGCCTGACCCCATCGTAATGCCGTCGTCGAGTGGGGCACTACATTTGTTGCAGCGGATGCGGGACGAGGCACACCGCTTCGCCGTTACCTTCCATCGGCAGGCGAGGACAAAACGAAATCTTCGATCGGAGCTCGATGAGGTGCCGGGTGTCGGTCCACGTCGTCGCCGCCAGCTCTTGAGTCGGTTTGGCAGCCTCGCCGGCGTCCGCCGAGCGACGCGCGAAGAGTTGACAGCCGCTGTTGGCGCCGGAATTGCCGATGCTATCCTCGCCTACTTTGCGATGCCTCGTTAGGATGGGTGATCAGTGAACTGTTGCCCTGTCCGGCCGGAGGCCTTATCCTTGGACGTTGCTCGATTTCAACGTCATTAACCTCCT
>CETJ01011268.1_pt1 | contig 10077 bp, 4 predicted proteins | sample 531341 | NCBI WGS metagenome assembly CETJ01 (sample SAMEA2622677, study PRJEB7988) | marine metagenome | isolation source: saline water (ENVO:00002010), including | reverse complement strand
GCCAGGCTGGGCGTGCCCTGTTGGTACCGCGAGCCAATGCCGAGGAAGCCAGCCTGGCGTCGGGATTGGTGGTCTACGCGGCCGACCATTTGCTGGAAGTCGCTGCACATTTCAACGGTGTGACTCCGATCGAACCGTTCCAAGCCCAAGGGCTGTTGCGTCAGGTGCTGCCCTACCCTGATCTCGCTGATGTGCAAGGCCAGGCGGCAGCCAAGCGTGGGTTGTTAGTGGCCGCAGCAGGTGGCCACAACCTGTTGCTGTCAGGACCTCCTGGTACCGGCAAGACCTTGCTGGCCAGCCGGCTACCCGGCCTACTTCCGCCTCTGGATGAACAGGAAGCGCTGGAAGTCGCCGCGATTCAGTCTGTCGCCAGTCAGTCACCGCTGGCGCATTGGCCACAGCGTCCTTTTCGGCAGCCCCATCACAGTGCATCAGGGCCAGCACTGGTGGGCGGCGGCAGTCGGCCCAGGCCGGGCGAAATCACCCTGGCGCATCAGGGCGTGCTATTTCTCGATGAGCTCCCCGAGTTCGACCGCAAGGTCCTTGAGGTTCTACGCGAGCCGCTGGAATCCGGCTGCATCGTCATAGCACGGGCACGCGACAAGGTGCGCTTCCCGGCACGTTTCCAGTTGGTCGCGGCGATGAACCCCTGCCCGTGCGGCTACCTGGGCGACCCGAGCGGTCGCTGCCGCTGTTCGCCGGACCAGATTCAACGCTACCGCGGCAAGCTCTCCGGGCCGCTGCTTGATCGCATTGACCTGCATCTGACGGTCGCTCGCGAAGCGACAGCGTTGAACGCACCGCTGGCAGGCAACGAAACCACCCAGCGGGTCGCCGCCCAGGTGGCCGAAGCGCGGCGCATTCAGCTCAAGCGACAGGGCTGCGCCAATGCCTTCCTCGATCTTGCCGGTCTGCGCCGTTATTGCGCATTGCAGCCCGAAGACCAGCAGTGGCTCGAGCGCGCCTGCGAGCGCCTCGGACTGTCACTACGCGCTGCACACCGAGTCCTCAAGGTCGCACGCACACTGGCAGATATTCAGCAGGCCGAATCCATTGGTCGCGCGCACCTGGCCGAGGCATTGCAGTACCGGCCCGGAAGCCAGGCGGGTTGAACTCAGGGACCGAACCCATTGCAGGCTCAACGGTGATGAACCTGGCTCACGCAGCCGCCTGAAAAGACCAAAAAAAACGCTGCACATGGCTGCATCGTGCGGTCACATCCAAGCGCCCCACCCTCAACGCCAGGGTGCGGGCCCGGTCTAAAGCTGACCGATATGTTAGATTGCGTCCTCTTCGCCACAGGCGGCCACTCCCCAATCTGTAATCAAGGAGCGCAGCATGGAGGCCAACAAGTCTTCCTCTCCCACCCTCAATCCCCCAGTATTCTACGGTTCTGCCGTGCTCATCCTGTTGCTGGTGATCTACAGCGTCGCTACCCCAGAACACGCTCAAGGCGTGTTCAGCGACGTCCAGGCCTGGATCATCGCCAACGTCAGCTGGCTCTACATTCTTGCTGTCGCGGTCATCCTGCTGATGGTCGTGCTGCTGGCGCTCAGCCGTTATGGCGAGATCAAGCTGGGCCCTGATCACAGCGAGCCGGACTACAGCTATCTGACCTGGTTTTCGATGCTGTTCTCGGCAGGTATGGGCATCGGCCTGATGTTCTTCGGCGTGGCCGAGCCGGTCATGCATTTTCTCTCGCCTCCGGTCGGTGAAGGCGGCACCGTCGCCGCTGCGCGCGAAGCTATGAAGATCACCTTCTTTCACTGGGGCCTGCATGCCTGGGCCATCTACGCCATCGTCGCGATGATCCTGGCCTACTTCAGTTTTCGCCAGGGACTGCCACTGACCCTGCGCTCAGCGCTGTATCCACTGATTGGCGAGCGCATTCATGGGCCGATTGGGCATGCGGTGGACATCTTCGCCATCATCGGTACCGTGCTGGGGGTTGCCACCTCGCTGGGGCTCGGCGTCACCCAGATCAATACCGGCCTGAATCACCTCTATGGCCTACCCATCTCCGTACCGGTGCAGATCATGCTGATCGCCGGAACGACCGTCCTGGCCACCATCTCGGTGGTCACCGGCCTGGACAAGGGCGTACGGCGACTGTCCGAGCTGAATCTGACGCTGGCCGTCCTACTGTTGATACTGGTGCTGGTCGCCGGCCCGACCGTGTTCATCCTGCAGACCTTCGTGCAGAACACCGGTAACTATTTCTCCCAGATCGTCACCGCGACGTTCAACCTCTATGCCTACGAACCGAACGACTGGATCGGTGGCTGGACCCTGTTCTACTGGGGCTGGTGGCTGGCCTGGTCGCCCTTTGTCGGCCTGTTCATCGCGCGCATTTCGCGCGGCCGCACCATCCGCGAATTCGTCACCGGCGTGCTGCTGGTGCCGACGGCCTTCACCCTGCTGTGGATGACGGTATTCGGTGACACGGCCATTCACATGATTCTCTGGGACCATGTCACCAGTCTGGGCGAAGCCATCGAGCGCGACAGTTCACTGGCATTGTTCGCCTTCCTCGAATACTTCCCCTTCGCCTCGCTGCTGTCGCTGATCGCCATCATCATGGTGGTGGTGTTCTTCGTCACCTCGGCAGACTCCGGCGCCCTGGTGGTGGACATGCTCGCCTCCGGTGGCATGGACAAGACGCCGACCTGGCAGAGGGTGTTCTGGGCCGCTTCCATGGGCATCGTCGCAATCGCACTGCTGCTCGCCGATGGGCTGACCGCTCTGCAGACAGCGACCATTGCCAGTGCCTTGCCCTTCACCGTGGTGCTGCTCTGCGCCATGTGGGGACTGCTCAAGGCGCTGCGCGTGGATGCCACCAAGCAGGGCCTGCGCTACCAGGCAGTCAGCACTACCCCGACCGCTCCGCAGTCCGAGGGTGGCTGGCGCAGCCGGGTGCAGAACATGACCCGCTATCCGCGCCGTCGCGATGTAGAACGCTTCCTCAACGAAATCGCAGCGCCCGCCTGCGCCGCCGTCGCCGAGGAGTTACGCAAGCAGGGTTATGGGGTCGAGCTGACCACGGGCGAGGACAACCGAACCGGGCTGCATATCACCCACGAAGGCGCCCCCGATTTCTTCTATCAGGTGCGCCCGCGCGGCTATCCGATGCCGAGCTTCGTCGCGACCGAGGAGGAGGATGGCGATGAGCCCACCTACTTCCGCGCCGAGGTCCATCTCAAGGAAGGCGGGCAGAACTACGATGTGATGGGCTGGAGCCGAGACGGCGTGATTGGCGACATCCTCGACCAGTACGAGAAGCACATGCACTTCCTGCACATGGTTCGCTGATGCACTGCGCCGGGCTCATGCCCGGCGCTTCGTTTCAACCGCTGGCTTCGGCCGCGTATCCGCCATTGAGAAAAGAGCCGAGCTCGGCCAGGGGCAGCGGCTTGCTGATCAGATAGCCTTGCACCTGGTCTGCACCGAAGCGCCGCAATTGGCCGAGCTGCGCCGCCCCCTCCACGCCTTCAGCCACCACTTCCAATCCCAGGTTGTGCGCCAGATCGATCATCGCGCGAACCAGCCGGCCGTTCTGGGGCCGCGCGGCCATCTGGTCGACGAAACTCTTGTCGATCTTCAGCAGGCTGATCGGCAGTCGGCTGAGGTGTACGAACGACGAGAATCCGGTTCCGAAATCATCCAGCGAGAAGCGCACACCTAACGCGGCCAAGGCGTTCATGGTGCCGCGCACCTGGTCGCTGCGCCGCATCACTGCGGTTTCGGTAAGTTCGAACTCCAGCCAATGCGGGTCGACACCGCGCTCCGCGATGAGCCGCTGAAGGGTTGTCAGCAACTGGCTGTCCTGAAACTGGCGGAACGACAGGTTGACGGCCATGTGCAGCTCGCCTGCACCGCTTTCGCGCAGGCTTTGCATGTCACGCAGCGCCCGTGAGATCACCCAGTAGCCGAGCGGTACGATCAAGCCGCTTTCTTCGGCCATGGGGATGAATTCGTCCGGCCCGAGCAGACCACGCTCGGCATGCGGCCAGCGCACCAGTGCCTCCATGCCTACGATGCGACCTGTATCGATGCAGAGCCGCGGCTGATAGTGCAGCTCAAGGTCATCGCGCCGCAGCGCTCGCCGCAACTCGCCTTCAAGGTCGGCAAGGTGACAGGCGCTACGGTTGACCCGCTCGTTGTAGAGATACCAGGTACAGCCTTGATTCGCTTTCGCTTGGCGCATGGCCACCTGCGCCAGCCAGAGCAGCTGATCGGGGTCTGTATCGGCCTTGGCGTGCGCCAGCCCGAGACTGCAGCCAAGCATCAGGGTATCGCCGTCAATCCAGTAGGGCTCAGCCATCGCCTCGACGATTCGATCTGCGATCTGCTCCGCACGATTCGGCTGACGCTCTGTGTCGAGTAACAACGCAAACTCGTCGCCGCCCAGACGGGCCAGGGTGTCACCCACTTCCAGCTGCGCCTTCAAGCGCGCCACGACCTGCAGAATCAGACGATCCCCCGCCTGATGCCCAAGGGCATCGTTGACCCGGCGAAAGTTGTCCAGGTCAAGGCAACCGAACGTCAGCCCTTGCCCCTCATGCTCGGCCAGGCGCGATGCGAGCAACGCCTGAAAACCCTGGCGATTGGCGATGCCGGTCAGCGGGTCCTGTACGGCCAGTCTCTGCAGCGCGCCCTCCAGGTTGCACCGTTCGCGCGCATAACGCACACAGCGCCCCACCAAGTCCGTGCTCAAACGAGGGCCGGGTAGCCAGTCGATGACACCTTCCGGCAGATCCGCAGGTTCATCTTCGAGCAACAGGACGGTAGGCCAGGGAAAGTGCGCCGACGCGGGACGACAGCCCGGCGTGGCAATCAACAGGGCGTGGCTGGACTCGGCAAGCAGAGCGGTGGCGGCCGACCAGTCTTCGGCCACGCTCAGCCGATGACGGCTGCGCACAGACGAAAGGGCAACCTGAAGCTCTTCGGTCCACTTGGGCACATCGGCCAGCAGAACCAGACGCATGGGTTGTGTAGACGATCTCACGGTGTTTCCCCGGTTCGAACGGAGCTGGAGGTGGCTCGCCACCTCGACGGTTACACCTCCCTGTGTGAAGCGGGGCGGCAAGCTGAGCAGCCTAAAACGGGCGCCGCGCGCATAGACTAGTGCATCGTGACGAATAACCCAGCCCTGTCGGCGACGACCGGTAGCGCCAGTGTCCGGACGTTACCAATTAGCGGGGCCAGCCCTGCTAAACTCTCGCCCCCGCTTCAACAGACCAAACGAGAATGTCCCGACTCAATCCCCGGCAGCAGGAAGCCGTGAACTACGTCGGCGGCCCCATGCTGGTGCTCGCCGGTGCCGGTTCCGGCAAAACCAGCGTGATCACTCGCAAGATCGCCTATCTGGTGCAGCAGTGCGGCATCCAGGCCCGCCACATCGTCGCCATGACCTTCACCAACAAGGCCGCACGCGAGATGAGGGAACGCGTCGGCACGCTGCTCAAAGGTGCCGAGGCGCGCGGGCTGACCGTATCCACCTTCCACAACCTGGGGATGAACATCATCCGCAAGGAATACGCGCGTCTGGGCTACAAGCCCGGCTTCTCGATCTTCGACGACGGCGACATCAAGGCGCTGCTCACCGACATCATGCAGAAGGAGTATTCCGGCGATGACGGCGCCGATGAGATCAAGAACTACATCGACAGCTGGAAGAACGACCTGATCCTGCCTGACGAGGCCCTGGCCAACGCGCGCAACCCCAAGGAACAGACTGCCGCCATCGTCTACCTGCACTACCAGCGCACGCTCAAGGCCTACAACGCGGTGGACTTCAACGACCTGATCCTGCTGCCGGTCAAGCTCTTCCAGGAGCACACCGACATCCTGGAGAAGTGGCAGAACCGTATCCGCTACCTGCTGGTCGACGAATACCAGGACACCAACGCCAGCCAGTACCTTCTGGTAAAACTGCTGGTCGGCATGCGCAACCAGTTCACCGTGGTCGGTGACGACGACCAGTCGATCTACGCCTGGCGCGGCGCGCGCCCGGAAAACCTGATGCTACTCAAAGAGGACTACCCGTCCTTGAAGGTGGTGATGCTGGAGCAGAACTACCGCTCTACCAGCCGCATCCTCAAATGCGCCAACATCCTCATCGCCAACAACCCGCACGTGTTCGAGAAACAGCTTTGGTCGGACATGGGCCACGGCGACGAGATCCGCGTGATCCGCACGCGCAACGAGGACGCCGAGTGCGAGCGCGTCGCGCTGGAGATCCTCACCGAGCACCTGCGGACCCAGCGCCCCTACAGCGATTTCGCCATTCTTTATCGTGGCAACTACCAGGCCAAGCTGATGGAGCTGAAGCTGCAGCACCACCAGATTCCCTATCGCCTGTCCGGCGGCACCAGCTTCTTCGCGCGCCAGGAGGTGAAGGACCTGATGAGCTACTTCCGGCTGCTGGTGAACCCGGACGACGACAACGCCTTCCTGCGAGTGATCAACGTGCCGCGCCGGGAGATCGGCTCTACCACCCTGGAAAAGCTCGGCAACTACGCCAACGAGCGCAAGATCAGCATGTACGCCGCCGCCGACGAGATCGGCCTGGGCGAGCACCTCGACGCTCGCTTCACCGAACGCCTGGCGCGTTTCAAACGTTGGATGGACCGCGTGCGCCAAGAGTGCGCGCAAAACGATCCGATCGCCGCCATTCGCAGCATGGTGATGGACATCGACTACGAGAACTGGCTGCGCCAGAACGCTTCCAGCGACAAGGTGGCAGACGCGCGCATGGGCAACGTCTGGTTCCTCGTCGATGCGCTGAAAAGCACGCTGGAAAAAGACGAAGACGGCGACATGACCATTGAGGACGCCATTGGCAAGCTGGTGCTGCGCGACATGCTCGAGCGCCAGCAGGAAGAGGAAGAAGGTGCCGAAGGTGTGCAGATGATGACCATGCACGCCTCAAAGGGCCTGGAATTCCCCTCGGTGTACATCATCGGCTTCGAGGAGGAGATCCTGCCGCACCGCTCCAGCATCGAGTCCGACACCATCGAAGAAGAGCGGCGCCTGGCCTACGTCGGCATCACCCGCGCCAAGCGCAACCTGGCGCTGACCTTTGCCGCCAAGCGCAAGCAGTACGGCGAGGTGATCGACTGTACGCCGAGCCGCTTCCTCGACGAGTTGCCACCCGAGGACCTGGTATGGGAAGGCCAGGAAGACGCACCGGTCGAAGTCAAAGCGGCCCGCGGCAACGATGCGCTGGCGGCGATGCGAGCGATGTTGAAGAAGTAGCCGCAGGCGGTTCAGGCAGACGTAGGGTGGATCTCGCTCCGTCGATCCACCGGGTCGCGATTGACCGGGTGGCGATCCACCGGAGGGCGATTCACCACGTGGCGCCGCACCGAGCGGGACCACGGTGGATGAAAAGAGCGTCATCCACCCTAGCCATTGCCGACCGAGCAGCCGCCGTAGGGTGGATCACGCTTCACCGATCCACCGGGTGGCTCTCCACCGGATGGCTCTCCACAGGGTGGCGCTCCACCGGTACGTCACGGTGGATGTAAGAAGCGACATCCACCCTACGGCACCTCAACCGCTGACAATCGCCTCCAGCTCCCCGGCCGCCACCCGCAGGCGCGGCACGAACGCCAGCAGCGACTCCATCGAGCAGCGAATCACCGGCGCATGGGTGAACAGGCAGGCGCTCAGCTCGCCGCGGCCATCGCGCACCGGCACGGCGCAGGCGACCATGCCATCGATAAACTCCTCCGAATCGGTGGCCAGCTCCTCTTCGCGAATCCGCACCAGATCGTCACTCAAGGCACTGAGGTCGGTCAGCGTATTGCGCGCCAGCTGCCGAATCGGCAGGCGCGGCAGGATCCGCTCGAGCTGATCATCCGGCAACGAAGCGAGATAGAGCTTGCCGCTGGCGGTGCACCAGAGCGGCGTGTGGCTGCCGATGGGCAGGTTGATCTGCAGCGGCCAGTTGGTCTGCACCCGGTCGAAGTAGAGCATGTCCAAACCATCGGGCACGGACAGGCCGCAGGTTTCGCCAATCTCGTCGGACAGCTGGCGCAGGATTGCCTGACGCAAGGCCTTGTGCCGACCACTGCCGAGAATATTCACCGCGGTGGCGTGCAGCCGATCGCCCGGCAGCAGGCCGCCACGCAGGCCGAACTGCAGAAAACCCTCTTTCTCCAATGTTTGCACCAGGCGATGGGCGCTGGCCTTGGGGATGTCCAGCTTTTCGGCCAAAGCACTGGGCGTCAGCGGCTCCGTTGCGCCAGCCACGGCTTCGATGATTTCCAGCACACGGGTGATGGAAGAGCCTTTTTCGCGGGAAGTGCTGCGCATCGTCTGCCTTGTTGTCAAAAGAGTGGACCGCCATAGCGCGGAATGAGCGTATCGACGCATGTGGGCTGAACACGCTGGTGGGCTGAAGCCCACCCTACGCGCGTCTATTCATGATCCGCATCGAGAAATTCGCACCCAGGGCGGACTACCTCTGCCCGCACCATGACGATCTTCATCCCGGAAGAGGGGCGTACTTCTGCCGCCCGTGCATGCCCGGTTCTGTAGGGTGGGATTCAGCCCACCAAGACGCCCCCCTGCAGGTGCCTACTTCATCGTCGGCATCGAGAAATCCGCCCCGGCTCGGATGCCGGTCGGCCAGCGCCGGGTCACGGTCTTCATCCGGGTGAAGAAACGCACGCCGTCCGGACCGTGCATGTTCAGCGGGCCGAAGATCGAGCGTTTCCAGCCGCCAAAGCAGTGGAACGCCATCGGCACCGGGATCGGTACGTTGACGCCGACCATGCCAACCTTCACCTCCTCCTCGTACTGCCGTGCGGTGTCGCCGTCACGGGTAAAGATCGAGGTGCCATTACCGAACTCGTGGTCGTTGACCAGCTTCAGCGCTTCGTCGAAGGATTGCACCCGGACCACGGCCAGTACCGGACCGAAAATCTCCTCTTTATAGATGCGCATCTGCGGGGTGACTCGGTCGAACAGGGTCGGACCGACGTAGAAGCCGTTTTCGTAGCCCTCGACCTTCAAGCCGCGCCCGTCGCAGACCAGCGTCGCACCCTCTTCCACGCCCAGGTCGATGTAACCGGATACCTTCTGCTGATGCTCGCGGGTGACCAGCGGCCCCATGTGCGGTTCGGGCTCGACACCCGTGCCAGGCCCGGTACGCATCTGGCCGATCTCGCCCTTGAGCATCTCGACCAGATTGTCGGCCACTTCGTCGCCGACGCAGACCGCCACCGAGATGGCCATGCACCGCTCACCGGCCGAACCATAGGCAGCGCCCATCAGCGAGCCCACCACCTGCTGCGGATCGGCGTCGGGCATGATCACCATGTGGTTCTTCGCGCCGCCCAGGGCCTGGCAGCGCTTACCGTGGGCCGAGGCGGTGCTGTAGATGTATTCGGCAATCGGCGTCGAGCCGACGAAGCTGACCGACTGCACACGCTCATCGGTCAGCAGCACGTCCACCGCTTCCTTGTCGCCGTTGACGATGTTCAGCACGCCCGCCGGCAGTCCGGCTTCGGCCAGCAGCTCCCCAAGCAGCATGGTCGCGCTCGGGTCCTTTTCCGAAGGCTTGAGGACAAAAGTATTCCCGCAGGCGATGGCCACCGGCAGCATCCACAGCGGCACCATGGCCGGGAAGTTGAACGGGGTGATGCCGACGCAAACGCCCAGCGGCTGCATCAGCGAGTTGGAATCGATGTCGCGCCCGACGTTGGGCGAAAACTCGCCTTTGAGCAGATGTGGAATGCCGCAGGCGAACTCCACCACTTCAAGGCCGCGGGTGACCTCACCCTGGGCGTCGGAGAACACCTTGCCGTGCTCCAGCGAGATCAGCCGGGCGACGTCGTCGCGACGCGCTTCGAGCAGCGCCTTGAAGCGGAACATGACGCGGGCACGCACCAGCGGCGGCGTCTTCGACCAGCCTTCGAAAGCGGCCTGGGCCGCGCCGATGGCCTCGCGGGTCTCATCCGCCGAGGACAACGACACGTACAGGCGCGGCTCGCCGGTGGCCGGGTTATAGACGGTCGTGTGGCGTTCGGAGCGGCCAGCGACGGCCTCGTTGTTGATCAGGTTGCCGAG
>CETJ01025120.1_pt1 | contig 10089 bp, 9 predicted proteins | sample 531341 | NCBI WGS metagenome assembly CETJ01 (sample SAMEA2622677, study PRJEB7988) | marine metagenome | isolation source: saline water (ENVO:00002010), including | reverse complement strand
CATTGACACCTGTCCCGTCGAATTCACCCACAATATCCATTCCACCCCGTCTTGCGAAATACGGGGTCTTTAATAAAAATCCAAGAAATACTCCTGAGTTTGTATCGGTAGAATCAGAAGTTGCCGAACCAGATTGAGCCGGATCGGGTGGTGGCAATGTATCTGCATCAACCGGCGCCAAGCCACCGGTTCCAAAACCCATATAGGTATTCATCTTATACTCTCCCAGATTCTTTTCACTGGCCAAGACCACAAAAAAAGATAAAAGGGATGTATTCAGGCTCACCATTTCTTCTGAAGTTTGCTCACTTTCAAAAACAACATCCTGTAATCCAACGGATAAAGAAATATCGTTATACGTGTAAACGCGCTGTTGGAAATGAAATCCAAATTCCACCGGGGAGTTGTATTGAGATTCTGCTAACGTTGCCAACGATGTTGTATCGCCTCCCATAACAGCAGAAAATCCGAAACCGAACCCCCGGCTCAGTTCCATATCAAAATAAACACCTTTCGCTGTGTTGAACGGATCAAAGTTGTGGATCTCTGTACTGAACCCGGTGCGAAACAGGTAGGGGGTTTTTTGATTGCTGGAGGTGGGTACACGCATCATCCGGCCCGGGCGGGAATAAGCCACCCGTGTACCGCCTAACACCAGGGTACCAAGCAGAAATGTAATGATGAAATATTTTCCGTGTTGTTTCATAGAATGATGTGTTAATTCATATCGCTTTAGAAGGGGCGTTACTGGTATTCCTCCCAGTCAATAACATAAGAGTAACCAATAAATGTACCAAAATCCTGTGGTACATAAAGGTCAAACTTGCCAATAGCTCCCGGAAGCATGCTTGCGTCAGAAACAATACCGGTATCAAAAGTATTATAAGAGCCTTTTACAAAGGTGGTGAGCGTTTTTGTCTCACCGCTCCAGTTCTTGCGGAATACAAAATCTACTTTTACAAAATCTGCTCTGCGCCCACCAATATTCTTGATCTCACCATCAAAGATGATGTTGCCCTGGCCATCTTTTTTTTCTGATATATTACCGACCAACACACAATTAGCAGAAAATTTAGCACTGGCATTCCTGGCCGAATTATTAGATGATGTATACTTGGGTTGTGCCAATTTTGGCATGGGCGGAGGCGTATAGCTTTCCCGAATTTGTTCCGGCACATATTCCTGGGTATCTTCCGTAATAACATTGTCTACGATCCTCACCACCTGGGCCCGGTCTATAATCAGATACCCAACCAGTGTTTCCACCTTAAGCGATTTATCATCCTGATAAATGATTTTACCAAAAACAGTGCTGCCATTCTTTAGTATGATTTCTTTGGAATAAATGGTGAGCGGGTTGACCCACATTTTACTCAGCGCTTTTAAATCATCAAGTTCCTGGGTAAGATGTTTGAATTCTGCAGATAGTTTCTTTATCTCAAAATTCAACTCATTAAGTATAAAATCTTTGCTGGGGCTTCCCATGGCTTCCATGGTCTGTGGAACTGTGACCGAAACACGACCCGGTTGTTTCGCAGCATCTGTTCCACCTGTAGGTGTTGCACCTGCAGCTGGCGCGCTGGCTTTTTCTGTTGAAAGGGCTAGATCACCAATATCTTTTTTTTCAGTAAGGGTGATAATCGTTTCCGCTGATCCCAATTCATCATGAGAGGCCTGGAGTACGTAATCTCCTTCTTCCAGCTTCTTGAATTTGAATTTACCATTCCCACCTGTTTTGTCTTCTTTCACCACTTCTCCCCCGGATAAAAGGGTCAGCATGGCTTTTTTGACCTTTTTGCCATCTGAATCAACTATTCTCCCCGATAGGGTAACTCCCTTTGCAAGTACAAAGGTCCCTAGGAGCATAAAGACGGCCGTAGCGAGTATAAATCGCTTTTGTAGGCTTTTTAATAGTGTCATGTTTTTACCTCGGATTATGAACACTTCTAGCAACAAAATGCGCTAAAGCTAAAAGATTTTAACGCCAAATGGGGAATGTGTCAAGAATTTATAGAATATATAGAATTACATGAAATTTGGGTAAAACGGGATCATTTCCAGAAGTCTTTCAATAGTTTGTCTCTCTGGGCTGCGCGGGCATGGGCTTCTTCTGTTTTCTCTCTGATATGAGAAGATAGATTTAATGTCAATGCCTTTTCATATGATTCTAAAATGAGATCAAAATCGGTGTCTCCTATCTTATGGTAGGACTGCCCTATATAATAATGAGGGTCCCCTAAATCAGGCTTAAGCTGGGCAGCTTTATAATAGTTTTGTATAGCCTCCCAAAGTCCATCTTTATTGCCTCTCTTATATAATAGGTGCCCTTCTGCTATTAATAGATTATACCTTGATAAGGTATCTAACTCCGACAGGCCCACAGCCTTGGAAAAGTGGTCTATGCCCTTTTTATAATCTTCTGATTCCAGTGCAGCAATCCCAAGGATATTGTGGGCAGCAACCAGGGCGCTGATTACAGATGGTGAAGGTCCTCTTTCTGATAGTGAATCTTCCAGGGCAATGAGTGCGGCTGGGTCATCACGGGCCATTTTCTGGTAGCTTGTCCCAACACAATTCCAAGTATAAATAATAAGTATAAACAATAAAAACAGGCGGGGGATCATATTATCCTTCGAACCAGAATAACTCCTTGTTGTTTTGGAAAGAATCATACAGACTTTCCATAGATTCGATCACATAATACCGATCCTGGATATTGCTGTAATCAAAACAGGTTATGACTAGTTCATCTATATCGTATGGAACAAATTTTGATTGATCAGAGCGTCCTTTCGCACACTCAACAACATTGGTTACTTCATTATAGGATGAAATGATTCCCGCGCCATATATTTCATAATCAATATCATTGGCAACCCTTCGAAATTTATCTGATTCACCTGTGTTTTTGATCAATCCATATTCATAGGTCCACCAGGCATAATTCTGAAGGCGCTTTAAATTGTGGGATACAAGATCAGGTCCTAATCCTCGTTTATCCTTAATTATTTCGTCGCCCAAGACACCAATTTCCCACATAAATTGTGCGTAATCCTTATTCATCAGAAAGGGAATATGAGCCTGAACATCATGAAAAATATCCGGCTCAGGTGTATATCCTTTATCATTCTGGATATCAGTTCCAGAATATTTTTCATCAAATCTTGGTGACTGACGAATAATGTCTGTTACGGGGAATTGTCGATTTTTATTTATTTCAAAGAATAATTCTTCATCCAGAAATCCTGCTACTGGGACTAATGTCCAGCCTGTGGAATTTTCGATCAGGGGTGAAATGGTTTCAAATTCGGGAAACATATTATTTGGGATAGGCAGCGAGCGCAAACCCAGCAAATATTCACAAGATGCATATTGATCCAGAAGAAACTCCAGTTTTTGGAATAGTTCACCCCAGATTCTGTTTTCAAGGTTGGTTACATCATCATATTTTTGATGTTTTATATATGGATCTTCCACCCCAAATATTTTTATACCTTCAATGCTGTTTGGGATCACATTTTTAAATAGATGATCGTATTTCGTAGATTGCGAAACCATTGTATTATGATTCAGTTAATAAAATTTATAGGATTAATTTTTAGTTTCCTACCATAGCCAGATGTAGGTAACTGCCCGATTATTTCTACCAAAGTCCGGGTCGTCTCGGATATTACAATCCGCTCTCATATCAGACGCATCTTTATTAAACATATTATAGTCTTCGCCATGGATTACAGCCTGAAAGCGTCCTTCTTGTTCTTTGCACCAGGTTCTTACCGATTCCCGTAACTTGCCAGAGCCATGGCCTGTTACCACCTTTATAGCGCGGATATGGCCTTCAAATGCGGTTTGGCTGACAGTGGTTTCTAAGATTGATTGTGAGTTTTCAAGACTCAAATTTGAATGCCCTATATCGATAATTTTTAGTTTTTTATTAACCATAATATGGCAGGAAGTTTACTGCCTTTGTTTTAACTTTATAATTCAATAAAAAGGATGTCCATGAGAAAAATTATTTTAGGACGGACGAATATTGAAGTATCTGCCATCAGTCTTGGAACCTGGGCGTTTGGCGGGGCCAATATGAGTGGAAAAATCGCAGTTGGCTGGGCTGGGCAAAATAATAACGATTCCAGGGCGGTCTTAAAACGGGCATGGGAATTAGATATCAACCATTGGGATACGGCTGATGTTTATGGGGATGGGCGCTCTGAATCTATTATAGGGGAAATGTGGCCTGCCATCCCCAGACAGGATATTTTTATTGCCACAAAAGTAGGTTGGGATAAGGGCCCTCATTCATACTGGTATAACCCGGATCATATGCGTTATAATGTGGAACGATCCTTAAAATATCTAAAGACCGATTACATTGATCTCATTTACCTTCATCACTGCTATTTTGGAAAAAACGAAGAATATTTTGACGATGCAATGACTACAATAAAGCAATTCCAAGAAGAAGGGAAAACCCGTTTTATTGGTTTATCAGATTGGTCTTCAGTTAGGGTTTTGCAATTTATTGAGCGCTGTAATCCTGATGTGGTGCAGCCCTATAGAAATGTTATGGATGACACCTATGAATCATCTGGATTAAAAAACTTTATAGATCAAAATAATCTGGGGGTGTGCTTTTTTTCACCCCTTAAACATGGTTTGCTGACGGGGAAATATGAAAAACCCGCATCTTTTGACACGGGGGATCATCGTTCTGGAGTTAAAGAATTTTTTGACAGGTCTATCATTGAAAAAATGCAGGAAAATAAACTGTTGTTGAAACAACGATTTAAAGATTATCAAAACCCTGTTATGCATGGAATAGTCAATGCCCTGTTTTCAGATGTTCCTACTGGATGTGTCCTATTAGGGCAGCGGAATATTCAGCAAGTAGAAGCAGCATCAAGGCTGGGAGATGTGTTGTCTAAAAAAGATACGGACTGGGTTCATGCTTTGTATGCTGCATAAAATTCTTTCAGAAATTTTCCAAATATCCACCAGGGTCTGTATTGCGCAACCATAATCTGTATAAGGATGGGTTTTGTTTTTTACCCGCTGTTTTTTCTAAAAATCAGGCACATTCTGCGCGTGATGGATTATGGGAAGTAATTAATGGTCATTACGAGACAGGCAGATCTCCAGAGAGCCGCTTCTGGAATATTGGCGATGATCCGGCTTCCATTATTAAAATAGATAAACCACATTTATGTAATCGGATAGTGTGGAATTTGGTAACCAATGCTGACCTTGGAAAGGAATTGGCGCGCGTTACCAACGCAAACATGATCCAGGTTTGGCATTCACAGGTAGTCTGGAAACCAAAAAGTAAAAAAGACAGCGGGAATGCAGGCTGGCATCGGGACGCGCAATACTGGCCGTTCTGGAGCACCGAAGGTCTCTATACAGCATGGATCGCCTTATCTAATGTGACGATTGAATCGGGACCGGTTCGATTTATCGTAGGTTCAAACCATTGGGCAACAATAGATGGTTTAGATTTTTTTAATAAGGGTATTCAATCACAAGATCGGGTATTAGACCAGTCCCACAGCAACCGTGAGACTGTAGATGCTTTATTAGATATTGGCGAAGTCAGTGTGCATTCTTCACTCACCTATCATTCTTCCAATGCAAATAGAAATCAAGAACCTCGTGTAGGAATGGTCGTCCATTTTTGTACAGACGATGCTAAAAGGATTATGGTTACAGGGGAAAATTCAGATTACCTGGATCAGATAGAAGACCAATCTATCGCACCTGTTATTTACCAAGGTTAGCAGTGTCCAGGGCCATTCAATCTCAATTCAGTAAAACAGGTTATGCCATTGAAAAAGGCGTTTTTACTGATGCTGAGATCGAAACTCTGGAAAACGAATTTGATCAAATAGTAACACAATTAAAAAAGAGCGGCGAAAACATCAATGCCCGCTGGGGCAGTGATTTAACACGCCATATTGAAGATTCTGATTCGGAGGTGATCCATACCCACAATATCCAAAGTTATTCATCTATCATGCTTAACATGGTCCAAAATGAAACATTATTAGACTTGGCGGAATCTCTCGTGGGGCCAGATATTATTCTTCATCACACAAAACTGTTTTGTAAACCTCCGAAAAAGGGGTCGGCCTTCCCGCTCCACCAGGACTGGTCCTACTTTCCGACACAAAAGAACTCCATGATTGCAGCCGTGGTTCACCTGTCCGAGTCCACAGAAGATATGGGGTGTTTTCGTGTTGTACCGGAATCACATAAGTTGGGTGAAATTAAAAATTCGGATGGTCATTCCCATGTGCCGGAAATCCACGATTTTTATTCTTTGGAAACAGCGCTTCCAATAGAAGCAGAAAAAGGAGACGTCCTGTTTTTCCATTGTTGCACAATTCATGGCTCAATGCCAAATAAATCTGATCATTCAAGAAAAACAATCTTGATACAGCTGTATTCCGGAAAAGACACAATAGTGGATGAAAACCCGCATACCAATGTACAATTAGTATTACGAGGCTGGAATTACCAGGCCTCCAGAGAAAGTATAGGGAATATTAAAAGCTAGTCTTTAGCAAAGATGCTCACTCCCCACCCCATAAGCATGGCCAACAAAACCGATGGAAGCATGACATCTAACTTGTTGATATAGGGTCCTATAGTAGAAAATCCTGGCACTATGAATTTGAAGAACGGAATACATAAAAAACCTGTTATCATGGATGCAATGGCTCCCTTTTCAGTGAGATCTTTCCAGAAAATGGATAGTATAATCACGGGACAAAATGTAGCCGCAATGCCAGACCAGCCAAAGATAACGAACCAAAATACGGTTCTTGTTGGTGACAGAACAGAAACAGCTAGCGCAACCCCTAATGCTAAAACAGCAAGGGTCAGGGTTGCCTTTTTTGAAAGTCCCATCAGTTTTGTTTCATCCACATCCGGATTTAGAATCTGTTGATAAAAATCTCGTGTGACTGCGCTGGATGCCACCAGCAGCAGTGAATCAACCGTGGACATAACAGCTGACAAAACAGCCGCGATATAGACCCCAATGATCAAGGTAGGCATCACCTGACCAAGTACAAGTGCCAAAACATCTTCTCCCGCGTTGCCTAAAATCATTTCAGGGTTATCCCCGGCCTTGGTAAGCATATATCTTCCCAGAATACCGATCATCACAGCAGCAGAATCAGTTAAAAATGTATACACTATTGCAACCCATTTCCCCTTTTCAATTTCTGCTGTATTTTTAATGGCTATAAAGCGGACATAAACCTGGGGAGACCCCATAAAACCTATCCCGATTGATAATAGTCCCAAAACAGTCACTATATTCATAAGTGTAAAGCCGCCTGCACCCCATATATCTAAGAGCCCTGGATCAATATCCCGTATTCCATTTATAATAGATACATCTGTGGACAGGCTGAAATAAGCCACCACGGGTAAAAGCAAAAGGCCGATGAACATCAAAGACCCCTGGAAGAAGTCAGACCAGGCTACAGCGAGAAAACCGCCTGAAAATATGTACAGGACCACAATGCCAAAACCAATGGTAATCCCCGTGTAATAATTGAACCCCAAAAAAGATTCAAATGTTTTTCCTGTAATATCAATCTGGGCACTCACATAAATCACCACAAAAAGCGAGAGCGCAGTAGCGGAGACAATTCGAATCAAGTGCGTTGTAGATTTAAAATGACTAACAAGAAAATCCGGAATGGTGATAGAATTATATTCATCGGTCATGCGCTTGAATTTCTTCGCCATAAATTGCCACGAAATCCAAACCCCTAAAACTTCTCCAACCACTATCCAAAAGGCACTGAATCCCATCAATGCGCCCATGCCGGTTACTCCAATCAATAACCAGCCTGATTCTCCAGTAGATCGTGCTGAAAGTGCTGCTATCCAATACCCAAGTTTTTTACCGCCCACATAATAATCGGTTATATTCGTTACCCGTCGGGATGCAAAATAGCCAATCCCAAGCAGGATTGAAAAATAGAGCGAAAGAACTATAAGTTTAAGTATCATATTATTCAGTGGGGTGATTTAGGATAAATATTCAGAAAATTATTTATCCGGAAGTAAAACTTCCATGGTGGGGTAAGGTATGGAAATCTTTCGCTGGGAAAACTGTTTATATATTTCCGTATTAACTGCATCTATTGTCCTTCCCCGGATTTCAGGTTTGTGTATCCAAAATAATAACTGGAGCCTAAGTCCATGATCGGCAAATTCCCGGAAACGCACACGGGGTTCCGGTGTTTCAAGAATATTTTTATTATTTTTGGCAATTGCAATTAACACTGATTTTGTCTCGTCGATATCAGAATTATAAGCGATCTGCACGGTAATTCGGACCCGTTCAGTTTCTCCTGGGCCGCCGCTTTCATTGACAATCTTTGATGCTGCAATAACTGAATTTGGAATAGTGATCTCAATGTCATCCCGGGTCATAAACCGGGTCGATCGCAGGCCCATTTGTTTGACATAGCCCCGTTCGCCTGTATCCAATAATATATAATCTCCCTCCTTAAATGGTGAATCAGCCATGAGAAATATCCCGGCAAAAAAATTAGCAACAGTATCTTTCGCCGCAAGTCCTAAAACCACGCCCAGCACACCGGCAGACGCCAGAATACCATTAATATTGATATCCCAGCTGAGAAAAACTAAGTAGACTCCAAAAAGACCAATAGCGATTTTTCCCAAATTATTGAATAGAGGGAGGGTGTTCTTCTGCAATAAAGTACTGGCTGTCTGCCGGGATGCCCATTCCATAGACATGACCAGTATTTTTGAACTGACAAAAAGCCAGATTATAATGGTAATGGTTTTAAATATTCCTACAATTACAAAATCGATATAGGCAGGCAGGGTCGCTGTTTTAACTGCAACACTAAACCCTATAAAAAGAATAGAATAAAAAATGGGTTTATGAAGTAGTTGGAGAATTTTATCATCAAGGCTGGTCTTTGTTTTATCGACCAGTCTCTTAAAAATAAACGTAAATATTATATCTACTAGTTTTGCAGCAATAATGGATGCGATAACTAAAACAACGCTTTTCAACGCCGGGTTGGAGATGATTACAATATAATATTCGTTAAGCAGGCTCATAGAATCTCAGGGTATAAATAAAGAAGGGTGGGTTTTGTTGGATGCTGATTGATAAGTTTTCGCACAAAATTGCTTTAATTTGAGAATCTTATAATACCACATTCCCTTATTAACACCAAGGTGACAGGAATTTAATCTTTTGGCAAAGAGGACATTATGATAGTTGAAAAAAGACATTATTTTATATTCGCTTCATTGACGCTTTTGTTGTTCAACATTACGTGTGCCAAGTATGAAAACAATACCCCCTGGCCAACAAGAGGCTGGGAAATCTCTAAGCCCGACCTGGAAGGAATGAGCCTTGACTCCCTATCGTCTTTTAGCAACAAATTAAAAGGTGGCGAGCTTGGTTACATTGATGGAATGCTAGTTATTCGCAATGGTAAAATAATTTTTGAAGAAGAATATTCAAACAACTACGATTCTCTTTTCGAAATCACAAACACTAAGCCCGGGAAATACAACTATTATGACCCCGTCTGGCATCCATATTATAAAAATACCGAATTACATACCATGCAATCTGTAAGTAAAAGCTTCACCGCGGCGGCTATTGGTATTGCAATCAAAAATGGAACAATAAGGGGTTTAGATGTAAAAATTATGGAATACTTTGATGGTTTTGAATCATCCAATCCAGACCCCAGAAGAAAAGAAATAACAATACAAGATGTTCTAACCATGACAACCGGTATCCTTTGGGATGAGCTTTCCATGCCATATACGGATACCAGCAGCAGCTGTGTTCAAATGGAAGCATCACAGGACTGGGTAAAACATGTGCTGGATCAGCCCATGGCATTTAATCCTGGGTTGAAATGGGAATACAGTAGTGGCGCAACAATGCTATTATCAAAGATTATGACACAAGCCACGGGTCAAGACCTGGCAGAATTTGTTGAAGAAAACCTGTTTAGAAAATTAGGAGTTCAGAATTATTTCTGGAAACATACACCGAAAGGGCTTACGGATGCA
>CETJ01014945.1_pt1 | contig 10093 bp, 11 predicted proteins | sample 531341 | NCBI WGS metagenome assembly CETJ01 (sample SAMEA2622677, study PRJEB7988) | marine metagenome | isolation source: saline water (ENVO:00002010), including | reverse complement strand
GGACGCTGCCCGAGCCGCGTTAGCGCTCTGCCTCGAATCGTAAAATTGGTGAGTTGAAGCGCCTGTCGCCTCCGTCACTTTCGGTCACACCCACCACCGTCACTCGACTTTCGAATCCAAACAACTGCTGCACTTGCTTCCATACAACACAGTTTGGACCCCTTTCATAGTCGGCCCCGGTGGATTCACGGCGTCGGTGTTGCGTTTACCTGCGGATGCTTAACGCTGTAACGCCCATAGCTCAACCCCCCCGTGGTGCACGAGGTCCATTTTCGCTACACCCGATGGGGCTTAGTGGGTATGTCTCGATGAGGGCCCGAGTCTCAGGCCTCGAAGATGCCCCTCACAAGGTCCACCATTTCACCGGGTTCGCCATGCCGACCCGTTTCGTCCTTGGAGTAAATCAGATCCCCATCTACCCGCACGTCGAAAACACCCTTGTCGCCCGTCACCAGGTGCAAGGCCGTTATCTGGTGTTGGTAGTTAGAGAGCAACTCGCCCGCCACGCTCACGGCGTGGGCTGAATAATCTCAGGGGACGCAATACGTGATCTCGATGTGGTGACTGCCCATTGAGAGGAGCCTTCCTGGTTGTGGGTTGAACTCTGCAGCGCCCACGGTCTATCTAAAACTCTGGCACTAGGTTTCCGTGTGTTTATGAGGTTAGAGCACGAGCACTCCAGGGCCGGTTTCCAGAGCGACCGGACCAAACGCGTAGTCATAGACGCTGGGTCGCTCTTGGGGGCTACGGTTTCAAATGGTCGTTGACGGCCAGGAGGTCCCATGGATTATCAACAGATCAAAGTGGAAGATCGGGAAGAGGTTCGGCTTTTGGTTCTCGCCCGGCCCGAGAAGCTAAATGCCTGGACAGAGCGCATGCATGTTGAGTTGGTGCACGCTATTGAAGAGGGCAACATCGAGAAGTCCGTTGGCGCGTTCGTGGTGACGGGTGAAGGCAGGGCCTTCTGTGCTGGCGCTGACATTGGCGATGTGTTCGCTAAAACGTTGGATGGTGAATCGCAAGGATATGGAGAGCTAACCAAGTCAGTGAATTGGGTAGGACTGGTGCGTGAGTCCAAGCCCATGGTGGCCGCTGTTAACGGCCCGGCGGTTGGGCTCGGGCTGACCATGTTGCTGTCAATGGATTTCATAGTGGCCCGATCTGACGCCAAGCTGTCTGCGCGGTTTGTGAAGATGGGCGTTGTCCCCGAGTTAGCTTCCTCTCACTACTTGGTGCAACGCTGTGGTTGGGGGATGGCCTCCGATTTGGCTCTGTCGGGTAGGACTGTTTCGGGCGACGAGGCCAAGGAAATTGGTCTCGTTGATGAAGTTGTGCTTGACGACGTGGTCGATGCCGCGGTCCGACGGGCTCGTAGCTACGCCGAGAATGCTCCCTCATCGGTGCAACTCACTAAACGGTTACTGACTGAGAATGGGAGCGAAACCGACTTAGATCTTGTCCAGCGTCGTGAGGGAAGGTCGAACGAGGAAGCTGGGCTGACGCCCGAACATCGTGAAGCTGTTGACGCTTTTCTTGAGAAACGGGTCCCAAATTTTCGTGAACGCTGATGGGAACACCGTGTTCCTCTCTGTCAATTTCGACCACACTCGACCACATTGGGGTCGTTGCATTTGGCAACCTCGGTCGGTCGTGTCGCTGATCGTCCGAACTAAATGTGCCGTCATCGGTCGACTTCCGAATGGGAATAGTTGTTGAATTGCTTTCCATGCAAGACATATCGGGTCCCCCTCGTGGCTGCTCCCATGAAATGCAGATGTAATTTAGTTGTGGAGGGTGAATCCTGTGGCGCCCACAACTAGAACGCTAGGTCGTGGCCTACAGCGACAAAAGTCTGAGAGAATGTCCAACAACACGACACAAAGGGCGAAAGAGATATGGAGTTCGAGTTCACGCAAGGCGATCCCATCACCGAACAAGAAGCACTCGCTGAAGCCGAGAAGATGGGTCTTCACGCCGTTGCCTATGACACCGAACACACTGAAGATACAGAAGTGCACTGGCACGAGTTCAATGTGAACATTTGGTTGATCTCAGGTGAAGCTAATTTTGCCACCCCCGATGGCACTGTCTACGAAGCGAAACCTGGCTGCCGACTGACAGCACCTGCAGGGTGGTTACATCAGGAACTTGTCAGTTCAACCCACCGACTCGTCGTCGGAACCAATATTCCAGCAGCGGAGTGGACTCAACCAATCAATAAACCGGCAATAACGGCGCTTCCCGCGTAGCGTCGAGAACGACAAAAGACCGCTCCGAAGAGCGGCGTCTGTCATTCCGATTAAGTCAGGCTGGTAGTGAATCGCGAATAAATAATGAGGGGGAAATGTGGGAGCGCAATCGGACAGATATCAAGCCGGGGCACGCAATTTCGAAGAGGTATATCCACGTCAGGCCTCTGAAGATCCCGAAGAATTTGAGCGAATGGCAATGGAAAACCTTTTTTCGGAGTACTGGTCGCGTGAGGGTCTCAGCACCCGTGATCGGCGGTTGCTGATTCTCGGCATCGTTGCCGCCCAAGGTAATGACGCCATCCTCAAGCTGCAGTTCAGCGCTGGAATGGCGAAAGGCGATCTCCATGAAAGCGATCTGACAGAGATACCGATCTTTGTCAGCCAGTACGCGGGCTTTCCGCTGAGCGTTGTCGCTAACACCGCCGCTCGGAAGGTCCGAGACGCCCTGTCTTCCTGACAGGGTCGGTTCGTATCAGTCGCGGAGTTGATATCGATGGAACGAGATTGGAAGTGCTGCTGGGTCGCTTGTACGCAGATGAAGCCTTCGTGCTTCGGAGGTTTCGCGAAAACTGAGCGACGCACCGTTTTCGCAAAAGACAGAGGAAAAGACCTCCCGGGAGAGAGGTCGGTTCGTTAGGCGGATTTGGCTAACACCTAGGCCTCGACTAAGTCACTGACCTGCGATGCCAACATCATCTTTGATTGCTTGAGTTCAACAGCGTCGGTCATCGTAAAAGATCCGGCAGCTCCATTTAGAGATTTCATCGCTTCGCTGGGATCAAGATCCTCAATCTCATAAATAGCTACGTACTCGTGCTCTGTAACAGATGGCAGCATCTCGCTGGCCTTAAATCGCTGCGCCCGGACAAAGCCGTCCGCTGTAAGGACTTCCCCGAGGTGCACGTCGTTATACCAGGCGTTGTACTCGTCCTCTCTGCCCTCGACCGGACTGGTGAACACCAGTAGTACGTGTTTAGTCATCTCGTTCTCCCCTTGTGCGTCCCCGACGCTACCGCCCGTCCCGCCGATGTGCCGAGGTGGGTCACGCGGTTGCTTCAAAAACTATGCGCTCGGCATCGAGGGCTGGATCTTGCACCTCGAGAGTTCCGGTAACTCGGACTTCACCGAACCCCGCTTCGATAAGCATGTTCTCCACCTCCGTAGCGGAATAGCTACAAATCACGATCGAATACACGTCGTTTGCGATCTCGATGCCACTATCGAACTGGAGGACAGAGATTTCGCGCACGATGCTCCGTGCCGCCATGTCGACCCCCACGAGACGGGTGCGTAACTCCAACTCGCCTCCGCCGCTCATACGTCGACGATCGCCCTTGTCGGGCCATGGACCAGGCAACTCAAGATTCTCGGGAATCTGCCACATCGTGTCCGAGTCCAAGTTGTACTTTCCTAAATGGTGATCCATAACGAGTGTTCCGCCTGATTCCAACTGCGAGTGAATGCGCCGCAAACCTTCAAGATCAGTTGAGCGGTCGCCACCTAGGCCAAATGCGCCGCAAAGGACAACTGTGCGATATCGGCGCGGCAGGTCCAGTTCGTGCATTGCCTGCGTATAAAGGTTGAGTGACAGTCCGTCGGCTTCAGCCTTTGCTGCACACCACGCGATCATGTCCGGGGAAACGTCGCTGCCATCTACATCTAAGCCTGACCGTAGGAATGGGAGAAGCAGGCGACCGGTCCCACAGCCCGCTTCCAAGGCGGCTCCGCCGCAACGTTCGATGACGTTTTGAAAAAATGCTATGTCGTTTCCGCCTTCGTTAAATTCTGCCCACCAGCGAGCAACCAGGCCGTAGTGCCAAGTTTGGATCTCATTGCTCATTGTTCCATCGTAAGGCCCCCCGCCTAGACCCTCCGAACAAGAACGAACGCACTCCGATGGGGGGTTTTTGTGGTGGGCGGCCAAATGGGACCACAAGTCCTGCATCACTCGCACCGATGAACGAGATCCCCAGATGTCGACTTATTTTCCGAGTTGATTGAAGTCAGAGTTCGACGAGTGGGCGTGTCGGCAGTGCTTCGCATGACGTCGCGCACGCTTAGCCCTAATAGATCTTTCCTACTAAGTCAGCTTCCACGATTGCTTTGCGAAGGTCCGACCACCCGTCGTCGGTTGCGCGAACCCATTTTGTTAAATGTTCCATCCTCATCATTTCTGCGATGTCTGGATCATCTGGATTCATGGCGAGCAGGAGGTCAACGAACTGGTCGGACCGACTTTCGCTCAGCGCAGGGCCGGATGTGAACGCGCAATGTGCGTAGCCACGCGTTTGCCAGACAGTTCTTACGTCGTCCCCTTCAAGACCGTGTCTGCGCATTAGAGGCCGCAGCCAAGGTTCAAAAATGATTCCGCCATCAGCTGAATAATTTATGACTGCGTCGAAGATAGTTTGGTCATCTACCCAATGCTGCAGGTCAGAATATTGAGTTGGCTCCAGTTCAATTAGCGAGCATTCATTTCTAACGTCTAAGCCGTCTTCGACTAGTTGACGAACAGGTAAGAGCCACAATTCGCTTGAGGTCTCTACACCTAACGCAAGGCGGCGGCCGCGAAGATCTTCAATCGTTTCGATATCGCTGTCGCCACGGACAATCAGCAAACTCGTGACGTCTTCGTCAGTGTCGCGCATCGCTAACGTGCGACAGTCAGAGTTCTGTTCGAGTAGTTGAGCGTGGGCCATTGGAGCATTCCAGGCGATGTCGATATGTCCAGCGAGAAGTGCTGATGACATAGCGTCATAGGTTGAGAAAAGGGCGTACTCGACAGGAAATCCGGCCTCTACGAAGTACTTGCGGATGGCGTTCCAAATCAAAACTGCTCTTTTGGGATCTGCCGCAGTAGCTCCTAACACCAGGGGTCCTTCAGAATTCGACATGGTTTGGTCCTTCACCTGGGCGCTGCCGCTAGTTCAGCACAGTTATGTTCCTTCAGAAGGACTGGCTTCAGACGAGGCGACTGCGTGCCCATGGGTGATGCAAAAATGGACTCGCGGACCAACAAGTTCGCTGCAGTAGAAAGCTAATGTGCACTCGAGCTGCGGATGAAGGGAACGTACCTATGGAGTCAAGGTTTTCGGCTCGATTACCGCACCCCTTTTATTCGGACCACGTGCTGTACCACGCCTACAACTGGGGTACGACTGTTCCAGGCGTGCGGGCCTGGGAGTTCGGCGGTTGGCAGCTCGAGAGCCGTTCCTGGGTCGACGGCTGCTACATCCACGCGGGATTATCGAGAACTGGACCCATCTCAATCACAGGACCAGGCGCGTCTAAGTGGCTTGAGAGCCTAGTTATCAACAGCTTCGCAACCTTTCCAATCGGTTCGATGAAACACGCAGTGATGTGCAACGACGAAGGGTTGGTTGTTGCACACGGCGTCGTGGAACGGAAAGCGGAGGATGAATTCGAGTCATTCGCGGGCGGACCGCCCGGACGCGCTGGCCTTGACGAAGTAGCTGACGGTGTCGCCATCAAGCAACTGGATCACTACTTGTTTCAAATAGCCGGACCTACCTCGCTGCAAGTATTAGAGAGGGCCTCCGATGAAGATCTACGAGACATCAAGTTTCTGCGTTTCCGCAACACGACGATCAACGGCATCTCGACCGAAATTGGCCGTATCGGGATGACAGGCAACCTGGCCTATGAGCTTCACGGGCCGATGGTCGATGGGCCCGCGATTTATGATGCGGTCTACCAGGCGGGGCAGGAGTTCGGGCTGCAGCGGCTGGGGTGGGGCACCTATCTGGTGAATCACATCGAGGGTGGCTTTCCCCAGATGACCTGGACTTTCGCCCCGGCCATGGATCCCACTCAGCATCCAGAGATCGCGGCAATGTGGAGCAACGTGTCCGGTTCAGTTGATCCAACCGATCGGCGGGCCCGTACCCGATCACCGGTCGAGGTGGGTTGGCACAACTTGGCCCGATTTGATCACGACTTTCCGGGTCGGGGGCCCCTGCAATCCGAGATGGACCACCCTGAACGAACCACGGTCACTCTCCGTTGGAATGAAAAAGACGTTCTGGATACCTACGCTGGTCTGTTTAGCGATGGCGATCCGTACCGACCGATCGAGTTCCCCTACGCGCCTCAACGATGGCCGATGGCACACGCCGATCACGTCCTACTCAACGACGAACCGATCGGTTGGTCATCTGGCACCGCGTACAGTTCCCGCTTTAGGCAGATCATTTCGATGGGCTGCATCGACATCGCCGCGGCAGCAATCGGAACCGAATTGACGGTGCTGTGGGGCAACCATGGAGAAGCCCTCAAAGAGATCAGGGCGACCGTCGAACGCTTTCCCTACGCGACCGAAGGCCGCAACAGCGACCTCGACCTCACCGCTTCAAACCCCTAACCGATTAAAGCAACCAGCGATGTCGCTCTGGTTTCTAATCGACGCCAACTAACTAGCGTTGAGGTTCATAGGTGGCCTAATCAACCAGCGCTAGCACGTCGGACTCGGATTCGGTGTCAACTAGTCGATCTACCCATTTGTGGAATCGTTGTCCGCCGGCCTCGTTCCGGCCGAACATGACGAAATCGTTTGCACCGCTTTGAGGCCGCGTTGAAGAAGAAATCCCGTCGCATAATCCTCATCGCTCACAACCCGAAGCAAAAAACGTTGCTCAGCTTCGATGAAAGGCAGGATCTCTTCGGTCGGTTCGAACCTGACTATTCGTTGAGCTTCGACGGTGACCTCTTATGGGATCGATCACCAGAGGTGCTTGACCTCTGATAAATGCATTGCGTCCACCATCACCCACAGCAGCGCTCCTCGGCTGATCCTGTAAAAGCACTGAGGTTAAGACGGTTAGTGTCCGTTGTATGTCTCAGATCATGACCTCGCCGACTGGATTGGAGTTTCTGCGGACTCCAGATGAACGGTTCGCGTCGCTCATCGACTGGCCGTTCGAACCCCGCTACGTGACTATCAGCGAAGGGCTTCGTGTCCATTACGTGGACGAGGGAACTGGGCCGACTGTTCTGTTACTTCACGGCGAGCCAACTTGGGCCTATCTGTACCGAAAAATGATTCCTGGGCTTGTCCGTTCGGGCTGCCGGGTAATTGCCCCTGATTTAGTGGGATTCGGTCGTTCAGATAAGCCGAGCTTGCGTGATGACTACACCTACGGACGCCATCTTCGATGGTTGACTGAGACCATTGATGGCATCGAGAGCGCATCACCGTTAGGCACTGTCACCATGTTTTGCCAGGACTGGGGTGGGTTAATCGGTCTCAGCCACATGGCCCGACACCCAGAAACCTACAGGGGCGTTGTCGTATCGAACACTGGCGTGCCACTTGGACGCGATATCCACATGAACGATGACGACGGCTTTTCGACGTGGCGACAATTCTCCCAAGACGTCACGCCATTTTGGGCGTCCGTTTGTGTCGGTGGGACCTTGTCTCCACTTAACCCGACAGGTTTCCAACTTTCAGATAAAGAGCAGATGGCTTACGACGCTCCCTTTCCCGAGGAGGTCTACGCAGCAGGGGCTCGCCAGTTTCCGTTGCTCGTTCCTACCTCAAGCGTGCATCCAAGCGCTCCGATCTGCTGGGAAACATGGTCGCTGTTGGCTCAATGTGAAGTACCGCTTACTACTGCGTTTGGCGCCGATGACAAAGTCACTGGACCTTTGCAGGGTCTGATGTCCTCAAGCGTTCCTGGAGCAGCGAATCAACCCCATGTGATCATCGAAAACGCGGGCCATTTCATCCAGGAGCATGAGCCCGATCAGTGTGTCGACGCGATTTTGGGTTTGCTCGAGCGGACACAATGATTGGTGCTGCTTTCTTGACCAAATAACTCGCCTGCCTCGTGAGATAGTGTCGAACAGCGGCTAACTGCACCGTGCTGGGGTACCGGATGAATGAGTTTCACGAGATGTTCGCTGCACGAAATATGGAACCTGCGCGACCCATCGAAGCGACTTGGGACATCGCTGCTGCAGCCTCGGATGTGTGGGCGGCGATAAGTGAAAGCGGCAATCTCACTAACGTGCACCCCTTCTGCGCGACGAACGAAGTTGATCGATGGCCAGGCCCCGGGGGCCGCGATCACGTCCGCTATTACAGCGGTGTGCACTACCAACGTGACGTACTCGATTGGCGCGAGGGAAGCGGTTACGACCTCATTGTCGGTCCACCACCCGACCCAACAGCGGTGGCCACTTGGTCGATTGATCCCAGTTCCGTCACATCGTGCAAGTTTGGTATCAAAGTCACCTCCTATGTCCGCTCCGACGTCGATCCAATTGCGCGTGAAAACTACGAGGAGAAGGTGATTCGTACGGCTATCCCTCCCTACCTTCGTGGGGTTGTCCAGGGGGTGGCTCACTACGCCGAAACCGGGAATCCAGTGAAGCGCAACCAGTTCGGTGCACACGACATCTATTCGCCTGAAGTCCAGACGCCCTGATGACCGTTGAGCAGCATCCCAATGGTGTACGCACCCGACCGGCGACAGCCACCGATCAATCGCGAGTTTTTGACCTGATTGAACAACTTACCGGCGAGGCACCGAACTCACGGTGGGTCACGGTCTACGAGTCTCACCTTCGAGGCGAACGTGGCGCCGTCATCGTCGCTGAAAACGATGAGAGGATCCTGGGTATCGCGACGGTGTCCTACAACGTGACAATTCGCTATGGCGGTGAATACTGCGAACTTGAGGAATTGATTGTCGATGACTCGGCAAGAGGCCTCAATTTGGGCCGCATTCTGGTCCAGCGCGCCATTGATGATGCGCAACAGCGCGGTTGCGCCGAGATCGGGCTTTATCTTGTGCCTTCCACAGAGGGCAACCGCGGTTTCTACGAAAAGCTTGGCTTCGAGGTCATCGGCACCGAGATGCGTCAAAATTTGGAAACCAAGCAGTCCTGATCAACGTGAAGCGGCGAACAAATCAGATCGGCGGCTCAGTTGCCACGATTGCCAGGTTCTCCAACTCACTCAATTCGAAGCGCGACAAGCCTGCAACGTCCATAAGTATCGCTTCGGTGTTTTGTCCCAATAGTGCTGCGGGACGCATCGGCGGCCGCTCCGACGCCGCAGAAAAATGAATCGGAAGGCGAGGAAGCACCAACGGGCCAACTTGAGGTTGGTCGACCCGTCCAAACGCTGATCGAGCCTCTAAATGAACATCGCCTAGAACCCCTGGAATATTCAGCACTGGCGCAGCTGCGACCCCGACCTCCTGAAGCTTGGCGGCGAGGTCAATTTGGTCGAAGTTGTGCGTCCAACTGGCGAGCTCAGCGTCGATGCTGTCGTGAAGCATTAAACGTTCCGATCGAGTGAGACCGAGCCAATCAGTTGGCAGTTCGGCTATCTCACAAAGAACTTCCCAAGCCAGTTCATCAACTATGGAAATAGCGATCCATTGGTCTACTCCTTCACAGGGATACACCCCTTGGGGAATGAAATCTTGGTCGCGGTTACCCATTAACGATGGTTCGTGACCATCCATTTGCGCTTCAACGATCACATCACCGATGACCGATATTGTCGCTTCGAATTGTGCCGCTTCAATAGTGACGCCGCCCTTGCTCTGCCTGTCCCACAGGGCAACGAGTATTGCCGCGGTTGCGTGAAGGCCCGCGATCGGATCTGGCCACGCGACCCCACATTTCCAAGGGTGTTCATCCCTGTAACCAACCAGTTGTGAGAGTCCGGCATGAGAATCAATTGTCGTGCCGTAAGCCACCCAGTTCTCGGCAGGTCCAGACCGTCCATAACCAGGCATCGTCATATAGATCAGATCAGGTTTTAACGAATGGAGACGATGCTCATCTAACCCAAGTTGGGGCATCAC
>CETJ01028258.1_pt1 | contig 10199 bp, 9 predicted proteins | sample 531341 | NCBI WGS metagenome assembly CETJ01 (sample SAMEA2622677, study PRJEB7988) | marine metagenome | isolation source: saline water (ENVO:00002010), including | reverse complement strand
CCAAGCATAGTGAGCAATTGTGTGTTGGTTGAGCCCTAATTTCTTGTCGAGCCAGAGTGCAGCGTTTCGCATTTGTTAGATATCTAGTGAAGAGGACAGGTCAGTAGTAAACCCTTTTCCCACCATTCAGCTTCTACACTGGACTTTGTAATTCCAGCTTGGGCTGCGCGGTCTGTTATGCGGTCTGAAGAAGCCCATGCCCCGAAGTAGATAAGAATAGCTAGGGATCCAATAACTGAAGTCAGCAACAGCCCGAATCCTAGAAAAGGACTATCAGCTATCTGGAAACCATCTAAGACTGGGCTGCTCATTGTTTGTTGGTCTTGGCTACGGAATTTCACTGAGGGATCATACGCTAGATACGCTTAAATAACGTTACGACAAAGTTGCCACTTTATGTGATGATATCCAGTCTTCATCAAGATCGATTCCTAGCCCGTGCGCAGTTGGTGCTTTAAGGTTACCGTTTTGGTCGATTTCCAACTGGTTGGCAATTCCCCATTGATGGACTTCTTTTGGAAGCCAGTATTCGAAATAGGTGCAGTTGATCGATGACATCATCACATGTAAATTCGCTGCGTTTAACGCCGAGTTTCCCGCCAGGCCTATTTCGCAGAATTTGTTGAATCCTTCAACGAGGGCCATCTGCTTTTTGAGGCCTGTAATTCCGATTTTTCTAACTGTTCCACGAATCAATCTGACTGCGTTCATTTGTATGAAATTAGCTGCCTCATGGAATAGGAATCCGGTTGAGTCACTCATGTTGAGAGGTGTTTCCAATCGGGTTGTTAGTTCACAGATAGATTGGATATCGTTTACTGGGATAGGATCTTCAAACCAGAAGTATCTGTTGGCGTCTAATGCATGCCCGACATAAAGCGCCTCTCGAAATGTGTAACCGTGATTTCTGTCCAGCATTAACTGCATTTCGTTACCGACGGCCTCACGAACTTTTTCGACTGTTGTAGCCGCATCATGTGCTGACAATGGTCCTGGGTGGATCTTATATGCATTGAATCCGTTTGATTTCAGATGGAGGGCTTCTTCAACAAACCCTTCTGGATTTGAGTGTCGTGGCGGATAAGTTGCATATACAGGGATTTCCGTTCGTGCTGTTCCTAGTAACTTGTGTATTGGTTGGCCAGCCGCTTTACCCGCAATATCCCAAAGTGCAACGTCCAGTGGAGCCCAGCTTGGTTCAATTGGTGAACCGTGACCGGACATCTCGGGAAGTTGATTCCAAAGCCACTCTCTATCCGACCAGTCCCGATCCACCATAATTGGTTTTAATGTATTAATGATGGTGAGCATTCTTTGTGATGAATCCGCACCTTGATCGCCAATGAATGCGTGTCCTTCCAAACCGTCTGATGTGTATACACGCAGTACGCCCTGTCGGGTTGTGCCTCCTAGGTTAGCTCGTTCATCCTGCACGAGGACTGAAGGTGCGGTCCGCTCGATTACATCAATCGTGATATTGGTGATTTTCATGATTTAGTTGAGGTTTTGTTTATCCAGAAAATTAATGTCAGATTATTCTAAATATGTTTTGTTCGCTGCGGATGGTACACAGAGTGTTTGGAAGATGTTCATATTCTCTTTGCGGTCAATGGGCTGGCCTCGCCCGGCAGATTGAGCATAGGTAAGATGGATTTGTGTCCGAACTGAAATTGGGTGTTGTCGCTTAGATCAGTGGGCTGGCATAGTTTTTGGTTTTGGTTGATTTGGAGAACCGATTGGCGCGTGATACAGATTTCAAGTTCATAGAAGGGCGAGTTGCCGCTCTTGCGGCTGCAGCCATGCAACAGGATGGGATGCCTGGATTATCTATCGGTATAGTTCGGGGTGATTCCTTGGCTGTACATTATTCCTTCGGAACGCAGAAACTTGGGCATCATTTACCGTTTACACCTCAAACGATTTCTCGTGTTGCGTCAATTACAAAGACATTCACGGCGACAGCGATTCTGCAACTCAGAGATCTTGGGCAGCTTGAGCTTGATGACCCTTTGCTCGTGCACATGCCCGATTTCACGGTTGCGTCTGCCCTGAAAGGAACACTTGAGAAGGTGACGTTGCGACGTATTATGACTCACCATGCAGGGCTAAGAACAGAGCACCCTCTCACAGATTGGGATGTGCCATCATTTCCGACATCACGTGATTTACTAGATGGGCTTGAAGGCATTGAGGTGGTTATTCCACAGGATAGCCAATGGAAATATTCCAATGTTGCGGTCGGTCTATTAGGTCATGTAATCGAGGCCGTAAGCGGCCTGCCATATGAACAGTACATATTCGAAGAAATCACTGGTCCTTTGGGATTGCTAAACACCCGTCTGGAATTAGATTCAGATCAAGTTGACTTGAAGGCTACGGGTTATAGCCGACCAGTACCCGGCTCGGATGACCTTCGAGAAGCTCCGTATTCTTCTTTGCTTGGCATATCTGCAGCGGGTCAACTGCATTCTAACGTTGAGGATTTGGCAAAATGGATGTCGTTTCAATTCACATCGGGACGTGAGAATCACCAGAGTAAAGTTCTATCTGCAGCTTCACTCGCGGAAATGCATCGTCCTAGTTACTTGTCCAGTGATTGGACAAGTGGGCAGGCGATTGGATGGCGAATGAACCGTCGAGATGATCTTGTGCTGCATAATCACGGTGGCGGGATTCATGGTTTCGCCTCGAACATGGTTTTCAGTTTGGAAGCACAGACGGGCGCTATCGTCCTAGCGAATGTTTGGCCAGCACCTACCCCCGTTCGGTTAGCTGAAGAAATCACGGAAATGGTTATCAGGGAGCTTGGCCCTTTGGCGGAGCAAACTTCCTCAGCCTTAGAGGACGTTGACGAACAACAGGCTCAACCTTTCCTTGGCAGGTATTGGGCAGAACCAGGTGTTTTTGTTGACGTTGTTTACGGTGAAACAGGGTTTGGACTCGGAACTCCCAAAGAAGGTGATTACGGTTTACATGGTCCAGCATGTTTTAAGCGCGATCCTGGAATAAAGAGCGATCTCTCATTCCGGGTAGAAAGAGGTCGCGGGGCTGGTGAGCTTGTGGAGTTTTCACAGGAGATGCCTGGAAAAATAAACGATTTTCGTCTTGGTGGATTTCTATACAAACGGGTTGATTAGTCTTGTTTTTGAAAAGGAATGTCATATGACCGGCGTGTTCGAAATAGCTGACAAGTTCGTAGGTACTGTGGCTAAACATAACCCGCTTGCAGCCACCCATATGGGTATAACGGGAAGTGATCATCTGATGCCGGATTATTCACCTGATGCGACTCATTCGTTTTATCGTGAGACCATCACAGCGCTTGGGCAGATGGAAGCCGTCGTTCCGCTTAATGATCGCGAGAGGATGTGCAAGGACACATTTATAGACGCGTCATCTGTTTCGGTTGAGCAGCATGAATCTCGTGATTATCTTCGAGATATAAATGTTTTGTTTTCACCGGTTCAAAGCGTTCGATCTATTTTTGACCTTATGCCGAAAGATTCTTTAGAGGCATGGGAGAATATTGCCTCCAGAATGGAAAAGGTCAAAGATTCCCTGTCTACTTATCAGGAAGCACTCGACAAAGGCCGTGCGGAAGGATTAGTTGCTTCCCGTCGCCAGGTGAATGGCTGTGCCGATCAATGTGAAGCCTGGGCAGGAGAGAGAGGTAACCCACCGTTTTTTGATTCAATGGTCGATGCTTTCGCTGCCTGTGAAATGTCTGATGGATTACTGGGTATCCGTCTTGAAAAAGCCTCTAAATCCGCTAGTGAAGCCTACGCAGAGTTTAGCAATTATCTCAGAGATGGTTATCTGCGGGATGCTACGCCCGTTGACGGCGTAGGACGCGAGAGATACGCGCTCTCAGCTAAGGGTTATTTGGGTTTGGAGATTGACCCGAAAGAAACATATGACTGGGGGTGGGAACAGCTTGAGTGGGTGAGATCGGAGATGCTGAAAACCGCATCGGCGATTAAGCCAGGAGCTTCGATAGACGAAGCTATAGAAATTCTTGATTCTGATCCGGAAAGAATGATCAAAGGCGAAGATAAGTTTCGCCAGTGGATGCAAGATTTACAAAACCGAACTATAGAGGAAATGGATGGTGTTCATTTCGATATCCTCGATCCAGTTCGAGAGATAGAGGCACTCATATCACCACCAGGTGGTGCTCTTGCTATGTACTACACGGGGCCATCTGAAGACTTTTCCCGCCCAGGCCGCACTTGGTATCCAACTGGAGGGAAGACAGAATTTCCGATATGGCGTGAAGTTTCCATTGCTTATCATGAAGGTGTGCCAGGCCATCATTTCCAGATTGCTACGAATGTTGCTATGACTGAAGAGCTTTCGCGATACCAACGCCTCTTGGCGGGGACTTCGGGATATGTAGAGGGATGGGGGCTTTACGCAGAGCGTTTGATGGGCGAGCTGGGCTATCTGGAAAACCCCGACTACTACATGGGCATGTTGGATGCTCAGGCTTTGCGCAGTGTCCGAGTTATCGTGGATATCGGGATGCATCTCGGACTGAAAATCCCAAGGCTCTCAGAATTTCATCCAGGGGAAATATGGAGTGGTGATTTGGCTTTGGAGTTCATGCGCGAACGTGTTCATTTCCCGGCTGATTTTGTAGTGTCTGAAATCGATCGTTATCTCGGGATACCTGGGCAGGCTATCAGCTATAAAGTGGGAGAAAAAGTTTGGCTTGAAGCACGTGATGCAGCGAAGCAATCTGCAGGGTCATCGTTCGATCTTAAAGCTTGGCATAACGATGCTTTGAAGTTAGGTCCTATGGGTCTTGGCCAGATGAAACAAGAGCTTGGAGAGACTCGAGATACTGATTGAACAAAGGTGTTTTTACGTTCAAGCAAGACTGACCTAGACGTCTATAGCCATTAATTCCTCGGCGTAAATAACCTGTCCATTATAGATTTCTCTGATGTCTCCGAGTCCTTTTTCGAGTGGTCCATGTGAAGCTATATGCGCACCCATGTGTACTAATATTAGTTTCTTGACGCCGGCTTCTTCTGCCATCCGGGCGGCTCCGGTTGTCCCACACTGTCCCGGGGCTTCACCATCGGCGTCCATTTCTTCTTGATCATCCCAACACATGCACAACATCACATCGGCATTTCTTGCCAGGTCAATGACCGATTGGCAAGGTTGCGTATCACCTGTGAAGACCACTGATTTACCTGACTTGGTTTCTATCCTGTAAGCCAGTGAGTCTAGATATGGCTGAACATGTTCGGCGTTAGTGGAGGTCACTTCCCAGTTGTTCGCGGTATGTACTGTCCCAACTCCGACATCAGTAGCTTGCACTTGCGGTGCTTTTCTAGGCAGGACACCTCCTCGATTCACATAAACTTTTTGCGATAGCGGATGGTAGATCCGTGCTTTCCAGTCGTGCGAGAAGATTCCGTTCTCTCCAATTACACCTTCCGTGATCATTTCAGTTAGTGTGGGGCCGAATACTTGGAGCTTATTTTCCTTGCCAATTGACTGGTCGAATCTCGTGAGCAGAAAACATGGGTAATCGATGTCGTGGTCGAAATGATGGTGAGTGAAAAATATATAGTCAATATCCGTAGGCCAGAGGCCAGCTTTCACTAGTTTGTGCGTAGTGGCCGGCCCGCAATCAAACATTATTTTTTCACCCTCAATCTCCAGTACGTAGGCTGACCCGAAACGAGTCGGAGTTGGAGTGGGGGTTCCTGCTCCTAAAATGAATAGCCTTGCCATTAGGTAGCGCCTCCGGATTTGGTTCTTTACGCGTTGTGTGACGCGAATAATTTTGATTCTGTCGAGTTAATGGAAGCATAACTCTGCCCCCGAACTTTTGGATTTGTCGGAATTTCGTAATCGTCAAAATTCACGAAAACCCGTAAAAATCTTTACTAGGAAATGTTTAGCCGTTACCGGATAGTCTGCCGCCATTCGATTAAATCAGATCTATGAAACCAAAGTGTTCATGGGCAAAACTGGAGACACAACCATGCTGTATTTCAGATCTTGTATGCGGTGTAAAGAAGGTACGGTGGAACTTGGCTCTGACAACTTCGGCTCCTTTCTGAGTTGTATAACTTGTGGTTACACCATCAATTCACGTTCGATCAGGTCCAATGGTTCAATTGCTGAACCGGCCACCATCGACGAGGACGTTGTAATAGCGCCGACGCTCGAGCCCGTCATGGTTGCAGGTGATGGGGAGAGGGGAGAACAGGAGTCGGTCCCTCATATTGAACTGTTTGAAGAAGAGCTTGAAGCTTTCGATCTAGAAGAAGTAACTGCTATTTAGGTTGAGCTACCCGTTGGTTTATTCTCTGGGTTAGGATTTGGATAGGGGTTCTATCTTTAGTTCGTCCGTCGTTGAATCGAACCATTTGATTACCTCGCGATGAAGCGGTATTCCGTTACGTTCTCGAACCTGCGCCTCTTCGTGTTCTGGCAGTCCAGCATAGTAAACGCGGTCATGCCCAGGAGCCGGAGGCGTTTCCACCAAGTAGGTTAGGAACTGGTCCATTGAGGATTTGAATTCCGCAACATCACGAAATGCATCGATACTGAACGCCGCGACAAATTGTGATCCGTTACGTTGTGGTCCTGTTTTCGTTGGGTTAATGGCTCCGAAAATCCCGGCCGACAAAATTCCTGAGAACACCTGTCCAATTACTGCCATTCCGTAGCCTTTATGTGATCCTAGCTCTCTTGTTGAGCCCCAAGGTAATAGTCGAGTTTGTTCAGGTACCTCTTGAGTTTCCATTATCGGCGTCCCGTCTTCTTCAGCAAGCAATCCGGGAAGCAAACGCGCACCTGTTCGCCTGAGAAGTTGTATCTTGTTAGCCGCTACAGATGATGATGAAATGTCCAAAACGAATGGCGGCATCTTGTCTGCAGGGATTGCCCAAGCATGAGGAACAGCTCCGACTCTTGGAACTGCACCGAATGTAGGCACCATTATGGCCCCTCCGCCGGTTATGGCGTAGCCGATCATGTCATGCGGCATTGCTCGCATAGCATGGTAGGCCATCATTCCTGCATGACCACTGTTGTGGATCGTGACGGCTCCTATGCCTACTTTACTGGCTTTTTCCACGGCAATATCCATGGCCTGTGGGCATATGACTAATCCGTGTGAACCATCGGCATCAATAGTTGCCACTGCTGCTGATTCTCTTGTGATTTTCCATCTTGGCTGTGGGTTGATATTTCCATCTTCGTATTGTTTTTTATAAACACGCAGCATATTGGAAACCCCATGGGTCTCACATCCTCTGATGTCGGCCGTGACTAGCCCGTCAGCTGCAAGATTTGCATCTTCTTCAGATAGCCCCATTACGCTGAATATGTCGGCGGTTACGCGATGTAAATCCTCTCGGTTGACTAGAACCTGATCTTCTATCGGCACATGGAAATGATCAAGCATTCGATAAAACTCCTATCGTTCCAACTGTGGGATATTGAATTCCGCAGTTGTCTTGTCGAACCAGTCGACTACCTCTTTGTGAAGAGGTATCCCACGATTGTGTCGATCAATCGATTCTTCGTGCTCCGGTAAGCCAGCGTAGTAAACCCTATCGTGCCCTGGCGCAGGTGGTGTTTCACGTAGGTATTTCAGGAAGTCATCCATTGATGACTTGAATCTTGCTACGTCTGTGAATGCTTCAATTGAGTAAGCCGCAACAAAGTGCGACATGTGTCCGCCTTCGTACGGTCCGAAAGTCCCATGTGAAAGAAGACCTCCGAAAACTTGAGCGACAGCACTCATGCCATACCCTTTATGAGAACCGAGTTCACGTGTTGCTCCATTTGGTAACAATATTGTTTCTTCTGGTACTGGTCGCTCGTCCATTATCGGTATGCCGTCTTTATCAGCCATAAGCCCAGGTATGGTCATAGCTTCCATTCTTCTCAACAATTGGATTTTGTTAGCGGCCACAGTTGATGATGAAATATCTAGAACAAAGGGAGCTTCTTTGTCGGCGGGAACGGCCCATGCGTGTGGGTTGGGCGCGAGTCTAGGTTCGCTGCCAAAGGTCGGTGGCATTGATTGTCCGCCGGCGGTGATGGAGTAGCCGATCATATCGTGGGGCAAAGCCATCATTGCGTGGTAAGCGATCATCCCGGCGTGCCGTCCATTTCCCATTGTGATAGCACCGACACCAGTATCACGCGCTTTTTGGATGGCTAATTTCATTATTTGCGGAATTACCGCTATGCCAAGACCCCGATCGCAATCGACGTTTGCAGTAGTCGGGGTTTCACGTGTGATTCGCCATGTTGGTCTTGGGTTTATGCTTCCTTCTCCAACCATCCTTATGTAGTTTCGCATCATGTTGGAGACGCCATGGGTATCCACGCCGCGTGTATCTGAAAGCAGGAGCACGTCTGTTGCCTGCCAGGCGTCTTGTTCGGAAAACCCAATTTTCAAAAATAAGGCATTGACGGTTTTGCGAAGAGAATCCGGCATAATCCTTACTTCATCTTCTTCGGGAACATGGAAGTGTTCGAGCATTTTGAGTATTTACCTCACCGGCATGACATGGTCTCTTTTGAATTATTCTGGGAACCCTACTCTTGATTTCCATTTGAGTAAATTGTCTTCTTATCGAGGTAACTTTATATAGCTATAGTGGTTGGTAAGATTTTGAAAGTTTAGTTATGTGGCACCTACGTTAGACTTTCGATTAGGGTTTAATCGGATCTAACGTAGAAATTACACGTCTTGTTTATGTTTCATGCCCACACAATCAAATAGTTATCGATTTCGGAGGAACGGTCAGTGACAATGGAGGAACTTGCGCAAAAGTTTCATAATGTACCGGGTGCTGGTTGTCTGGTAATTACTGGAGCAGGAGTCAGTGCCATCAGCGCATTGTTTGCTCAACCGGGCACCTCTCGTACTATTTTGGAAGTGCAAGTTCCATACGTTCGAAAAGCACTTGACGAATTTGTTGGGACTCAGGCCGATCAACATGTGTCTAAATCGGAGGCGACTTTGATAGCTGAATCGGCTTTAAACCGCGCCCGCTATCTAGCCCCTGATAACTTGACGCAGCATCTTTTTGGCGTCGGCTGTACCGCTGCAATAGCGACTGACCGGATTAGGAAGGGCGAGGATCGAGCGCATGTTGCTTGGTCTGATGGAATGCAAAAGAGCGGGACCTCTATCTGGTTTGACAAAGATGTCAGGACTCGAGCTGATGAAGAGCAGATAATTGCCGCCATTCTCATGAATTCGATTGCCGCGGTCTTGAAAATCGACGATCGGTTAGAAATTAACATTCTTGAGACGGAGCGAATTGATGAATTCGGTTGATCGACTCTACGCAGAGGAACTTGGGGCACTGGTTATGGATGTTGATGGCACGCAGAGCGAAGCACTCCCTAAAAAGCCACTTGTGCTCGCGGGGTCGTTTAATCCGATTCACCACGGCCACCAGGATCTATTGTCGGCCGCCATGGCGATGACGGGTAATAAAGGATATTACGAGATTTCAATACGGAACGTTGATAAACCATTACTTCCAAAAAAGGAACTCAGTAAAAGAGCTGAGCAGGTATTAAAAGACGGCAAATCTTTGATTCTGACAAGCGCTCCTCGTTTCACAGAAAAATCATCAATTTTGCCTGGCGCCACCTTCGTCATTGGATTCGATACGTGTGTCCGCCTTTTTGATGAAACCTATTACCCTGATCACGTTGCTGGTTCAGCATCAGCAGTGGATAACTCACTCGATTTGATTGGAGAAAATGGATGTAACTTTATAGTTGCAGGAAGAATTAACTCAAGAGGGAAGTTTCAAGGTCTTCGTGATATCTCAATGCCACAACGATTCACAGGTATGTTTTGTGAGCTACCTGAGTCTCAATTTCGATCGGATCTTTCGTCGACGGAGATGCGAAAACGTTTTTGAGAGTCGCCGAAATTTTAGTTACGCTTTGACGTTGGTGTGGTATACAGCATTAACGAGGAACGCTGAGTATCTAACATAACGGTTAGGTGCTGGCTCGTGAGTTCATAGAAAGAGATACCAGTTGTTATGGGTGAAACTAACTTCAGTAACGCTAGAGTAGCTAGCGACTCACTAGACCGGATGTTTGTGGAACGTTGGTCTTCAAAGGCATTTACTGATGACCGGTTGCCAGAGCAACAAATCGCTGTTTTATTTGAAGCGGCCCACTGGGCACCC
>CETJ01029496.1_pt1 | contig 10211 bp, 8 predicted proteins | sample 531341 | NCBI WGS metagenome assembly CETJ01 (sample SAMEA2622677, study PRJEB7988) | marine metagenome | isolation source: saline water (ENVO:00002010), including | reverse complement strand
CTGCGCCAGCGATCCTGCTCCCATTGAACAGCTGCGGCTTACCGAGCTGGCGGTGAACCAGGCACGCTCGGTGGGTGCTGCGGAACAGCCGGAACTGATGCAGGCGGAGCACAAGTTTGCGGCTGCGGTCGCAGCGATGAAGAATGAGCATTACCGAGAGGCACGCCTGCAGGCTGAGCAAGCCGAGCTTGATGCACGGCTGGCAGAGGCTCGGGTCCTTAACGAGAAGAGTCGGCAGGAACTGGCGGAATTGCACCGCCGCATCGCGCGCTTGCGTGAACAGCTGGGAGCGTTGCAGTGAAACCGGTCTACCTGATACCCGCACTGCTGGTAGCGCTTGGTGCGCTTCAAGGTTGTGCAACGCGCCAGTCGCAACAGCAGCTGCAAAACGCATCAATGGCTCTTCAAAGCGTCAGTGAGGAACCACAGATCCTTCTGGATGCGCCCAAGGATGTGATGCGCGCGAGCGAGTCGCTTGACCGAGCCAAGCGCTTCGCCGATTACCTGGGCAACGCAGAGGACGTTACTCATTATGCTTACCTCAGCAAGCGCTATAGCGAGATAGCCCGCCAGCACAGCGAGCAGCTGCAGAACCAGCGGCGCGCGACCCAACTGAGCATGGAGCATGAGCGTTTGCGTCAGGCTGTACAGGAAGCCCGAATGCTCGACCTGCAGCACCAGGGGCGTTGGTTGGAGGATCAGATGGTGAGCCTCGCGGCCGCCGAGACCGATCGCGGCCTGGTCATGACGCTTGGAGATGTGTTGTTCAGGGCGGCCAGTGCCGAGCTGGGATCGTCAGCCAACCGCACACTGCTAAAGGTCGTTCATTTTATGCAGCTCAATCCCAAGCGGCGGGTGCGGATCGAAGGCTATACAGACAACCGCGGTGATGCCGCCGAGAACCTTGCTTTATCGAGGGCGCGCGCACAGGCGGTGGGTGACTTTATGCAAAGCCTCGGAGTCGATGCCGGGCGTATCGAGGTTGTCGGCTACGGCGAGCAATATCGTGTCGCAGAGAACGCTTCAGCACGCGGACGTGCACAGAATCGCCGGGTAGAGATTTTGTTTTCCGACGAGCAAGGACGTTTGAGCAGTCCACGTTGATCTCAATTCTAGATAAAGAGCGCTGACTGTGTTGGCGAGTTAGCAAGCAACTGTATTGGTTGAATATAACGGTGGTGTACTACTGTTATGGTCCAGTTGGCGGAGACGGACGAGATGACCAATCTGTTGCTTTATCAGCGCATTGCACACCAGCTTGCCGATGACATTCGGCGAGGTGTTTATCGCCCGGGCGAGCGTGTGCCGTCGGTACGCAAGATGAGCATGCAGCTGAACGTGAGTCATGCGACGGTCCTGCAGGCCTATGCCAATCTCGAAGACCAGGGAATGATCCGTGCTCGCCCGCAGTCGGGGTTTTATGTGCATCACACTCCGGCACTGACTGCCCCTACGCCGGATATTGCGCAGGTCGAGCGTCCGACGCTGGTCACTCGCAGCAGCATTATCAATCAGGTGCTTAGCGAGTCACGCCGTGACGGGCTCATACCGCTGGGCGCCGCCGTACCGCACGTGGACTATCTGCCTGCCCGGGCGTTGCATCAGCAGCTTGCCAAGGTCACTCGCTTCCAGAGTCAGCAGGCCTTCAGCTATATGTTCAGTCCCGGCTATGAGCCGCTGCGCCGGCAGGTGGCTATCCGCATGCGCGACGCCGGCGTGGTTGTCGGGCCTGACGAGGTCGTGATCACACATGGCTGTGTCGATGCGCTGCAGATGTCGTTGCGGGTGCTGACCAAGCCCGGTGATTTGATCGCAGCGGAATCGCCCAGTTACTACGGTTTGCTTCAACTGGCCGATTTGCTCGGGCTCAAGGTGATCGAGATCCCGTGTGATCCGGATACCGGGCTCAGCCTCGAGGCGTTGCAGCTTGCAGCCAGTCAGTGGCCGATCAAGGCGCTGGTGTTGACCGCGCGGCTGAGTAATCCCCTGGGTGGCAGCGTCCCGGACGGACGGCAGAAGCAGTTGTTAAAAATGGCGGCGAATTTCGACATACAGATTGTCGAAGACGATATCTACGGCGAGTTATTGTTCGACGTAGGGTCGATTAGGGCGCTCAAGTCGAATGACACCGAGGGGCGGGTGATTTATTGCTCGAGCTTCTCGAAGACCATTTCGCCTGGCGTGCGTATTGGCTGGATATTGCCTGGTCGTTACCGCGAAGAAATAAAACGCCTGCAGACCTTTAGTACGCATTCGGCCTGCAGCGTCACGCAGATGGGCGTGGCGGCCTATCTTGAAAACGGGGGGTACGATCGCCATCTGCGTTACATTCGCCACGAGTACCGGAAGAATCTCAGCGCTTTCCAGTTGGCGGTCCAACGGTATTTCCCTGAGGGCACACAGATGACACGTCCTACGGGCGGGTTCATTCTCTGGGTCAGCTTGCCGGCTCGGGTGAATACCAAGGAGCTGCACGTTCAGGCGTTGAAGCGAGGCATCAGCATCGCGCCAGGGCTAATTTTCAGCAACACTGAACAGTTCAATCACTGTATCCGGCTCAACTGCGCGCTGCCCTGGACGGCCGAGGCGGAGCGAGCATTGAAAACTTTAGGTGAGCTTGCTGGGGAGCTTTGCCGGCAATCGAACTGAATGACGGGGAGGGCGGAAAATGAGATGGCTGACGTTGATTGGGCTGTCGCTACTGGCTGGCTGTGACGAGGTTCCGGATCAGCCTAGGCCTCCCACGCCGCCCAAGGTCGCTGTTTCGCCACATGACACAGCTGCGCCGCTAGTTGCCGAGCCCGAGCTGGATACGCAGATCGGACCGGTGAGTATCGAGTCTGAAAAGGAGCCAACTCTAGCAGCGAACCCGGAACAGCCCCCGACCGAACCCAGTGCGCCCACGCCTGCGCCAAAGGCCAAGCCTTCTGCCTCCGTGCCAAAGACCAAGCTGGAAAAAGTGGAACTGCCAGAGCCAGACCTCGACCTTAGCCTTCCTGATGACTGGGCGGAAAGCCTTGACCCTGCTGAGAAGCCAGCGTCCTTGAGCCTGCTGCCACCGCTCTTCGAGTCCAGCCAGGAGTCTCGCTCGCTGCAAATGAGCGGCGAGTTGCTGCCGGGAACGGCCGAGGACGAAGCTCTCATCGATGGTGCGCAGATCAATTTCGAACTCAAACGCTGAACCGCTGACGTTGGATTATTGTTTCACCTCGTCACTCAGGCGCGCGGTGCTAAGTAGAGCGTGGAGCTCGTTGGCGGGCAGCGGATGGCTCATGTGAAATCCTTGCAGTTCGCTACAACCGTCAGCCAGTAGCAGATTCAGTTGTTCCAGCGTTTCCACACCTTCCGCAGTAACGCGCATGCTCAAACCATGACCAAGGTCGATCAAGGCTTTGACAATGGAGTGGTTTTCAACCGAATGGGACATGCCCGCAACGAAACTGCCGTCGATCTTGATCATGTCGAACGGGTAGTTCCGTAGATTGCTTAGTGACGAGTAGCCGGTACCGAAGTCATCCATTGCAAGCCGCAAGCCGAGCGACTTCAACCGATTGAGCACATCCAACGTGCTCTCGTTTTCCTGCAGCAAAGCGGTCTCGGTAATCTCCAGCTCAAGGCGGCTGGCGGGCAGGCCACTGTCCGTGAGCGCGCTGATGATCATCTGGTACAGGTCGCCAACGCGCAGTTGCAGTGGTGAAATATTGACCGAAACGACCAGCTCATCTGACCAGTTTGACGCCTCGAGGCAGGCCTTACGCAGCACCCACTCGCCCAGCGGCACGATTAGCCCGGTTTCCTCTGCGAGGGGAATGAACTGTTCCGGTAGCAGTAAACCCCGCGTGGGGTGGTGCCAGCGCAGCAACGCTTCTGCACCGTTGATGCACATGTCTTTGCTCAGATAGCGGGGCTGATAATAGGCTTCGAACTGACCTTCGGTGATTGCCCGGCGCAGCTCGTCCTCCTGACAGCGCCTTTCATGCAGTCGTTTGTCCATCTCGCTGCCGTAGAAGCACCAGGTTCCACGCCCATCAGCCTTTGCCTGATAAAGGGCAATATCGGCGCACCGCAGCAGTTCGTTGGCCTGGCTGGCATCGGTCGGCGCCACGGCAATCCCAACGCTGGCGCCGATGTGGATCTGCTTGTCCTCATAGCTGAACGGCTCGCTGACAACGCCCACAACACGGGCGCAGAGCATTTCGATGTCTTCATTGTGTTGCAGACGGCTCACCACCATGACGAACTCATCGCCGCCCAGTCGGGCGACCAGATCGTCACCTCTGATGCACTGCTTTAGGCGGTTTGCGACGCCGATGAGGACTTCGTCGCCAGCGCCATGACCGAGGGTATCGTTCACCGGTTTGAAGCGATCCAGGTCGATATAGAGCACGGTCAGCCGCGAGGCTGTATTCAGAGAGTTGAGCTTGCTTTCGAGATAATCGCGTAACCGGTTGCGGTTGGGTAAGCCAGTCAACGCATCATGCTGAGACAGATACTGGACCCGAGCCTGAGCCTTGGTCTCCTCGGTAACATCGCTGGCAGTGCCGCGATATCCCACCAGCTGGCCGCCGCTGCGGATTTCCCGGGCAGACAAACGGCAATGGCGCACGCACCCATCAGCGGCGTGATAGCTGCAACGCAGCGGTACGCTGTGTTTACCTGTGAGCCAGTCCTGCAGTGCTGCGTGATCCGTGAGCAGCAGGTCGATCAACGGGCGGCCAATCCAGGCCGCGGGCGCATGGCCGGTAATCTCCTCGAAGCGGGCCGATAGATAGGTGAGCTGGGCATTCTGGTCCGTTTCCCATATCCAGTCGGAAGCGGCTTCCGCTACGTCACGAAAACGCTCCTCGCTGGACGCCAACGCGGTGCGGCTTATCGCCAGGCGCTTGTAGCTGGCTTCCATGATGCGTACGGTCTTGAGTACCTGGCACAAGAGCAGCCAAGCCAGCAGGCCAAGCCCGAGGGTGACGGCGCCGAGGACCGGCAGTGTCATCCACAACAGATACTCGCCGGGCTGCGACACGCTCCAGGTAAAACGCACCGGCGAGCCATCAAGCCTGATCAGTTCGGTCAGCGCACCGTCGATGCGCTCGTTGCCATCGTCTATACGAAGGCCTTTAACGGCGTACGCTTCTCCTACCTCAAGGAGCCAGTCGCGGTCCATCAGGTCGACAAAGACCAAAGTCGAGGCGGGGCCGGGTTGTTCTTCGATGTCGCTGCCGCCGGTTGTCATGACGGCTGCACTTGCCAGCGCAGGCTGTCCTCCGGCTGTGAGTACGCCAGAGGAGGTCTCATCATCCTCAAGGGCAATCCGAGCATCGGCTAGCAGAGTCTGCAGCCCGTTTTCGAGCCATTGCTGAGCATCGACCTGAACGAGCTCACCGCGGATGACTGAGTAGGTGGTTTTGCCGTCCGCGTCGATAACGAAAACGGCGTCGTAGCCAAAGTCTTCGTACAGCGAGGGTCCCAGGTTTGCCTGTTCGTATGCCCAGTCCAGATTTACCCGCGTGCTCAGATTGGCGTATGCATCTCCCCAGAAGGCGTTGTCCGCCACGTGGCGGCTCATGCCGCGCCGGTGCGCTTCAAACGCCTTGCCCGTCAGAAAATGCTCCCGCACAAGCGCATCACTGTCGATGGTCCTGGCGATCTGGATTACCGCAACGGCAGCCGCCAGCAGCGCGACCGCCAACAGGCACGCGATGCCCGGCAAAATGCGGCGAGCGAAGGTGCTTTTAGCGTTGGGATCGATGTGATCGGTGAGGGGGTGAGAAGCTGGCATTCAATCATCCTGTAGAGAGGATCGAATGATCGCTTGGTTCATGGCTAAATGCCATCTGTTGCCGCCGGTTGCATAGGTTTCTGGACGCGCGGTCGTCGGGCGTCGAGCCGTGAGGGTGCGACACCAAACCAAGGTTGTAAGGGCTTATCGGTCCCGAGCGTCCTGGGCGTCTGCTTCGGCGTTGCGCTGAGCAATGCGCTGTTTTTGCTCTTCGGTCAGCGGAATCTTGCGCGCCCCGGCACGCAACATCAGCAGGCCGCCGATGATCGTGCCAATGACGAGAACCAGTAAAAGCCAGATGTACCAGGGCATGGACTTCTCCAGTAGCTTGTTCTGTATGCATGCCACCTTACGCCGGGCAGCAGTACGAAGCCATACCGGTGCCACACGGCGTGGCTTGAGCGGCTCCGCTCAAACGTTGTTTTTCTGCGACAATGCGCGCCGAATTTTGCCGAGGACTTGCCATGCCCTGCCAGACGCCGATCATTGTTGCGCTCGATTTTCCCTCCCGTGATGCTGCTTTGGCTTTGGCCGGGCAATTGGATCCGGCGCTATGTCGAGTCAAGGTTGGCAAGGAACTGTTCACCCGCTGCGGTCCGCCGGTGGTGGAAGCGTTGCAGGCCAAGGGGTTCGAGGTGTTTCTAGACCTGAAATTTCACGACATCCCCAATACCACGGCGATGGCCGTCAAGGCGGCTGCAGAGCTGGGCGTGTGGATGGTGAACGTACATTGCTCGGGTGGTCTGCGGATGATGGCGGCTTGTCGCGAAACTCTGGACACGCTGAGCGGGCAAAAGCCTCTGCTCATCGGCGTAACAGTGTTGACCAGCATGGAGCAGGCAGACCTAGCTGATATCGGGTTGGATCTGCAACCGCAGCAGCAGGTATTGCGGCTTGCGGGGCTGGCGGAAAAGGCTGGGCTGGATGGGCTGGTCTGCTCGGCTCAGGAGGCGCAATCACTGAAAGCGCAATTCGCCGGACTGCAGCTGGTGACGCCGGGCATTCGTCCCGCCGGCAGCGCAGCGGATGATCAGCGGCGCATTCTCACGCCTGCGCAGGCAATTCAGGCAGGTTCTGATTACCTGGTGATCGGCCGCCCAATCGCTCAGGCCGCGGACCCGGCTCAAGCGCTGGCGGCGGTCGTCGCAGAACTGGCGTGAACTAAAAAGCCGGCCGCGATGGCCGCGGCCGGCTCATTCACCATCCGCTTAGCTGACCTTCAGTACCAGCTTGCCGAAGTTGCCGCCGGTGAACAGCTTCATCAGCGTCTCTGGGAAGGTTTCCAGCCCTTCGACGATGTCTTCCTTGCTCTTCAGCTCGCCGCTTTGCATCCAGCCCGCCATGTCCTTCATGGCTTCTGGATAGCGTGAAACGTAGTCCATCACCACCATGCCCTGCATTCTGCCGCGGTTGACCAGCAGCGACAGGTAGTTGGCCGGTCCCTTGACCGCTTCCTTGTTGTTGTACTGGCTGATGGCGCCGCAGATGACGATGCGCGCGCCCACAGCAATGCGCGTCAGCACCGCGTCGAGGATGTCACCGCCGACGTTGTCGAAGTACACATCAACGCCTTTCGGGCATTCGCGCTTCAGGCCGGCGGCAAGGTCTTCGCTCTTGTAGTCGATAGCCGCATCGAAACCGAGCTCCTCGGTGAGGAAGCGGCACTTGTCCGCACCGCCGGCGATCCCGACTACTCGACAGCCTTTAATCTTGGCGATCTGGCCCGCGACGCTGCCAACTGCGCCTGCTGCGCCGGAGATCACCACAGTTTCACCGGCTTTTGGCTCGCCAACCGACAGCAGACCGAAATAGGCCGTCATGCCAGTCATGCCCAGCGCAGACAGGTAGCGAGGCAGCGGGGCCTGGTTCGGATCGACTTTGTAGAAGCCTTTCGGCTCGCCGAGGAAATAGTCCTGCACGCCCAGTGCGCCATTGACGTAATCGCCTTCGGCGAACCCTGGGTGTTGGGAGGCAATGACCTTGCCTACGCCTAGCGCACGCATCACCTCGCCGATGCCGACCGGGGGAATGTACGACTTGGCATCGTTCATCCAGCCGCGCATGGCTGGGTCAAGAGACAGGTATTCGTTCTTCACCAGTATCTGGTTCGGGCCGGGTTCGCCCAGTGGCTTTTCAGCGAACTCGAATGTTGCGCGGTCAGGTGCGCCGACGGGGCGCTTGGCCAGCAGGAACTGGCGATTGGTCTTGTCCATGGGAGCCTCTTGTGTGTGCAAACCGTTGGTTTAGCCTCCCTGAGGCAGCACCGCAAGTAAGGCGGTCACGCTGGAATGCAATGGCATCCGCGTGAGTGATATCGCCAGCTACTGCTTAAGCGGATCTTGGGATGGCGGTATAACCATGACCAGCATATGGCTTGCAGTCACATTAGGACTGGCGCCTTTCTTCAATCGATCAGGGTATCTAGCATGAGCATGTGTTTTTCCGGTCAGGTTGCATTGGTTACGGGTGGTGCAGCGGGCATTGGCCGTGCGACGGCGTTGGCGTTTGCCGAACAGGGGCTGAAGGTGGTGGTGGCCGATGTGGACGAGGCCGGTGGAGCAGCATGCGCTGAAGCGATTCGCCAGGCCGGTGGCGAGGCGGAGTTCGTGCGCTGCGACGTCACCCGCGACGCAGAGGTCAAGGCGATGGTCGAGCAGGCGGTGGCGACCTATGGGCGCATCGACTATGCGTTCAACAACGCCGGGATTGAAATCGAACAGGGCCGCCTGGCTGAAGGCAGTGAAGCCGAGTTCGACGCCATCATGGGAGTCAACGTCAAAGGGGTCTGGCTGTGCATGAAACACCAGTTGCCTTTGATGCTCGCCCAGGGTGGCGGCGCCATCGTCAACACCGCCTCGGTGGCGGGCCTGGGGGCGGCCCCGAAAATGAGCATCTATTCGGCGTCCAAGCATGCGGTCATCGGCCTGACCAAGTCGGCGGCCATCGAGTACGCCAAGAAGAAAATCAGGGTCAACGCCGTCTGTCCTGCGGTGATCGATACCGACATGTTTCGTCGTGCCTATGAGGCAGACCCACGCAAGGCGGAGTTTGCCGCGGCCATGCACCCCGTCGGTCGCGTAGGCAAGGTCGAGGAAATTGCTGCTGCCGTGCTCTACCTCTGCAGCGATGCCGCGGCCTTTACCACCGGTCACGCACTGGCGGTCGATGGCGGAGCCACGGCAATCTGATCAGGCTGATCTCTTGGGTGCGCTGACGATCAACAGCGTCAGCACACCCGCGACCAATCCCCACAGCGCGGAGCCGATGCCGAAAAGCGTCAGCCCCGACGCCGTCACCATGAAGGTAATCAGCGCCGCTTCGCGCTCGCGCGGCGTTTGCATGGCCTGAGTCAGGCCACTGCCGATCGAACCGAGCAGGGCGAGCGCTGCGATGGACAACACCAACGCTGCCGGAAAGGATGCGAACAGGGCTGCCAGCGTGGCGCCGAAAATCCCGGCGATGCCGTAGAAAACTCCGCACCAGACGGCTGCGGTGTAGCGTCTCGCCGGGTCTGGGTGCGCTTCCGGCCCGCTGCAGATAGCCATGGTGATCGCTGCCAGATGAATACCGTGGGAGCCAAAGGGTGACAGCAATACCGAGGCGATGCCCGTCACCGAGATCAGTGGTGAGGCCGGCACCTGATAGCCCTCAGCGCGAAGCACCGCCAGCCCTGGCATGTTTTGCGAGGCCATGGCGATCACGAACAGCGGTATGCCGATGCTGAAGATGGCCGCAAGCGACAAGCTGGGCGTGGTCCAGACCGGCACCGCCACTTCCAGACTCAGCTGGCGGAAGTCCAGCAGGCCGAGCCCGGCCGACAATGCACAGCCGACCAGAAGTGCGGACAGCACCGCATAGCGGGGCTGCACGCGCTTGAACAGTAGATAGCCGAAGAACATCGCCAGAACCAGAATCGGCTGGACTTCAACCGCGCGGAAAATCTCGCTGCCAATGTTGAACAGGACGCCCGCCAGCAACGCGGCTGCCAGCGATGCGGGCACCTTGCGCATCAACCGCTCGAAGCTGCCGGTGAGCCCGCACAGGGCGATCAGTGCTGAAGCAAAGATAAAGGCGCCGATCGCTTCGCTGTACGGAACGCCGGGCAGGCTGCTGATCAGCAACGCGGCGCCCGGGGTCGACCAGGCGATCACGACCGGCGTTCGGTAGCGCAACGACAATCCGATGCTGCAGATCGCCATGCCGATCGACAGTGCCCAGATCCAGGAGGAGATCTGGGCGCCGCTGAGCCCGGCAGCCTGGCCGGCCTGGAACATCAGCACCAGCGAGCTGGTATAGCCGGTGAGCATGGCGATGAAGCCAGCCGCGACGGTAGAGGCCGAGCTGTCCTTGAATAGACGGTAAGGTTGAGCGGCGGTGGCGGTCATCGTCGGCTTCGGGTCCGGTTCGGAAATGGATACACAGGGATTGCAGACGG
>CETJ01094844.1_pt1 | contig 10228 bp, 6 predicted proteins | sample 531341 | NCBI WGS metagenome assembly CETJ01 (sample SAMEA2622677, study PRJEB7988) | marine metagenome | isolation source: saline water (ENVO:00002010), including | reverse complement strand
CCGAGTATGGATTCCCGTTCCGTCTGGAGAGTATCGATGTCTTGGAAAGTGCGCTACTTGCACAGCCAGGCGACCATCGGGCGCACTACTACCTGGGCAACCTGCTGTACGAAATCCAACCGGAGCGAGCTATCGGGCACTGGGAGCAGTCACGTGCACTGTTCAACGGTTTCTCGATTGTTCACCGCAACCTCGGCTTAGCCTATTATCGGGCTCGCGGGGACGTAACAGCGGCGATTGAAAGCTACGAGCGGGCGGTTGAGCTGGACCGGGACGACACGCGGCACTACGTTGAACTCGACGAGTTGTACGAGGCGGCTAATACGCCGATCGCCACGCGCCTTCGTACGGTCTCGGCCAATCGCGAGGTCTTTAGTCGGCGAAGCGATAGTCTTCTTCGAGCGCTCATGGTGCAGGTGTTGGCTCGCGACTATAGCACCGCCATCGCGATGCTCGACGCGAATGAGTTCTTGGTGGCCGAGGGCGGTGGGCGTGTGCACGGTGTGTTCGTGGACGCCCATCTTTTGCGGGGGCTAACTCGGTTGGAGCGCGGGGAGGCTTTGGAGGCGTTGGCCGACTTTGAGCGAGCTTCCGAATATCCGGAGAATCTGTCTGTTGCACGTCCCAGCAATGACCGGCGCGCACCGCAGGTGGCGTACTACGCTGGTCTTGCGCATCAAGCGATCGGAGAGGTCGACGCGGCTGACGAGTACTTTCGACGTGCGGTGGATCAACCCGGTACCGAACGCTGGCCCGACACGCTGGTCTACCAGGCGCTCGCGCTCGAGCGGCTGGGTGACACCGATCGGGCGCGGCAAAGGCTTGAGGCGGTGGTTGATGTGGCCGCGGCTCGGCTTGCCGGAGCCGGAGATGAGATAGATTTTTTTGCGACATTTGGGAGGCGCACTTCCAAAGCGACACTTCGTGCGCGGGCGCTGTCCCTGCTTGGGTTCGCGCAGACGGCGCTCGGCTTGACCGAGGAGGCGAGGGTGAGCCTCGGGCGCGCCGTTGAGCTCGACGCGTCACAGCTGTGGGCTCGCCATTACCTCGCGGCGCTTCCGTAGCCGGGGATTGTATGCGCTACCTGCTTCCGGGTCGCGCCGCATGGGCGGTCAGCCTCACACGGACAATCGTGGCGTTGGTCACGTTGTTCTCTGTCGCTACCCAGCTGGCCGCCTTGTCCGTGCAGCCCAGCACTGCCACTTTCTCGCTCGACACGACCACGCTGACCATTCCACAAGTCGACTACGAATCGGCTATCTACTACCGTGACGGCGACCCATACCCGCACCTCGATTTCGAGAGGGTCGATCGGCGACGGACCGTCCGGAAGGACCATACGGCTGTCGTGATGGAGAACCGTTACGTCAAACTGACGCTGCTGCCAGAGATGGGGCGAGTCTATTCATTCGTCTACAAGCCGACCGGGCATGAAACGCTCTGGCAGAACGACCTCGTAACGGTCGGTGGCGCGGCGAACGACACCGGCTGGTGGCTCTGGATCGGAGGTGTCGAGTACACGCTGCCGGGCGACGAACACGGCACGACCTGGGCGATGCCGTGGAGCTGGGAGATCATCGAAAATTCCTCTCGGCGGAAGGCGGTCCGCATGCGGGTTCGTGAGCCGGGTACCGGACTTGAGGAATCGATAGAGATTGCTATCGTGTCTGGGAGAGCGTTCTTTGAGGCACGGATCTGTATTACCAACCCGACGGACGGGATGGTCGAGTACGCGCACTGGGTCAATCCGCAGTGGACGCCTGGCGGCCAGAACGAGCTGACCGACCGGACCGAGTTCATCATCCCGACTGATCGGATTCTGATCGACGAGCGGTGGCAGGAAAACTTAGGGCCGAGTCCGCAAGCCTGGCAAGGCAATCCCCTTCGGTTTATTCGTGGGTGGAGCCGGATGGGCGATGTGATGGCCGATGGCCTAACAGGAGGTTTCTATAGCGCTTATTCCCACGATGCCGACGAGGGGATTGTACGGGTGTTTGACCCCGACAAGACACCCGGTGTCGACGTCTGGACCTACGGATACCACCCGACGCAGATTCCGATGGGCTCGGGTGGACCCAATGCTGGATACGTCGAGATGTGGGGAGGTACCAGCCGGACCTATCCGGACGAACGGTGGCCCCTCGCGCCTGACGCCTCCCTTCAGTGGACCGAGTGGATGTATCCGTATCAGCGGACGCAGGGACTGACCTTTGCCAACGAAGATGCGGCGATTAATTTTCAGGTCACGCCCGAAGCGCGACGCGTGGTCATCGGGCTCTGCCCGTCTGGTGAGTGGCGGGGAGCCGTGGAGTTGTGGCGCGAGTCTGTCCACGACGCGGCGGACGGGCGAGCGCCTTTGCGACGTTGGGAGGTCACAGCGGATCCGGCGACGCCGTTCATCAAGGTAGTTATCCTAGAAGGTCTGATGGCTTCTGAGTTCAACGATCTCCGGTTGCGAGTGGGTTCGGACCAAGACGGCTGGACGATCGTCGAAGCGGAGAACTAGATTCTGTTGCCGAACGCGAACGATGACTTCTCTGACTCCGGCCACGGTACCTCTGGATAGCCCAGCGTGGTTCTGGAACACGGTGGCTGCCTCCGTGAAATCGCCTCTTCCATTGGCGCTGGTGGCTTCACCTTCGGCACGACTTGGTGAGGCGTCATCCTGATGCACGACGACTCGCGAGCACCGACGTCCGTCTCACGCCGCGCGACGTGGATGGTGGGGGCCGTCCATCTCTACACTGCCGCGGGCGCCGTGCTCGCACTGCTCGCGCTTCGCGCCTTCTTGGCCGGCGCGCCGCGCGAGGGGTTCCTGTGGCTCTACGCTGCGATTGTCATTGACGCGAGCGACGGCTGGCTTGCTCGCCGGTTTCGCGTCGATCAACGTATTTCGGCGATCGACGGTGCACTACTGGATAACATTGTTGACTACCTGACTTTCGTCTTCGTGCCAGCCTGGATTGTCTCGCTCGAAGCGGTAGTGCCAGTTGGCTGGGGGATGCCGCTGGCGGTCGCGATGCTTCTGAGCAGTGCCTACGGGTTCAGTCACCGCCAGGCCAAGAGTGCTGACCATTTCTTCCGGGGTTTTCCTTCGTACTGGAACATCGTTATGTTCTACCTCTACACGCTTGGCGCACCACCTGTCGTCAACGGGCTGATCGTCGGTGCGCTGTGCGCGCTAGTATTCGTACCGATTGGCTTCGTGCATCCGTCGAGGACGCCGACTCTCAGGCCGTGGACGCTGGCGGCCGGTGTGGTCTGGGCAGCGGTCCTGTTTGTGTCGGCGTGGTCCTCCGATGGCATGACGGCGAGATGGTTGGCTGCATGGTCGCTCCTGTTTCCGTTGTACTACGTAGGGCTGTCGCTCGTCCTGCACGCACGTCGGGATCCGGCGGTCCGCTGATTGGAGGGGCTCGCGGCACTTTGAGCGAGGTGTTGACGTGTTCATTCTGGGCCAAGCGTTCTTGGTGAGCGGAGTCCGCTTGACATTGCAACCGTTCTCATTCATCTTTCGCTGCGAGCCACGGAGCCCACAAAGCGATCTAGGGTTCTGGCATCCGCAACTGATGCATTGCCAGCATCACCCGCTCGTCACGTCAGGCCTTCGACACCCTAGGGTGAGGGTCTCCCGGTGACGGCGTCATTCCCGCCGAGCGACCGGGTTGTCTCCCCCACTTTGTTTGGAAACCAAGTCGTCGTCTTCACGGGTCGGCTTGCCTCGCTGGGCCGTAAGGAAGCATTTGAGCTAGTGCAGCGGCTTGGCGGAGAAGCTGCCGATGAAGTGACGTCCCGCACGACGATGCTTGTGGTTGCCTCGGACGACTTTCAGCGACTAGGCGCTCGACAGACTGACCGCGATGGTCCTTTTCACGGTGACAAGGGCAGGAAGCTCAAAAAGGCTGAGCAGGTGAATGCGCGGATACCGGAGCAGGTGCGCATTCTCATCGAAGCGGACTTCTGCAGCTTGGCAGGATTACCCGCACCCCAGCCGCAGGGGCGACAGCTGTACAGTGTTCGTGAGATACGGGAGTTGTATCCAGCGGTCCGCGACGATCATCTCCGACATCTCGAAAAATGGCGCCTCATCCGATCCGTAGCACGGACCAACGCGGGTCGCTGCTACGGGTTTCCCGATCTGGCCATTATCAAACAGGTGAGTGTCGAGATTGCTGAGGCAAGGCCTTTTCGTGCGATCGTCCGCGCCCTCATCTCCCAACGGGAAGGCCAACTCGCGTTCGATTTTAAACCGAACCGGCATAACTCAGCGCAACCCGCCAAGGTCGTAGCCCTGCAGGCACGCCGTAAACCGAGGCCACCCGATCTCGGTCAAGTACAGTCGGCTTCCATGGATTCCCAGTTGCGCATTGCCGCGATGTATTTCAGTGAAGGGGCCGGCTTGGATGAGGGCGACACGGTGCAGCAGGATCAAGCGCTTACCAAGTATCGGCAGGCGCTCATTCTCGATCCGTCACTGGTACCGGCACTGGTTAACTTGGCGAATCTGCATTATGCCCGTGACGAACTCGTCGAAGCTCAGGCGCTCTACGAGCGTGCGATCCATCTAGAACCCGAGTGCTTCGAGGCGCACTTCAATCTGGGCAACATCCAGCATGACCTTGGGCGGTTTAGGGATGCGCACAACTGTTATCAGTTAGCGGTCCAGCTCAATCCCGACTATGCGGACGGGCATTTCTACCTGGCGGTGACTCTGGAAAAGCTGGGCCGCTCACAGGAGGCACGACCGCACTGGCGGGCGTATCAGGAACTTATGCCCGACGGCGAGTGGGTTGCGCTAGCCAAGGAATTTTCTGAGTAGGCACTCCGGCCGTCGCGTAAAACAGAGGCTCTGCTGGACCGCTCTCACGCTTTCCAGTCAGAGTCGGACTGTTTCCTCGTCAGTCGGCGAACCTTATAAAACTTACAGTCCGGGCACCAGGCTTCGGAGCTGAAGCCGGTCATGCCCGCAAAAGGCAGGACGTCGCGGTGCGAACAATAGCTGACACCACCACCCTCTGGCGTTGCGTGCCAGCGGCACAGGCGAAATCGCGCAACGGCTGGAGAGGCCTCGGCCCTTGAGGCCATGCCGCCTTCGTTAGACTTCGATCCTGGTCCAGTAGATTCGGTGCGTGGATCGTCGATCATGTACAGGCGGAGTAGTGTATCGCACTCTAAGCGGCGAAAGATCTCGACATCACGCACGCGAGGTGCACGGTTGCGTTCAATCGGCAATCTGCCGGAAGCGCTTCGCGATGGCGATGGCAATCAAGCTACCGAGCGCGGAATGTAATGATGCCGCGCGCCGGATCGTACGGTGAGACACCGACGGTCACTCGGTCTCCAGGCACGACCCTAATGCGGAAGCGGCGCATGCGGCCGCTGAGTTGAGCGATCACTTCGTGTCCCGCGTCAGACTCTATTCGGTAGAGTCCGCCGCTGTGTACCGCCGTGACCGTTCCTTGAACGTCGATTAAGTCATCTTTGCTCAAACTTGCATTCCTTCCATCCCGTAGTTTCCCACAAGCCAACGCAGGCGCGCAACGTTAGCCGTTACCGTAACTCGCGAACGGCTTCTTCCACGCGCCGCGCCAGACTGGCGTAACTCTTGCCTCGCAGCGTCAGGGGCGCACCGAACACAACGCGTACCTGACCTGGTCGGACCCTAGGGTTAGTTGGGGACAGCACGTCGCCTGTGCCAAACAAGCGGACCGGCACGACCGGGACGTCAAGGCGTGCGGCGATCATCCCGATGCCAGGTTGAAACGCCTCGATATTGGCCGGGCCAACGCGACGGCCCTCAGGAAAGATTAGGGGGCAGTATCCCTGGCTCACGAGTTCGCCGATGTAGCGTAGCGTCTGGTGTATACCGGCCTCGCGTTGAGGTAACGGAAACGCGTTAAAGAACAGGGCGGCAAGGTAGTATTTGAGGCCATTAGTGAATTGTGTGCGAAGGCTGTGTTCCGCAGGAAAAAAGTGTGCTCTAAAAAATTCTTTGGCCATCGCCGGTGCCACGCGGTAGCGCCAGCGCGCGGATAGCGCCGACAAAATCGCCGGGGTGTCGAGATGGCTCTGGTGATTGGCTGCGAAGATAACAGGCCCGGTCAGTCGGTCTAGATGTTGCCGGCCGTCAACCCGCAGCCACATGAACAAGCGGCTGACCGGGAGGATCCACGTCGGCAGACTCAGCCGGCGTACCGCGCGTGATATCGGGTGTCGGTTCCATGCTGGGAACGTGAGCTTGGGTGCACTCGTGCCTGGCTGTGGGTGTGTCCCGGTGCCATCAACTAGGGGACGCAGATCGCTAACGGTGGTGGCCGCAGCGAATGCCATCTCGTCAATGGTCACGTCGAATTGTTGTCCGAGTGCCATTAGAAGTTCTATCCGTTCAAGTGAGCTTAGGCCGAGTTCGTCGAGCGTTGTGGACGCCGACACCGTTCGCCCTTGGGCGAATGACGCTACGATACCTTCGACAGTTCCGTCCTCTTTGGGAGCCGCTGGAGAGGTTGCCAATCCACCCGCAGCAACCCACTGGCGGATCTCGCGTCGCTTGAGTTTTTTCGTGCCTTCTGTTCGAGGCAATTGCCTGGTTGGCCACACTGAGACACCCTGGATCTTCTGATGATCCTCGAGCTGGCCGTTCGCACGCCGCACAACGGCGTCGCCTCCCTTACCGTCATTCAAAACCAGCACGGCGTGCACGCGTTCCTCGCCGCCTGTTAATGTGCCGACAATCGCCGATTCTGAGACGTCGGGATCATGATTGAGGACTCGTTCAATATCGTCAGGAAAGATGTTGAGCCCCTCGGATGTGACGATGACCTCTTTCTTGCGGCCTCTGACGGAGAGCCACCCTTCGGTGTCGAGCGTACCGATGTCTCCGGTGTGGAACCAGTCTTCCGTGAACGACGCGGCAGTTTCGTCCGGAGCTTCGTAATATCCCGACGTCACATTGTCACCGCGAACAAGGATTTCGCCATCTGTTGCGAGTTTTACCTGAACGCCGGCGATCGGCCTGCCCACGGTACCCCGTTTGGACCTGAACGGATGGTTCAGGGTGACGATCGGTGCTGTCTCCGTTAGGCCATATCCCTGGATAACCAGAAAGCCCAGTCGCGACCAGAATGCTTCGAGCTCCGGGTCGAGCGGCGCAGCGCCGACGACAAAGCTCCAGAACTTGAATCCGAACAACCGGTGCACAGCTCGGTAGCGCCACCAGCGCCGAGGAATGCTCATCGGTTCACCGACCGCCATCGCGTCGGCGACTTCGGGGATGGTTTGGATGACGTATTTGCGTAGGATGTGGAGAATCTTTGGCACGCAGGCCAGTACCGAGATCCGGCGGGACCGGATCTGGCGAATGATTTCGACGGGGTTGTAGCCACGCATAAAGGTGACTGAGCCTGTGAGCATGGGCGGAATGAAGGTGGCCATTACTTGGCCGAACATGTGGCTGAGTGGCAGCAAGTTTAGGAAGCGCAGGGGGGAGAATGGACGGCCATACGCACGATAACGCTTCACTTCTTGTTCAACTGGAACGATGTTCGCGAGCAGGTTCCCGTGCGTGATGACCACTCCTTTTGGTGCTGCGGTCGCGCCAGATGTAAAGATGACCTCGGTGATAGCATCACAGTTGGCTGTAGGCCGCGCGCGCTTGGTCGGTAACAGCGCCCCGGTATTGTCGGACAATTCGATCAGACGCCACACGGACACATTGTTGTCTATCGCGGGCGGCGCCACTTCTTCGCCGATGAGCACGGCCTTAGCGTTGACGATCCGCTGGACCGTCAACAGCAACTCAGCAGAGGCGCGGTAATCGATCGGAACGACGACTACGCTTTCCAGCAGACAACCCCAGAATGCGACTAGCCATTCGGCGCGGTTCTCTCCCCAGATGATGACCTTGTCATTCGAACCGAGGCCGGCGTGTCGCAGGCGATCCGCGAATGCGTGAGCCAATCCGGCGATTCGCTGATAGCTGAACGTCTGCCTGCGGAAGCCATCGTCGTACGCGACAAATTCTGCCTCTGAAGTTTCGAACTCCGCGAAGAAATCCAGTAGCGAATCCCGCCCCATGGCTGCATTATCATGTAAGACTGTTTTGATCGCATCATGATCGTTCCTCCGCACTGGCCGCCAGTCGGTGGTGTTTTGGGGACCTGACGATCATGTGGTTAGAGGTCGCGCCGACGTGATGCTGCTGATATACGTTGCTCTCATCGCCTTTCAGATCTGGGCCATCCTCGACTGCTGGCGGCAGCGGTCGCGGAAGTTGTGGGTGCTGGCGGTGCTGTTCTTCGGGCCGTTTGGCGCGCTGGCGTACGTGGTTAGCGAGTTACTGCGCGGCCGTCGCTTCGGGGAACTCCCCGCCGCCGAACCGGTCAGGCGCGACGTTAGGATCGACGAGCTTGAGGCGCTGCTCATCTCGAACCCTGCACCTGGGCTTTTCGTTGAACTGGGTGACTTGCATGTACATCGAGGAGATCACCGATCAGCGGCCGACGCATATGGTCGATCGCTCGAGACCGACCCGGACAGTCTGTATGCCCGCTATCACCTTGGTCTTTCGCTGGCGGCGCAAGACCGGCAAGCGGAAGCCGTCGAAGAGTTGAGTAAGGTGCATACCGCTGACATGAAGTACGATTACGGTGCGGCGGCAGAGGCGCTTGCCGACGCGTTATTGGCTGCTGGTCGGGACCGCGAGGCGCTAGAGCAATATGCGGCTGTGGCTGGTTCGTCGACTCGGGCGCGGCCAAAGTTCCACTGGGGGTTGCTGCTCGACAAGATGGGCCAACAGGCCGAGGCGGCGCGCGTCATGCAAGAGATCGTTGATCAAGAGGATAGCGTCCCAGCCTACTTGCGACCCGGAGAATCACCGTGGATCGAGCGCGCGCGGCGCTATCTCGACGGGTGGCCATCCGAGACGCTACTCGGCGCACACTCTGAGCGAGGTCCGGGCACGCAGGGCCACGCTACTTGAACGAGACACCGATGCTGAACACCATCAGTTTCAGGCGAGGCAGGGCACCAGCTTGACCTCCACTCGCCAGCGCCGGTAGCTTGTCCGTTCCCCCTTGCGGGCTGATGGCGTAGAAGCGGAGGTCTACCGAAAATGCTAGGTGATCTTTCGCGAACCATTTGCCGCCACCGCCGTAGTTGAGAGTCGAAAACCGCCGATCATCCAGGTCGGTCTCGGCGGACCCGACGTTGAACGTAGACGTGCCGAGGCCGGTGCTGATGTAGCTCCATCCACTCGTGCCACCGAAATTGAGGGAAAACTGCGGTGCAATCGTATTAAGTGTCGTGCGGATGACGGGAAGGTCGGGGTTGTTTTCGGCCTCCTCGGCGGTCGGTGACCGCGTGCCTTCAGAGATTAACGCCTGCACACCGACTCCGAATGTAACCATCTTCCACTTTACCGGGTAGACGTGCGCGCCAACGTCGAGGCCGAGTCCCCATGCCGGGAGCTGCAGTGCGGAGAGGTCGCGTTGGGCTGCCACGCGTTCGTTCTGGCCGAATCTGGGCATGGCGACGCGTAAATCGACCGCAAAGGGTCCTACTGCCATCGGGTCCTGCGCACGCGCGTCGAGGGCCACGATCGAGAACGCGAGTGTGAGAAGGATGTATGTGGCAACGCGACGACAGCCGTCGACCATACCCCAGTATACAAGTCGAGCCGGTGGCACTGGTGTCGAGTAGAGGGAGTGGCTATCCGCTAGTCGCCGTAGGCGGCAACCATCCAGCGCTGGTTGGCCGGCAGTGCGGCACGCAGTGTGGGGACGGAGGGACGAATTTTGACGCGCATCCGACGTGGTCGCTCTCGGGTCGTGCTATGGGGCTTGGGGTCCCCGGCGTCAGCCGGTCGGCGGGAGAGGTTTGCCGTGCGTTTCGAGATTGGCATTTTTGAGCTTCGTGCTCCCGGTTAACCTTCGTATCGACCGGCGCCGGACGGACTTTAGAGCGGCTATACTGACTCGTACGGGGCGAGAGCGACCCACGGTCGCACAGACACGATGAACTTGGTGAGTCTTGCGGAGATTGCCGCCGCTGCCGATCGCATTCGAGGTGTGGCACGTCGGACGCCGATGGTGGAGGTGGCGCCACCCACCGGGGAGTTGCCGATCTGGCTCAAGTGCGAAAATCTCCAGGCAGCGGGTGCGTTCAAAATCCGCGGAGCCTACAACACGCTCGCGCAGCTCGATGCCAAGGCGCGTGACCAAGGTGTGATCAC
>CETJ01047320.1_pt1 | contig 10250 bp, 9 predicted proteins | sample 531341 | NCBI WGS metagenome assembly CETJ01 (sample SAMEA2622677, study PRJEB7988) | marine metagenome | isolation source: saline water (ENVO:00002010), including | reverse complement strand
CATTATCGAATGGGGGTCCGACGAACAGAAAAATCATTACCTTCCCCGAATACTTGACGGAACTGACGTGTGGTGTCAGGGGTATAGCGAACCGAACTCGGGCTCAGATTTAGCTTCTTTAGCAACCCGTGCTGAACTGGACGGAGATGAGTGGGTGATCAACGGGCAGAAGATCTGGACTTCCCAAGGTCACAACGCGAACTGGATCTTCGTGCTGTGCCGCACCGACCCTTCGGCCGTCAAACATGCAGGGATTTCGTTTCTCCTCTGCCCAATCAACCAACCAGGAGTAGAGGTCCGCGCCATTGTTAATGCTTCAGGCCACCATGATTTCAATGAAGTGTTCTTTAGCGACGCGCGTGCCCCTCGAGAGAATGTGCTGGGTGGAGTCAACAACGGTTGGGCTGTTGCGAACACCTTGTTGGCGTATGAACGCGGTGACGATGCGACAACTAATGGCATTCGATACGGCGAAGAATGGCAGCGACTGGTCGATGTTGCCAGGGACTATGGAAAACTTGATGGTGCTCTTATGCGACAAAGGTTCGTACAGGCGTACACCACAACCCAAATAATGAAATTCATGGGTCTTCAGACGGTCGCCCGTTCACTTCGCGGATACAGCCAAGGACCTGAATCGTCACTTAACAAACTGCTGTGGTCTGAGCATCACAAGCGATTCACCGAACTGGCGATGGACGTAATCGGGATGGATGCAACCGCTCCCTCTGGTCGTGACGCTGCCACAGGAGTCGGCGTGGACGATGTGGGCTCTCCCTATTCGTCCCAGGCGTGGGTGACTACTTTCGTGGGTGCACGCCCTGGGTCCATTTACTCAGGTAGCAATGAAATTCAACGAAACATTGTTGGGGAACGGGTACTGGGTCTCCCCAAAGAACCAAGAGCTGATGCTGGACCCTGGAATGAGCGCAAACGTTCCTAATGGGTGCCTCGGTGGGGGAATTTCCAAAGGCGAGTAGCTGTGCCAACTAGTTGGGATTATTGGAGTCGGAGTAGCTAATGAGATCTTCTGAAGGATCACGACCTGATCGAGCGCTTCCATCGGATGAGCGGCCTTTCGACTACACCCCGATCTCGCTCAGCGAACTCCCGGAAACGCCTACTCGAGATCGAAACATATCGGCTAGGGCTTGGGACGAGGCGCCTCCGGTATTGCTGGGTCTGGGAGAGAATCTGGAAGGAAGGCCCGATGCGGCGTTCAAAAGGAGGATCTTTGGGTGGTTGCTGTGGCGCGCGGGGCCTACGCGTGGGCCCTGCCGCTATTTGGCATTGAATCCGACCGATTCAACAATTTTCTATATTTTTGAGGTTCGGGCTGAACATGCCGGAGGCGGGAAAGGGCCCGATGGTGAATGGCATAGCCGCTTTAGAGCGTGGAAAGAGGCCTTGCGTGCTGCGCCTCTCGTGTAGAAGTGACGGCCATTGCTCCGGTTAGTGGATAGTCATCTGTAAAACAGATGTATAAATTCATTAACAACTATTAAATTGATGACCATTGGGTAACTTACGGCCGGTAGAATTGGAGTAGCCCTTTAACATCGGAGAACCGCCATGAAATTCTTTAGGCGCCTGCCCAAACTACAACCAGGATCGTTCTGGGATGACCAAGTCGAGCGTCGCCTCGCAAACATGTGGCTGCAGCACTTCGTTCGCTAGTCCCGTCATGTAATCAGAATGCCTGAAAGTTGCTGAGCCGCTCCCCCCGGGGCGGCTCAAGCGGTTTTTGCTGCTAAACCCCCCGAAGTGGAATAGCTAAATTATCGTTCGAGTTGTGATCGCAAGCGGGGAATCACCTCCTGAGCGAACTTTGTGAGGGACTCGTTCATAACGGACGGAGCCAGCCCTGGGGGACCGCCCCAGGTCACCAGATCAGTTATGCCATGACTAGTAATAAGTTCTTGTAGTTCGGCGACACAATGATCTGCGTTACCCACCGTCCACACCAGAGGATTCAACGGGATCGGATCTCTTGTTTCCTTAGGCACCGATCGGCTCGCCACCTCTGATTTGTGGTCTTTGCTTGCCTTGATCAGCCCAACATAAACATCGCGCCGGTACCGTTCCGCAGCAGCTACAGGCTCCCATTCTCTGTCCGGGTCGTCAGTAACGAACACCCCTCTGATCAACCCGACCCGACGATCACTGGCGTCTCCAACTGCCTGTCTCCAGGGATCGATAGTCAATGACTTCGGTCCCTGGGGAAGTAAATGAGTTCCAAACGCAGCCGCACGCTTGGCCCCAGCCGGACTGGTAGCTGCAAGCCACAGTGGCGGCCCGCCTTGTTGAACTGGATCTGGAGTGACTCGAAGGTTTGAGAATCGATACCGTTTGCCTTCGAAATTGAAGGCCTCGCCGCTCCATGCCAGCTGAAGAACCTGCAGTGCTTCTTCGGTTAGCGAAACCCGCCGACTTATTGGGATATCGAACCCTTGAAATTCGTGCGTCGCGTAACCCATTCCGGCGCCGAGCTCCATCCGACCATTAGAGATGTTGTCGAGAATAGCGAGGTCCTCTGCGAGGCGAATGGGATGCCTGAATGGCAACAGACAGATGTCTGTCGAAAATCTCATATCAGTGGTTCTTGATGCTGCTGCCGCCGCAACTGGCACAAAGTTGGGTAAATAGCCGTCAGCAATGAAGTGGTGTTCGGTAAACCAGCAGAGTTCTAGACCAAGTAGCTCAGCATGTTCGATCTGTTCAAAAGTCTCGCCGTACACCTGCGGCATCGGTATTTCACTTCCCTGGGGACAACGAAAGTCATGGACGATGCCGAAGCGCAACGATGGGGCCATGAAAGCAAGTTAACTGGGTCTACGTTTGCCACGCGGCGAATGCTTTGAAACTCGTGACACGGCCGAGCCGTGCTCCACACAGATCGCGTCTCGGAGGGCTACCCAACGTCGGGAGCGAGACCGCGAACGACATAGTCTGCCTCCTCCTCCAGGAACCGGATCGTCGCGAGCACGTCCTCGTCGGCAAAGCCCTTGTCTCGGTAGTTTTCGAGTAGCTGCTGAGTGTGTCGTCCCATGGGTACAGGAACTTCGAACTCCTCCGCTAGGTCCACCGCTAATCCGATGTCTTTGCAAGCTAAGGCGTTAGTAAATGAGGGGGCTAATCGATCGCGCAATATTGCTCTAGTTCCAATGTTCCAAACGAAACTGGCGCCACTACTCGCTTCGACAACTTCTCGCAAGATCCTGGGATCTACCCCGGCCTTTACACCAAGCAGCAGAGCCTCGGTGGTTCCCATCATCCCAATGAAGGCAAGCATGTTGTTGACGGCCTTGACGACGTTCCCAGCGCCTGCGGCGCCACACCTCACTACCTTCGCCCCGAACGTCTCCAGCAGTGATTGACACCTCGCAAAGGCTTCCTCAGATCCACCAACCATCACGGCCAGAGTTCCTTTGCGCGCGCCGTACACGCCACCAGATACGGGCGCGTCAAGAAAATCAATGCCTCGGTCTTCGCCCTCAACCGCGAGACGGCGACTCAAGGATGGAGAACTAGTGCTGAGATCGATCACGGTGGTTCCAGAGGCCATCACATCGAAAAGACCGCTATCCCCGGAAACGACTTGCTCAACGTCGCTGGGCATAGGCAACGACAAAAACACAACTTCAGCGCCCTCCGCAGCGTTCGAAGCTGAAGTCGCTCTCCGAGCGCCTAACTCAACTACTCGTTCCAGCGACTGGTCATTGAGGTCAAATGCCTGCAACTCGTGTTCGGCTGCCACCAAGTGGGCGGCTATCGGACCACCCATATTGCCCACACCTATAAAACCGATACGCATGATCATCTCCTCGCCAATGGTGATCAAGTATTAATGATTTTCACGAGCAATGAGTGCAAGCCTCATGATGCAGGACAACCGATCCAAGAATGCGATCGATCTATGTGCCAGATGCGGCGAAACCTTTATCCAGATCTTCGACAATGTCGTCGAGAGTTTCGAGCCCCACCGATAAACGAATTAAACCTGGCGAAACACCGGCGTCGTTCTGTTCGGATTCGGTGAGCTGGGAGTGTGTTGTTGAAGCGGGATGAATAGCGAGACTTCGAACATCGCCGATATTTGCCACATGGCTATGAAGCTCTAAGCCGTCAATAAACTTTTTCCCAGCTTCGACTCCGCCCTGAATCGTGAAGGCAGGAACCGAGCCATAGCCACGGCCTTCTCCGTAAGCCTGAAGACGAGAATGCCAAGGGCTGGAAGATAGGCCCGCGTACTGCACTTGCTCAACTTTGGGGTGAGCATCTAGGTATTCCGCTACTGCTTGAGCATTCGTAAAGTGCCGCTCCATTCGCAAACTTAGCGTTTCTAGGCCCTGCAGGAAATAAAACGCGTTCTGGGGAGAGACAGCAGCACCAATATCGCGAAGTAACTGCACCCGTGCTTTGATGATGAATGAGCCAGCACCTAATGCGGGCCAATAGGCCAACCCGTGGTAGCTCGGATCAGGTTCGGTGAAGTTCGGGAATCGGCCGCTAGCCCCGTAGTCGAACGTGCCACCGTCAATGATTACCCCGCCTATGGAGTTACCATGCCCCCCAATAAATTTGGTCATGGAATGAACCACGATGTCCGCCCCGAGGCTCAACGGGTTGAATAAATAAGGGGTCGCAACGGTGTTGTCAAGCACTAAAGGAACACCGATGTCGTGAGCGACTTGTGCGACCCCCGCGATGTTTAGACAATCGTTCCTTGGATTGCCGATGGTTTCGCCGTAGAAGAGCTTGGTGTTGGCTTGCGCAGCCCCAGCCCAGGCCTCTAGATCATCTGGATCTTCGATGAATGTCGTTTCGATACCCATTTTGGGAAGCGTGTAATGCAACAGGTTGTACGTACCCCCATATAAGGAGGCAGACGCGACAATGTGGTCGCCTACCTCAGCGAGGTTCAAAATGGCAAGAGTTTCTGCAGCTTGACCCGACGCAACTGCTAACGCTCCGGGTATGCCAATAGCTGTTTCAGTTCCGCCTTCAAGGGCCTGAAGCCTTGCTTCCAAAACCATCTGAGTTGGATTCATGATCCGGGTGTAGATGTTTCCTACTTCACTCAAAGAGAAAAGATCGGCAGCATGATTGGTATCTCGAAAAACGTATGACGTGGTTTGATATATCGGTACTGATCTGCTTCCGGTTGTTGGATCGGGTTGCTGGCCTGCATGAATTTGTTTCGTTTCAAATCCCCAGCTGTTGGTCATGACTACCTCTCTTAGTGGTGTTGGGCACTTAAGAGGGGTGGACCAAAAGAGATGCTTGCGCCGTGAGATGGCCGGGAAACGGCTATCTCTAGGACACTTCATTGCGTCGGTCGCTAAACCTCAGCCATATCCCTACACAAGGTAGGCAAGCACCTTGGGTGTCCACCCCAGGTTGCTGGGTGCACAGAAGTGCACCGCTCTTGATAACGCACCGATTCCAACATGTTTGAGTTCGGCACGCAAGTCAATTACCGAAATCGAGACCCGCTTGAGAGCTCTTCGACAGTGTTGGAATTGGAGTGACGCGGGTTACTTGCTCTGGCACACTGAAGCCGTGTTGAGATTTCAGCGAGTAACCGAGACCGATGAGGCGGGAGCCACGCGGCTAGTCAGCTTGGAAGTCACGGATGAAGCGGTATACCGGACATCAAAGTCGCAAATGTGGGAGGGTCGACTCCCGCTGGCCGCGGTCATCAATCTGAAAATCACGCGCAGTGGTTCTTCTGACTTGGTGACCGCTGACACCAAGCACGGCCCAATCACATGGTCGCTGAAAAACGGCCGGCGACTGATCGATGCGATCGAAACCCAACGACCCTAATAATTGCTTCGGCGGGTGGCCTTCTCCTAGTTTCTTTGCTGACCGAGTGTCGTGAACAACCTGTCGTTGTAAGCGCTTAGGCTCCACGACGTGAGACAGGAGTCATCATGATTACAGCCATGCCGCGCATAGCGATCGCCGTCAATGATTTCGAAGACGCGTTGACGACGTTCCGAACTCGTTTTGGTATGCCGGTCGCCGACTTTTCGCCAGAAACGGTGCCTTCTCTGGGCGCGCACGTGGCTATGTGTCAACCAGTTGGCGGAAGCAATATCGAATTGATGGCACCCTCGAACCCCGATGAACCACTTAGCCAAGCTCTCCAAAAGTTTCTTGATCGTCGAGGCGAGGGAATCTACGCGTTGATGCTTGAGGCGCCGGATCCCAACGCTGAAGGTGAAGTGCTGCTCCGACGAGGTATCAAGGTTCTTCCGTTAATGCGAGGTGCTGGGGGTAGAGATATCCACCCGAGTTCAACCCATGGTGTACTCGTCCGGATTTACCCCGACGGGTCGGTGGTTCAACCCGAAAATCCCGTCACGAGGTCCCCACATTATTCTGGGATTCAGAAAGTAATTATTGCGACCCGCGATGCGGGTCTGGCACGCGAGGCGTATTCCAACGGTTTGGGCTTGCCAGCCGACCCACCGCAAGCAGATCCCGATAGGGGAGTAGTGAGTTCAATAGTTCGTCCACCGAAAGGCGGGCTTATCGAATTGCTATCGCCTATCGACACTTCTCGACAAATAGGAGCCGAGATCGAGGAGTTTCTCAACTCCAAAGGAGAAGGAATCTTTGCTCTTGTTCTCGACGCCGATAGTGATGTCCGTGATCGAGACATCAACATTTTTGGAACTCGAATCCTGATCTCGTAACAGTTCGGAGTTTTCGCCAACGTCCGAGGAAATGACGTCAACGGGCGGGAAGTCTCATTTGAATGCCGATGACCCGAAGCGCCTCATCATTAGTGGTAGCGGGCGAGTCACAAGGACATTGGCTATGCAGACCGATTGGGATGTGTTGGCCGTTGGCCGGCTGAACAGGCGTCGCCGGAGCGGAAAGGTTTGAGATTCTAAAAACTCTCCTTAGGGCTCGACGAGAGCGTTTTCAGATTCTGGGTACAGTCGGGGCATAAGTAGCGGCGATCGGAAACAGTTTCGTTGCGCAGCCGCCCCTGGCGATCCGCCCAGATCTCGTTCCAGAGCACGGAGGCTTCGTTGTTGGTCTCTTCACCTAGTGAATAAGAAAACGCGATCTGGCAGAGTTGACACTCCACGAAACCAACTTGATTCAATAACTCTCGACGCGTCCGTAAACTCGGACTCGCGATGGGCGCTGGCACGTCACGGTGACAGTCCAGATTGGTGTCGATCCGGACAAGACCAATTCCGAGCCGAAGAGCCACCTCCGTCTGACTCTCAGTAAATCGTTCTTCTGCCATGAAACAGGCAAGATATACCCGATCAGCCTGCAATCGTTGAGCACTCGTTTGACCTGCGACCGAAACAAACCTTTTGGTTGAAGGTCGAACTAGGACTGTCACCACCTCAAAATCACCGCAAAGATCGCCGCCGATGTGTTTAATTCCGAGGATGTCCGGGCGCGGGTCTTGAAGGGCGTTAAGTGTGGGCGGCATAACGCCACAATTAAGACCAGTCGGGCTCGAAAGCCAAAGGCGCACCGACTCTCGGAGCTCAAGGTCCTCGACTTTCCTCACCCTGGAATCCTTTCCTTCGACCATTTCACGAAACGCTCATGGTGGCCGCGGTGAAAGAGTGCGGGGGAAGTTTCATTACCCGTCGGGCACCGTTCGACATTTCTCCCGGCACCCGCTTCACGGCGTTCGGGGCTTCCCAAGTGTTCTGCGTCGCTGGATCTGAATGGTGAAGAACATCCATAGACAGCATTTCAAGATCGGCACCGGCCAAATTGATGTCGAGTTCAACGGTCTTATCGACCGAGCGATTCACGGCGTAAACATGCAGTTCGTGATTAACGTCGAGAATGGCCGCACCGTCGACCATTGCCACATCACCAAAATCAGGCGACGGCACATGCCCTCCGTCGTAGCCAACATGTAGCGAAATCCCGTGCCTTCGACCTACGAACATTGACAACGCTTCGAAGATACTCTGACGTAGCAGGTTGTCTCCGTCGGTGAGGACAGGAGCTATGACGTTCACGATTTGAGCGATGTTGGCAATCTTCACCACATCGGCGTTGCGAATAAAACTCAATAAGAATTGCGCACACACAAGCGCGTCTTGAAGATCGTAAACCTCCTCTACCAAATGAGCTGGAAACGCGCCATCCGCCCATGTACCTGACCTGTTTCGTGTCCGATACCAGACGTTCCATTCATCAAACGCGATAAATGGCCGCCGGCCTGATCTTCGTCGACCCGCCACATACCTGCACACAGCGTCGATTTCCGCGATCTGTTTGTCAACCGCTGCGCCGGAGGTCAAGAATGCGGCGGTGTCATTCGACCAGTTATCCAGATAACGGTGGGTTGAGACATAGTCAGCGAAGCCGCCGACTGCTTCTAGGGCCTCACGGTCCCAGTCGAGATAGGTCGTGTTGTCTGGAAGCGAAGTGCCCGAGACCACTAATTCAATTGACGGATCAACCAGTTTCATCATGTGGGCGGCTTGACGGGCTTTACTTCCGTACTCTGCAGCAGATATGTGACCAATTTGCCAAGGCCCGTCCATTTCGTTGCCGAGGCACCACAAGGGAACTCTCGTCGGTGCGGAATTGCCTCCAGATTGGCGTTTACGAGTGATGTCCGTGGCCAGTGCTCCGTTGGTGTACTCAACCCAATCTGCGGCCTCTTCAGGGGATCCTGTTCCAAGATTGACTGAAAACATCGGGGACCACCCAGTGCGTTCGCAAAGGCCGAGAAATTCGTCTGTGCCGAAGCTGTTTGGTTCTATCGTCCCCCACGCCAACTCCCTGCGGATTGGGCGAGTCTCGACTGGGCCGACTCCGTCGCGCCAGTGGTAATTAGAGACAAAGTTTCCGCCCGGATAACGCATCACTGTGAACTCAAGTTCAGCCAGAGCAGCCAAAACGTCTATTCGGCAACCGAATTTATCCGCATGCCGAGAAGAGGGATCGAATACGCCTTCATATACAGCACGCCCCATGTGCTCGAGGAAGCCCCCGAAAATACGTGGGTCCACCGGCCCGGCGTTGTGGTGCGAGTGAAGGTAAAACGAGGCGCTGTTCACGATGTGAGCGTAGTAAGCAAAACGAGCGCCCGGCTCGAAGTGTCCTGTAGTAAGTGCCGTACCACTCGGCTCGATCACTTCGAACCCCGTTGCCGCGAGTGCTTCTTTCGGCGCTGACTTCTCCTCGAATGCACCGGCGAAAATTACAAACTCGATGCTTAAGCCCTATTTGCTCAGTTGAGCGGCGACCCCTTCGGATGATCAATGATGGGCGCGCGTCAAGGCGGAGTCCTTAGCGGCCGCGCCTGACTAAACCCCGCCATCCAAGGGTTTGCTCAAATCTGAGTACTGCTGACCATTTTGGTCATGCTGACCGTGTTCGAGGACCCCTGCCGTGTTCAAAGCGAAAAGCGCCGCGGCGAAGAGGGCTGCGCTCACCACCACAATTCGGGCCGACCGCGGACCGGTCTCAGGGTTGTGGATTGAAGGCAAAGTATCAACCGTGGTGACGTAAATGAAGGTGCCAGCGGAAAACAACAAGACAACCCCTACCAACGGCCCGCTGGCGTCATCTAAAACGAAATAAGCAGAGATCGCGCCGGCAGGGGTAGCCAAGGCGAAGAGCAACAAACCGCTAGATATCGACTTCCGAGTAGCGGTTTCGTGTGATGAGAACACGCCGAGGCTCAGGGCCGCTGGCACCCGATGAACTAGAACACCAAAGGCAACCAGCACCGAGATCGATGTTTGACCTGAGGCTGTAGCTGCTCCAATAGCAAGGCCGTCACCTATTGCGTGCATTGAGAGACCTACTGCCATCACCAAACCGGATTTGGGATGATGAACGTGGCCATGACCATGCCCCGCGTGGTGGTCGTGGTGCTCCTCGTGAATAGCGTGGCTAAGTCCCATGCCTTCTAAAATCAGCATGAAGATAAAGCCTCCGGCCACTGCACTACCTAACGCCAGCGGACTGTACGCGAGGCCATCCTGGCGCGAAGCCATGTGAAAGCCCTCAGGTAGAACCACCAGGAGCGCTGAACCCAACAGCAACCCAGATGCGATTCCGGTTAAGCGTTGCAAACTATCTTCTGTGAGTCGGTCCGCCGCCGCTAGCCCTATCCCACTTGCTGTGATGGAGGTGAGGATTATCAGGGTCGATAAGCCAATCAGGATCACGGCGAGATTCTAATAGGGATGGTCCTTATGTTCGACTTCAGGCGTAGGCGATGCATCGAGCCGAGAGTT
>CETJ01028555.1_pt1 | contig 10285 bp, 9 predicted proteins | sample 531341 | NCBI WGS metagenome assembly CETJ01 (sample SAMEA2622677, study PRJEB7988) | marine metagenome | isolation source: saline water (ENVO:00002010), including | reverse complement strand
GCCAGCAATCGTTGCCAGTCCTGTTCCGGCATGGCCTGGCGATGACGTCTGAGCTGGCGCAGGTCATGCCGTGCCGCGGCGCTGCGACGAAGCCGGCGACGGCTCTTTTCCAGATCGAGCAGGGCAACCTCGACTCCAGCCGCGTCACCTTCGCCGTGAACCTTGACGAAAATGTGCTTGGGATAGCAGCAACCATGCTGCCAATGCGCCTGATGGATGCACCCGAGGCTAATGCCGACCGCAGCCAGCATGCGTTCCTGTACCGCCGTACCAAAGCGCTCGCCCAGGCCCTGTTGATACCAGTCTTCCAGGCTGATGAAACCTTCCAGTTCCGCCGTCACCAGCAGCGCCTGCCACTGGCCGGCCTGTTGCCGGGTGCCGCAGTAGACCAGTTCCGGCACCCGCACGCCGAGCCGGGCGAAGGCCTGCAGCGCCTGAAGTTCACGCAGCACCGTGGGCCTGCCGAACGGATGCAGCCACGAGCGATACAGATGGCCGATCTGGCGTTTGCAGTACAGCAGTGGCTGCTGCGGATCGCGCAGCCGTATCCGTTGCACACCGCTCTCGCCGGCGCGGCGCTGATTGGGCTCCTCGACCCATTCGCCCTGGGTGTTCCACCAGCGTTGAAAGGTGCTGGTGCTCGCTTCACGAGCCGGCAATACGAGTGGTCGGCTCATGCTCACCCCCGCTTGCGCAGCACGTAGACCCGCCACATGGCGTAGCCCGGAAGGAAGTCACTGCGATCGAGGATATCGAAGCCGGCCTCGGCGAATTCCGCCTCGATCACTGAACGCTCGACAACGAAGCGGTTCTGGTTGTCCTTCGCCGGCCGACGACGCTCCAGGCGCTTGCGCTTCCAGGCCTTGTAGTTGCCATCGACCCACAGCGAGACGATCAGCGTGTCGCGCGTAACGCGGTGGAATTCGCGCAGCATTGCCAGGCGATGCGCCGGGTCGGCGATGTGGTGCAGCAGGCGCATGCAGAAGATGTTGTCTACCGCGTTGTCGCCCATGTCGATGGCGAAGGCCGAGGTCTGAAAGCTCTCGACCCGATAAAGGATCTCGCGCGGCTGCGCAGCCTCAGCAATCGCCAGCATGTCGCCCGAGTTGTCGGCGGCAAAGATCATCCGGCTTGGATGCTCGGCCAGCAGCGGCCAGAAGCGCCCGGCGCCGCACGGCAGGTCCAGCACCAGATCAGGATCGCCGGCGATCTTCAACGCGCGGCGTGCCATCTGCTCATCACGCCAGTGCGACAGGCGCCGGGCAGGGCCGTCATGGTGTTTATGCAGGTATTCGTAGGCGTGCTGGCGGTCGTACTTGCGCGAGAACTCCAGTTCGATAGGGCTCGATGTCGTCATGGCGGGCATTCCGATAGGTAACGAAACACCACGCTATCGAGACGCGCATCAAGGCTCTGTCAAATGGATGTGAAAAAAACGTCAAACGCCATCGCTTTTTAGACGCACCTGGAAGCAGCTGCCCTTGGGCTCGCAAGGGGCTACACCCACTGACCACCCCTGATGTGTGCAGATACGCTTGACCAGCGACAGCCCTAACCCCAGGCCCTCCCCCCGGCTGTCGGCGCCGCGCACGAAGGGCTGGAACATGCGTTCCTGCTGCTCCAGCGGAATGCCCATGCCAGTGTCTTCGACGCGAAAGCCGGCATTTTCGAGAATCAGCCGCACCGAGCCGCTGTCGGTGTAATGCAGGGCGTTGCGCAGCAGATTGGACATCACCGAGCCAAGCAGCGTGAGGTTGTATTCGCCGCTGTCCTCGCCTTCACTGACCACATTGAACGTCAGCCCCTTTTCAAGAAACAGCGGCGCCCAGCGCTCGCTCTGCTCCTGCGCCACGCTGCGCAGGCTGGCGGTGCCGGCAAAGGCGGTCTGCTCCGGCCGGGTCCGCGCCAGCATCAGGAACGTCTGCACCAGCTCGTGCATTTCCTGCGCGGCGCGCTCGATGCGCTGGGCCTGGGTACGCGACTTTTCCGGTAGCTCGGTCTGATCGAGCAGTTCGCAGGCGCCGAGGATGACCATCAGAGGGGTGCGCAGCTCATGGCTGACATCGCTGGTGAACAGCCGCTCGCGCTCCAGGCTCTGGCGCAGTTGGCCGAGGGTACTGTCGAACGCCGCCGCCACATGGCCGACCTCGTCGTCCGGATATTGCAACGCCAGTGGTGGCGCCAGCGGATGCAGCTGATCGCGATGACGAACCTGCTGCGCCAGGCGTGACAGTGGGGCCATGACTTTCCTCGCCATCAACCAGCCAAGCCCCCAGGCACCAAGGATGCTCAGCACGAATCCGGCCAGCACCACCATGAACAATGCGTTCTCGCGCGCCTCGAATTCATGCTGTTCCTCGACCAGCAGATACTTGGCGCCGTCGATTTCGCGTTGATAGACGTAGTAGGCATCCTCGTTACGGACCAGCTCGGTGAACCCATCGGCGAGCCCCCTGAACGCCTCGGGAATGGCGTAGCCAGGCAGGTTCGAGGCGAAGAATCGGGTGACCGCGTCGAGCCGTGGTGCGTCCCCGTGCACCAGGACGTCATTGAGCACACTGTCCAATTCGTGCCCCAGCTCCTGGGTCACCAGATGCTCCTCGATGAAATGCACGACCGCGACGATTCCGAGGGAAAAGGTCCCGCTGACCACCAGCGTCATCAGCGTGAAGGCGATGACGATGCGTCGCGCGAAGGGTTGCTTAGCCAGCATGTTCAGGCTCCGCGAGACGGAAACCGACGCCATGCACGGTGTGCAGCAGTGGTGCCGCGAAGGGCTTGTCGAGTACCTGGCGTAGCTGGTGAATATGGCTGCGCAGGCTGTCGCTGTCGGGAACATCGTTGCCCCAGAGCGCTTCCTCCAACTGCTCGCGCCGTACCACCGCCGGGCTTTTCTGCATGAGGATCGCAAGCAGTTTGTGGCCGATGGGATTCAATCGCAGCGGCTGCCCGGCGCGGGTTGCCTGCAGGGTATCAAGGTCATAGTGCAGATCACCGACCTGCAGTTTGTGCTTGCGCGAGCCCTGGCTACGCCGAAGGATCGCCTCGATACGGGCGACCAGCTCCGACAGCGCGAACGGCTTGATCAGGTAGTCGTCGGCGCCGGCACCGAGCCCCTGCAACCGATCATGGAGCGCATCACGGGCCGTGAGCATGATGATGGGGGTATCCCGCCCCGCATCGTCACGCAGCCGCTTGCAGACCTGCAGCCCATCGATGCCAGGCAACATGATATCCAGCACGATCAGGTCGTAATGCTCGGTGGCAGCCAGATGCAGGCCGCTAAGTCCGTCTTGCGCGCAATCCACCACGAAACCTTTCAGCTCCAGGTAGTCCAGAACGTTGGCCAGGATGTCACGGTTGTCTTCGATGACCAGGATGCGCATATCGGCTCGCTAGCAGGGCAAATGACGGAATTTTCACGCCCTTTTTACGAAGGGCTCACAGGCGGGTGCGCAGACTCCAGCGCGTTCAATCTCGCCTGTGGATCATACGATGACACTCTTTCGAAATGCTCAACTTCGTTATCTGTCCCTGCTGCTCGGCCTCTGGCTGGGCATCTTCCTGATCACCCGTAGCGCCCTGCTTTTTGCCCACTGGCAGGAAGCCGCCAGCGGCCCCATCGGACTATTGCGCGTCTATGGCCTCGGTATGGTCTACGACCTCACTTACCTGGCATTTGCCGCGCTCCCCCTTGGGCTTTATCTGCTGCTGTGCCCCAAACGGGTCTGGGCCAGCCGCTGGCACCGCCGTTGGCTGACGGTGCTAATGGGCCTGAGCCTGTACGCCATGCTTTTCACCGCCGTGGCCGAATGGCTGTTCTGGGACGAGTTCGGTGTGCGCTTCAACTTCATCGCCGTGGACTATCTGGTCTACTCCGACGAGGTGGTGAACAACATCCTCGAGTCGTATCCGGTCTACACGCTGCTTGCCTTGATCGGGCTGGTGGCATTGATCGCCACTGCCGCGTTGCAGCGCCCACTTAACCACGCACTGGAAGCACCGAGCCTCCCCTTGCGCGGCCGCGCGGCGGCGTTCGCCGGACTGCTGGCGACGGCCCTGGGCGCGGGATTGCTCGTGGGTCAGGACTTTCCGCGCGGCACCGGCGGTAATCCGTATCAGCGCGAGCTGGCGAGCAACGGCCCGTTCCAGTTCTTCGCCGCGTTTCGCAACAATGAGCTGGATTACCAGCAGTTCTACTCGACGCTACCCGAGCGCAACGTTGCCGCTGGCCTGCGCGCTGAAGTCAGCGAACCCAACGCTCGCTTCATCGGCCAGGACCCACTGGACATCCGTCGCGTGATCGACAACCCGGGCCAGCAACGCAAGCTCAACCTGGTACTGATCACCGTCGAAAGCCTTAGCGCGAAGTATCTCGGCAGCTTTGGCGACACCCGTGGCCTGACGCCCAACCTCGATCAGCTGCGCCAGCAGAGCCTGTTCTTCAACAACTTCTACGCCACCGGCACGCGCACCGACCGCGGCCTGGAAGCCATTACCCTGTCCATACCGCCAACGCCCGGCCGCTCCATCGTCAAGCGCATCGGCCGGGAGAGCGGTTTTGCCAGCCTCGGCCAGCAGCTGCGCGCACAAGGTTACGACAGCGTGTTCCTGTACGGCGGGCGCGGTTACTTCGACAACATGAGCGCCTTCTTCAGCGGCAACGGCTACCGCGTGGTGGACCAGAGCAGCGCGGACGAAGCCGACATTCACTTCAAGAACGCCTGGGGCATGGCTGACGAGGACCTCTATCAGCTGGCGCTTCGCGAGGCGGACGCCGATTACGCGGTCGGCAAGCCCTTTCTCCTGCAGATGATGACCACCTCCAACCACCGGCCCTACACCTACCCGGACGGCCGCATCGACATCCCGTCCGGCGAGGGCCGTGAAGGCGCGGTGAAATACACCGACGCGACCATCGGCGAGTTCCTGCGCAACGCCCAGAGCAAGCCCTGGTTCAAGGACACCCTGTTCATCATCGTCGCCGACCACACGGCAGGCAGCGCGGGCTCGCAGGATCTGCCGGTCGCCAACTACCACATTCCTCTGTTCATCTACGGGCCGGAACTGGTCGAGCCTCGCGAAATTAACACCCTTGCCAGTCAGATCGACATCGCGCCAACGCTGCTCGGGCTGCTGAATTTGGACTATGCATCGACCTTTTTCGGCCGCAACCTGCTGCGGGACGACGCCAAACCGGGACGGGCGTTGATCGGGAACTACCAGCACCTTGGCCTGTTCGATGGCAAGGACCTGGCCATCCTCAGCCCCCGCCGCGGCGTACGCCGCCACGACGACGCGCTGCAGGCGAGCAACGAGTCCTCTGCCACGCCGGACGACCCCCTGGTCCGCCGCGACATCGCCTACTACCAGGGCGCCAGTTACGACTACGGCCACGCCCTGCTCAGTTGGAAACGCCCGCAAACCACCGCCACCCAAATCAGCCAGCGCTGAACCTGTCGGCGCCCTTCGCGGCGCCTCTGGAGTAAAGATGTCCGTCGCGCCGAACACGCCTGCCGCGAGCCGCCCGTTCAACTTCGCCCTTGGCTTCGGCTTGCCGGGATTGTTGATGGTAGCGCTGCTGGTGGGCGAGCCAAGCAACCTCGACTTTGCCCTGTCGCACCTGTTCTATCAGCCCGGCGTCGGTTTCGTCGGGCGCCACAGCTGGCTGCTCGAAGACGTCCTGCATGACCGGATCAAGCAAGCGGTCATCGCGCTCGGCGTACTCGCCATCGTTGGTTTCCTGCTCAGTCTGCTGCCGACGCGGCTGGCCCCGTGGCGCCGGCCGCTGGGCTATCTGGTGCTGGCGTTGGGCCTGTCGACCTGCATCGTCACACCGCTCAAGGCGCTCACAGGCGTGCATTGCCCGTGGAGCCTGGTGGAATTCGGTGGTGCGGAAACCTTTACGCCGCTGCTCAGCGAGCGCGCGCCGACGCTCAAGCCGGGACGCTGCTGGCCCGGCGGCCACGCCTCGGCAGGCTTTTCGCTGCTGGCGTTGTTTTTCATGCTGCGCGACCGCAGACCGCGTGCCGCCCGGATCGCCCTGGCGACGGCGCTGGGGTTGGGAACGGTGCTGTCGATTGGGCGGGTGATGCAGGGCGCGCATTTCTTCTCGCACAACCTGTGGACGCTGCTGTTCGACTGGACGATCTGCCTGGCCTGTTACCGGCTGGTGCTGTATCGAGCGACACCGGTCGAGCGGCCGCTGCTCGCGGCCGAACCCGCGGGCTAGTCACCCGCGGCTGGCCTTGAGGCGCACCGGCTTGGTTTCGTGCGCCTTCCATGGACCACGAATGCGCTCAGCGGTGAAAAGCTTCTGCCTTGGCCTGATCCACTTGGTGGCGCCATGCCCGGTCGCGATCACGTTCCAGCGCATTGCTGCGCCAGCCGGTCAGCCCACCGGTGTCAATTTGCATCGCCTGGCATTGGCGATAACCGTCATTCCAACCCTCGGCGTACAACGGCTGGCCCATGTAGCGCGGGACGTCCTTGCGAAACTGAGCCAGCGCGCCGGCAGCCTGGCGGCCGCTTCCGCACCCGGCACGAAAGCCATCGGCATATTCGGGCGGGTATTCGTCGGCGACCAGCAGCTCCGATGCGCTCTGGCAACCGGTCAGGGAGAGTCCGGCGAGCATCATGGTTAGCAGTGCCCGACGGTGAGGTGAAGAACTGTTACGCCGATTACTGGCGCGTTGTGGACGCAAATGGCGAGAAGACATGAGATCACTCGGGCATGAGAAAGCGAAGCCCTCGGCAAGCGCCAAGGGCCACCACGGCACGCTTCGAAGTCTGATCTGCGTGCTGTCAGGGTTTCGTCAAACGGGCGTGAACGAAGTGTGAAAGCGCTGGCCGGATCAGCCCCCAGTACGACGGAAGCTGTAGAACAGATTGGGCTCGCTGACGACGAACAGCGTGCCATCGCTATCAAGGGTGACGCCCTCGGGATGCGGCGCAGAATGCCGCAGACCACCGAACCAGCGATTGAGGCTGCGATAGCTGAGCATGCGCCCGCTGTCGCTGAGTTCCATGAGCAAGCGCGACTCGTCGCTGAGCAGGATCAGGTGACCGGTAACGGCATCGAAGTGAATGTCTGACAGATCGGTGGCGAACACCTGGTCCGCGATCCAGTCGCTGCGGTCGCGAATGGTCAGCTGCAGCGGCCCCTCGAGGCTGGCAGCGACTCCACCGACCTCGTACAGCTGCCGAGGGTCGCGTTCCTTGACGATAAACAGCCGGTCGCCCGCTGCGTCGTACGTCAGCCCTTCGAAGCCCTTGTTGCCGTTTAGGTTGATCCCGAGCGAAAAGAACTGCGCCTCGGACGCATCAATGGGTCGTGGCTGCGTCGGCAAGCGGAAGATGCTGATCTGTTGCGCTCGCTCATCGGATACGGCTACGCGACCGTGCCCCATGTAGGTCACGCCTTCGATGTCGCCGAAACCCTGCAGCGGATAGCGCTCGAGCAGCTCGCCGCTCTTGCTCAGCGCCACCAACTCAGTCGGCCCGCCGTTCACCACCGCTAGCAGGCGATCCAGATCCGCGTCATAACTGACCGCCGAGAGGTTCCGGCTGATGCCTTCTACCGGCTTGCCATCGATGGATACCGCATAGCCAGGCAACCAGCGGTTCGCCAGATCATGTTGAGTGACGTTCATCTGCCGGGTCAGGTTGAAGTACCAGCGCTCGTTCCAGTGCAGCGCTATTGCTGTGGCACCGAATGCGAACAATAGAGCCGTCAGGCCGACCCAGCGGTAGCGACGGCGGACCATCGCGCCCAGACGTTGTCGGGTGTAAGAGCCTGCTTGCATCATCTCGGTTCTTTCCTCATCGCTAGCGCTGCCGCCTGTTCTGCACAAAGGAGCAATCGAATGTTCAGCCTGTCTCGCCTCACGTCGCGCCTGCAGCGCTGGGCACGCCAGCTCAAACGTGACGTCATGACGCTCTGGTGCTGTGCTCGCCACCCGGATACGCCCTGGTGGTTGCGGGGGTTACTGGTCTGTGTGGTCGCCTATGCCCTGAGCCCGATCGACCTGATTCCGGACTTCATCCCAGTGCTCGGCTACCTCGACGATCTGCTGCTGTTGCCCCTGGGCATCTGGCTGGCCATACGCCTGATGCCTCCCACCATCCTCAGCGAGTGCCGCGCTCAGGCACTTGACTGGGAAAACACGCCACGCCCGAACAGCCGGGCGGGCGCTGCAGCAGTCGTGCTCATCTGGGTGTTAGCCGCCAGCGCCCTGGCCTACTGGCTGAGCGAGGCGTGATCCACGCGGCCGAGCATAGCCAGGCACATGTGAAAAAATCGTCGTCAGCACGGATCGTTGCACCACGGCAACCGGCTTAAGGCTGCCTTAAGTTTGCGACCCAACAATCGCCCCAGGCTTCTAACCGAGGTTCCCCGATGGAACTGCCCTGGGTTGATCAAACTGACGTACTGGCGCGTATCGGCCGTGAGCCATCACTGACGCTGCAACTGGCGCAGGCCGATGCAGGCGAGCGGCGAACGGCCCTCGAACACTTCATCCGCCAACGCTTCGCCGAGCACTATCAGGCGCAGGTGCGTCATTTCATGCCCTGCCTGCTCGGCCTGCATGGCGACAATGGCGAGGTGCAGGGCGCGGTCGGCCTGCGCAGAGCCCGGCGCCGGCCGCTGTTTCTCGAACGCTATCTGGACGAGCCCATCGAGCAGGCCGTGAGCCAGCGCCATGGGCATACGGTGCCGCGCGAGGAGATTGTCGAGGTCGGCAACCTCGCCGCCTTCGGCAATGCCTCGGCGCGCCTGCTGATCGTCGCGCTGACCGATCTGCTGGTCGCTCAGGGCTTTCGCTGGGTGGTGTTCACCGGCACGCCGGCACTGCTCAACAGCTTCCAGCGCCTGGCGCTCGATCCGCTGCCGCTGGGTCTGGCCGATCCGGCGCGCATGGGCGAGGAGCTGGCCGACTGGGGCAGCTACTACGCCTGCCGGCCGCAGCTGATGGCCGGCGAGATCCTGCCCGGCCACCAGCGCCTGCTGCAGCTCGGCCTCTATGCGCGGCTCGGCTATCAGCCGCTGTTCAATGCCACGGAGGCGCCCCATGCAGCCTGCAGCTGAACGCTTCTGGACGACACTCGACCAGCACGCCGGCATCGCGCTGAGCGAAGGGCCGCGCCAACTGAGCTACGCCGAACTGCGCCATGAAGTGGCCGCGCGCGCCAGCCATCTGCAAAGGCTCGGCGTGCAGCGCGTCGCCCTGGCGCTGGATAACGGTCTGGAATGGGCATTGTGGGATCTGGCCCTGCTGCGCGCCGGGCTGGTCTGCGTGCCGCTGCCGGGATTCTTTTCCCCGGCGCAGCAGGAGCACGTACTGAACCACGCCGGCATCGACTGCCTGATCGGCGCCGTCAGCCCTTTCAGCGAGCGCTGCGGCTTTCGTCAGAGCGTCGGCGGACTGCTACTGCGCCAGCCGGATGCCGTCACGCCGGTGCCCGACGGCACCCTGAAGATCACCTACACCTCCGGCACCACCGGCCAGCCCAAGGGCGTCTGCCTGAATGCCGAAGCGCAACTGGCGGTGGCCGAGAGCCTGCGGCAGGTCAGCCGGCCCTGCGATGTGCGGCAGCACCTGTGCGTGCTGCCGCTGGCGACGCTGCTGGAGAACATCGCCGGGCTCTATGCGCCGCTGCTGGCGGGCGCGCGGGTCGAACTGCGGCCGCTGGCTGAGATCGGCTTCAGCGGCGCGGCAGGCTTCGAGCTGCCGCGCCTGCTCGCCACGCTGCAGACCAGCCAGCCGCACAGCCTGATCCTGTTGCCTCAGCTGCTGCTGGCGCTGGTCAGCGCCGCTGAGCAAGGCGTGCCATTACCCGCATCGCTGCGCTTTATCGCGGTGGGTGGCGGTCGCGTGGCGCCGCAACTGCTGGAGCGCGCCGAACGCCTCGGGCTGCCGGTGTACGAGGGCTACGGCTTGTCCGAATGCGCCTCGGTGGTCTGTCTGAACACACCCGAGGCGCGGCGCATCGGCACGGTCGGCCGGCCGCTGCCACACGTCGAGCTGCGCTTGGCCGACGATGGCGAGGTACTGGTGCGCGGCCCGCACATGCTCGGCTACCTCGGTGAGCCGGCCCTCGCTGGCGAGTGGCTGGCCACCGGCGATCTCGGCCATTTCGAGGACGGTTTCCTGGCCCTGCACGGGCGCAAGAAGCACCAGTTCGTCACCGCCTACGGGCGCAACGTCAACCCGGAATGGGTCGAGGCGGAGCTGGTGCAGCAGGCCCCCATCGCCCAGGCCTGGCTGCATGGCGAGGCACTGGC
>CETJ01090892.1_pt1 | contig 10292 bp, 11 predicted proteins | sample 531341 | NCBI WGS metagenome assembly CETJ01 (sample SAMEA2622677, study PRJEB7988) | marine metagenome | isolation source: saline water (ENVO:00002010), including | reverse complement strand
CGACTGTGGGTAACTGGTAAAGGTCTCGGGTGATCCCGAACGCTCCGTCGTAGTGGCGGAGTTGTTCGTGAAGCCGGTGACCCGGAAATACTCAACCAAGTTGGTTGAGGTCTGTTGGACGTTAAACAAGTCCCGAACGCGAGCAGCGCGGTGGGCACGCTCCACGATCGCATCCCGCTGCGGAGTACCGAACTGAGCCGGTGTCCCACTGGGGAGGGTCGTGTAGACGTCCTTGCGCTGCCACATGCCGCCAAGGTCGCCCTTGACGCTGTACGGAACGTGCATGGTCAGGCCGTTCTGCCCGCCGTTCAGGTACTTGAACTCGTCAGAATCGACGAAGCCCTGACCAACGGAAGTGGGAGTAGCGGCTTCCCTGATTTCGCTCACCTCAGGGGCAGAAGTTGATTCCTCGGACGCCCAGTCCGAGATTTCCTTCTGACCCTCATAGGCTTCGATCTGCTCACGCAGTTCGCGCGCCTTATTGAGGTTGGTGCGGAAACCAGCGAGGTGCTTACCCTCAACCTGAATGTCTGGTCCACCATCTTCGCGATTCGCCTCGGCGTGTTCGACAATTGCGTCGTTCTCGGCGAGGGTGTCACGAAGGGCAGACTTCAGTTCCCGTAAGTGGGAATCCTGAATCGCCATTTGGTTAATACCTCATGCTCGTGTGTGGATGGATGTACACGAGGTAAGCACCCCGCTTAGGAAAGAATGGCATGAGTCCCCGTGTAATAGACGGAGGGTCAGCACATATCTTCGTCGTCGTCCATATCGGGCATCATCTGTTCGGGATCAAAGATGGTATGCCCCGCGTAAGTGACGCGGCTTGGCCACGTCAACTTCTTCAAATGGTTGGCGATGCCCTCAAGTGCGCCAGCAGCGATCTGCGGTGGAACGGACCCAAGATCGACATGGTTCGGTTCCGCTGGGTCATCCAACGAAAGAACGATTGTGATGATGGGGAAGTGACTGGCTTGCGGAATCCCCTCGTCGTACAGGGGTGCTTTTTCTTCCTCAGGCGGAGTAGTAGTCGCCTCTAAAGATGGCTTCCCCTCGGGAGATTGGGACAAGTTCGACATCGAAATTTCCGTCACCTTCCTCGTAGGTTACGACAGCCATACCCTGCTGCCAGTCTTCCACTGCGTTGACTGGCCGACCATGAGGGTCGGTAGACCCTTTCGTCGAAGGTACCGCACCGTCAATACGGCATAGGCACCCCGGCGACGCGGCCAGACTGCGCTTCGCCCCTTCGAATGTACGGCGGGTCTTGTGTTGCAATTCGATCCGATGGATGTGCCCATGGATCACAGAGGTGCGCTCATCATCCACGACCGCCGCAACTGTTGAACCACGGCTCCTAGTGATGTGACCGTGGATACACGCAAGGTTCTGGTTCACCCAGAAGATCCCCGCCGGGTAACCACCGACGTATTCGACATTCAAGTGGTCCTCATCCAAGCGGAGCAGAAACGGGACAGACATAACTGGCCAATCATCGGGTTCCTCAGCACGTTTGAGATGCAAGGCGGAGGCGGCGTTATTCGTGATCGCCTTCTGGAGCCGCCGGTCATGGTTACCCTCCAACAGGACGATGTGGGCGTCGGGTGCATTTGCCCTCTGCTCACATAAGAACTGATGACCCCGGTCAATGGTCGTCTGGGTGGTCTTGGCGAATGCGGGTTCCTGCTCGAACTTCCCGAACTCGGCGAAGTCTAAGAAGTCACCGAGATTGACGATCAGGTCCGGGTCCAACTGTCGGGTGATTTGTAAAGCAACGTCCATTGATGGCTCATGGTGGAACTCGTCCATGGTGCCGTCGTCGTACATCCTGTATCCGATTTGGGGATCAGGGAGAATGACAGCAGTCTTGAACTTGGACTTGGCCTTCTTCGCTTTAGGAGCGGGCTTGATAGTGATCGGCGCTGCCTGCTGAACCACAGGCCACTGCGGGCCGTCAGCCCACGCCGGGGCTATAACAACAGACACACCCCCGAGATCGTGAATCTCGGCTTCACCTTCTTCGTTCTTTGTCAGGCCCTGCCACTCAGAAATGCGGACCTTCTCTACGGCACCGATTTCCTCAGGGTCAATCCCTGAACGCTCCAGAAGGTCTGCGATCTTTCCAAGCCGTGATTTCGCCAACTCCTTCTGGAAGTCGGACTTCACTGGGTCGCACACTTCCGTCGGAAGTTACCAACAGCGTTGGCCGAAACGGGGTAGCCGTGTCCCGTCAAGACCTCTGCGATACGAGAGGTGAACACACTCGTATCAGCCAAGGCCGCTAATACGGAGTCGCGCTCACTGTCATCCAACTCTTCCAGAATGACCTCTAGGCGGAAGCGCTGAATTGTCTTCCGCCCAGCCTTCATTTCTGCATGTAGATCCAAGGGGGACTCCAGTCATCACCGGATACCCCACAGTCTAATCCACAGCCGCGCTAACGGCTGCGGAGCCTCAGTTACTCACCCAAATCGGAATAGGTGATGAGGTCTTGGAACTCACGTAGTTCGGAAAGGTTAAGACCCTCGGGGGCCTCTTCCTTGGCGTCTTCGGGCTGGGCCTCGGCGGTCTCTTCGACTACTTCGTCGGCCTTCTCAGCCTCTTCCTCGGCCGGGGCCTCAACCTTCGGGGCCTTGGCTGGCTTGGCGTCGCCGCCCGCCGGAGAACCTGCGACAGCCATTTGATCTGGCGTCAAGGTTCCACCGTGGCTGAGGTCTGCTACAACCTCCGGTGCGTCAGCACCTGCGCCCTCAGCCCTCTCCGATGAATCGGGAGCGGTGTTCGAGAAACCGGGGGCATCCCCGCCCTTCTCTTCTAGGTCGGCGAGGCGCTCGGAAAGCGTGTTTAGAGCCGCGATGGCCTCGCTGATGACCGACTGCGTGCTGTTGACGCCGGTATCGGCTACTTCAGCCTCAGTCGTCTCGGTGATTTCGGCGTCATTAGCCATGATGTCCTCCAAAGTGGACTTGATTTCGGTTATATCGGCACCCTCTTCGATAAGAGTATCGATTTCGTCACAGGCGAAACCTGACAGGGAGTTCTTCAACTCCATAATCTCTGCCACGTATTCGTCTGACTTCAACTCAGGCGGGGTCTCACCGCCTTCGCGATAGTGGCGGGCGAGATGGTTATACACGCCCTTCCTATCGCTTCCCGTCAACTTGGTACCCCTACGGGCACCGTTGAGGACTGATACGCCTTCACGGATGCCCCCCAGAGCAGCAGCCCCGGGTGACCCATCCTTAGCAACGTAATGATGGATGAAGGTGTAGTTCGTCTTGAAGGTGGGGTCCTCCCCCTTCTCCAAGTAAGCGAAGATCTTCGAGTAGTAGGCCTTGTCGGCCGGGGAACGCACGTTCTTGTACATCGCTGGCTTCCACGGACGATCGTCGGCGAAGCCCATCGCATGACTGGCGATCGGGCCCTTCTCTTCCTCGGGTTCACCGATAGGCGTTTCCTTCACGGAAACGGTGGCCGTACCCGGGGCAGCACCGAACAGCACGGGTGAATACTCGTACCACTCAAGGCGCTTGATGTGGCGAACGCCTGTCTCGCCCTTCATTTCTGATCCGCCCTCAGGAACTGAGTAGCCGATCGACCACTCCTGCTCGCCACCAAAGAACTTGATGTCCTCGTAAGCCTCGCGGCCACGGGTGGTGTTCAGGTTGAACTGCATCTTGACAAGTACCCCGCCAGCGTCGACCGACTTGAGGTGTGAGGGAAGACGGTCATCGCCGGGTTCGAGTTCGACCGCGGCGATAGTGCGCGCTACGGGGATCGTCGTATCATGCGACCACACCCCCTTGGGGATGCGCTTCTGCAAAGTATCCGAATACGCGCCGGGTTCGATCACATCGTTGACGTTGTCGACGATGTTCGTGACGGAAACGACCGCTTCAACGGTGCCCTCGGCATCGTTGAGAGCCTTTGCTTCCACCCGTGCTTGTTTGGATTCCAATTCCACCGTGCCTCCTAGACCGGTCCTGCGACCAGATTAGGCCGTGTAGACGGTTCGGTGTCCGAGCGTGCAGGCTCCCTATACGGTCACCTGTGGGATACCGAACTCCAACAGCGCCGATTGCTTTGGAGTATTGGTAAAAAGCATGGTGCAACGGCAGTTTACGGTCTCCTTGACCGACGCTGTGAACGCACCCGGGTGCATCATCAGGTAACCGCCGACAAGAAATGGGTCTTCGATCCGACGCGCCTGTCCATCTGCGTGTGTATGTGTAGGCCGAACCTTCTCGTCTTGCTGCGACAACCACACCTTGTATCGGAACCCCTCCTTCTGGGCCACCAGCGTCTGCCCGATATTCACACCGAACCCCACTGTGCCCGCCGCTATAAGACGAGCCCGACTCCTGATCGACTTATCAAAGACGCTCTTCAACTCGTCCGCTATCTGATCCACCGAGGCCCCGGCGCCCATACCCTCAATGATCTTCTCTTCGAGTTGTTTCCGAGTCGTCGTGTTGATTTCAGGGAACATCGCCAAACCAGCCGCCACCGCCATCGCTATCTCGTCCTCGTCGACATCAAGTTGCTTCTGCATCATCAAAGCAACCTCGTTGCCGCCATCCATGATGGAAGTCAACAGATAAGACTTCGCATCGGCGATCAACTGCCTGTCCCAAGTTGGGACATCGAAGATGTCATTCACGCCGACCGACACGCCCTTGTTGATCTTCTCCCTGATCTTTCTGGACTTCCATTTCTCCAGAACGACACGGCGCTGTCTCTGAAAGAAGGCGGTCACCTGAATGCCGACAGAGTCCGCCAAACGCGCTAGTTGCTGCTCGCGACGTGCCTTGATCTCATCGGCGACTTTCTCGTCGATCCACAGGTCCCCAAACGGGAACCCCCATGGCGACTCAGATAAAGGGGCCGACTCCCTATCCCCCTTGACTTCTTCTGACCCGTTCAAGGACGCCGCCTCATCAGCGGCCAACGGAACGTCAGGGACCGGCGATAACGTCGGCGCACCCGGCTGGATAGTTTCCACGGCGCCCGGGTCCTGTAACTGCGGTGGTTCGAAATCAGTTGACGGGGTCTCACCAGCAGCGACCGCCTGCCCAACGGGCATCAGGTTCGCTTGGATGTACAGCAGGTCCGAACCGACCGCTTCACGGCCGATCTTCTGCCGGTATTCGTCAATGGAGATCGCGCCGAACTTGAGTTCCTCAAGATGGAACAACGCTCGTTCGCGTTCATCACGGGACAGAATCGCTACATCATCAAGGTTGAACTTGACTGTCAATTCCTCCGAACCGTCAAGCCTGTCGAACGCTCGTTCGATCAGCATCAGGTGGGGGAGCATCGTCTCACGCCAGAACACTTCGAGTTCCGTGTCGGCGTTAGCGAACGTCCGCTCCGAGGCGTTACCGATGACCGACTCGGGGACACCGAAGGCCATGAGGATTTCCTCTTTGGCGAGTTGCTTCGACTCTGTGTACTGGGAATCGCGCTGCGCCATGGAGGTGTCAATCCACTTGGCCTGCTCGGCTTCCATGATCGTCATCCGACCAGCACCGCCCATGGCGTTACCGGTGTTGCCGACAAAGCGGCGGCGGAGTTCCTCAGCGGCGTCGTCGTCCAACTCGCCGGTCACCATCAGGATGCCGCCCGGTCGGCCATCGTTGACCATGAAGTTCCGGTTATAGATACGAGAGTAATAATCAATATCAATCGCCAGCCCACATGACTCCAAGGGTGATTGTCCCCTGTACGGGTCCGTTGGGTGTGGGATACGAACCCAGACGACGTTCTCCGGGTCCACGACCCGTTCCTTGTTATTCGGAACCTGAATCGAATACCCAGAGACGAACTTCTTCGGGTCGGGAATCGGGTATGTCCACTGTGGCGGCAGCAGGTACAGACCGGTGACGTTGTCCAAGCGATCCTTGATCACTTCGATAAACGCCCCGCGTTTCGACAACAACACCTGCGACGACAACTGGAACCGGAAGTTGTACGCGTCGTGGTGTGGATTTGCCTTACGGTTCAGGACAGGCAACAGGGGATTATCTACCGGCTCCTGTTCCTCGTTGAGGATCTCAACTGGGAGACGAGCGGCATTCGCCGCGATCGCGTAGATGCTCTTGAACACCCATGTGACCCGGTCGTTGCCTTCGGCAACTGCACGATTGACGTCCCAGTCGTCCTTGTACGCCTTCTTCTTGTCCAGTTGGTTGAGACTCCCCATCTGTGAGTTGTAGTAAAAGGCCTTCTCGTCACCGGTAGTGCCTCGTTCCCAACCGCGACGGTTGTGACCAGTGAATCTCAGCCCGTTAAGAAATGCCATTTCAGCCCTCGTAACCCAGTAGCAGCGCGACTAGAACCAGCATTCCGCCCGTGACGCCCAAACCTGCGGTTACGCCTACGTTGAAGCCGCACATCGATACGGCTGCACCACCAGATAGTAAAGCAACCGTGGAAATGCGTTCCTTCAGGTTGAGAGAACCTAAAAGAAACGCTCCTATTGCTCCTACCACGCTTATACCTGCCCAGACGATCAGTGACGGAATGTCTGCCATTGCGTTTAGCCTACGCTTCCTAACCCGCTCGCCGTGGTAGGACCGGGCGACCATTCTGGGTCGTACCGAAAGACGGACTGACCCTCCACGTGGACATAGGTATCCCGACCCAAGTTCATCTTGATGTACTCGGGGTATGGGAAGACCACTCTGAGCATCTGTCCGTCTAGCGAGCCACCTTTGAATGTGATCTCACGGGCCCTTTCAGGCTTCTTCTTCGCCATTTGACTACTCGGGCACAGGTGAGAAGATGGGGGTGTCCCTGTCGTCTAGGCCATGGGAGGTGATCACAGAGGGCGCCCCCGGGAGTTATTCTGGGGGCGCCTCATGTGCCTCTCCTCTGACTGAACCTGTCCGACCGCGGGCACGAAGCACCTTCTGTCTTTCACGCCACCGCATCCTCTCCCTCTCCCGAGAAGTGAGACCACCCCAAATGCCGAAATCAATCGGCGTTTCGATGGCGTAGTTCAGACACTCCTTCGTCACGGTGCAGGCGGAGCAGACGAACTTTGCCATCCTGAGGCGTTCCCGGTCCTTCCGTTCGTCGAAGAAGAACAGGTCGACAGGCTTCCCCCTGCATGCGGCATCCTCCATCCAGTTTGTGTCTATGACATCGTCGGATCGCATTTGGACACGACCCCACGACCCCCCGACTCGCTCACTCCTCGGCATCGAACCTACGCAAGATCATCGGGGTGCCTTCCCCCGCCCACAGCCCGAACGTGTTAAAGGACAGGTACTCAACCGCTTCGTCAAGGTCTAAACCGCGGGCGATCATACTTGCGACCATCAAATCCTCGTCGTACACAATCACAGCGGGCATGTTTATGCGCGTGGCATAGCCGACGATGCAATCATCGAAATCGTCGAAGATGACGGCCTCGGGATTGAGTTCGGCGAGGTCATCCCACCATTGGCCGTCACGATCGGCTGCTTCCATGGCCTCCATCGTACTGGTCGGAGCCACCCTCTGAACAGGTTCCCCAGACCTTTGGGAGAATCGAAGCATGGATACGAGCGAGCATTGGGAAGAGAAAGAGGCGATGATCGACACGATCGCCGCCGCTCTTTCCTATGCGGAAGACCAACTTGAAGACCTGCGAAGTCTCATCACCGACGAATTCGAACTAGCACCCGTCGGTGCCTAGCGAGACCGACGGCGAGATCTTCGCCGATGCTCTTCTAAATATTCAGGACGCCATCGAAAAGGCGTCCGACAAACTCGCGGGCCGAGTCAAGAACTCGGTCGACTCCACACTCAGCATCTTTGACAAGGCCAAAGACAACATTGCGTGGGTCCTTGGCCTCCCCGCTGCCTTTGCAGGGTCATTCGGATTCCTATGGGACTCCAGCGGTGACGAAGCCGCCCTTGCTTATCAGGTTGCCCAACTTGAGGAAGCCGTAGCAGAACTCAAGTCCGAGAACGACCTTCTCGGCGGCGGCACCAAAAACTTTTCGCTTGACATGAGCCAAGCACCCGGCGGGTCTCTCACAGTCATCCTCGCGGGCGTAGCACTCACCATCTTTATAGGAGTGCTGATCTGGTACCAGTCAAGGCGACGTAAACGGCGGTAGAGCCGTGAAGCGGCTCCCCGCTGCCCTGCTTGCAGGCGTTCTGGTCTTTTCGGGCTGTTCCAGTTCGGAACCGGCTGCCCCAACGGGCACGCTGTTCCCCCCGACGACCACCGAGGTTGAGGTGGTCGCTACCACTACCACGGTCGCCAATACCACCACCACGGTCCAGCCCGGTCCCACCACGACGGTCCCGCCCCCCACCACGACCTCGGTTGTTGTAGAAACGGCGCTGGCCGATCACTCGTTGGACTTCCTTCCAACGTCTGACTCATTCTCATTCGAGAACTTTGGAGGCGGCACCGCACCGGCAGATCTTACGGTCAATATGGCTCGTCGCCTTTATGGCGATACGCAGGTCTGCTCAGACGTAACCGATAATCAATGCACCCCATACCCGGTGATCCTGCAACTCATTTCGCAGGCCAACCGATCCATGCAGGGCGGGTTGTGTGAAGGCCTCGCGGTCCTAAGCCTACGGCTGGCTAATGACCCAACCGCACTGTCGTCATTCCAGAACGTCAAAGAGGTGGCGGCGCTTGTCAAAGAAGACCCAGCGCTACTATCCGAACTGGCCTACTGGTACGTCACACAGTTCGCGTTAGAGGTACAGCAGGAAGCCACCGCGTACCTTGAGATGCACCCGGCGCAGTTGGCCGAGATTCTGCTCCGCGACTTCGCAGCGGCAGAGGCGGGTGAACCCTCCACCGGTTACACGGTCGGCATCTACAGCGACCAAGGGGGCCACGCCATCACCCCTTACCGGGTTGAGGAAACTGGGAACGGTTACCGAATCTACATATATGACTCGAATTGGCCGACTTCCGAACGCTGGATCGACGTTGATCAGGATGGCTGGGTCTACGCCCTAGCGGCGACCAATCCAACTGAGGAGGCCTCAGCGTGGGGTGGCGGCACCGGGACGATGGAACTCACGCCAATGCGCTCCCGCTCCGGGCCCTTCTCGTGTGGATTCTGCCCTAGCGCTGACGAGGACTCTGGGACCCTACTGACTGTCACTTCCTCCGGCGACAAACAGATGGCGCTGAAGATCGAAACAGAGGGAGGAGACCGACTCGGCTATTACGACGGCGCGTTCGTCAATGAGATCGAAGGAGCCACCTACCGCTACCTCATCTCAGGCCCCACCACCGCTGACCCGGTGTTGGTATTCCTGCCGCCGGGGGTAGAGGCGTTCAGTGCCGACGTTGAAGAAATTGACGTTCCCACCCCGGCGGTCGTTGTCGACGCCGCAGAACCCCTCACAGAAGACTCCGAGGCTCCGCCGGAGCAGGAACCAGAAGAGCCTACTCAGCAGTTCTCCCTCCTCCTCCTTGACGAAGGAAAGTCCGTCCAGATCGAAGCGGCCATCGTGGAAGAGGTTGAGGAACCCGATCCCAGTGTTGAGCCGCCGGAAGAGGTGGCGTTGATCGATTTCTCGGAAGAGAGAATTGAGATCGCCGAGGTTCAAGACGCCACGATCGGAATCGCCATCGACGCCTTGGCGATCGAAGTCGACCTTGACGAGGGGCAGGCAATCGAAGTCGTCCTTCCGCCGGAGCCGGTGCCAGAACTGAAGCCAGATTCCGACGCACCCGTTGTTGAGCAGATGTTGGATCTGTCGATTCAGGATGATCAGGGAGAAACACTCGCCGAGGTTGCAGTCGACATCAGTCTCTATCGGGTGGATCTACCCCCCGAGCCGGAACCCGGCCCACAGGCCCCACAGGCAACAATCCCGCCGCCACCTCCAGCGCCGGTTGTCATTGAAATTGTCTACGACGAAACGGTGGGGGAGATCACCCAAGAAGAGACAGTCGTCGAAGCGTGGGTGGCAAGCGACGCCGAGTATTACCAAGCCATCGTCGATGACAACCTTGAAGAGGTTCTCGGCGAGTCTTACGTCGAAGAACTGATAGAGCGCGAAGAGTGGATCGACGAAGAAGAAGCCGAGGCTCGCGTATTCCTATCAGCGGTCCTAGAAGAGGTTGACGATGATTACTGGGAGGACGACCGTTGGGAGGAGACGGATTACGACGAGGTGTGGTTTGAGGAAGAGGCCGAAGAAGAGATCTGGGAAGAGGTAGAAGACCCCGAGGTGTGGTTTGAGGAAGATGCTTGGGAGCCCCTCGAAGAAACTCCCCCGGCAGAGCCTGAACCTGAACCGGAGCCCGAACCGGAGCCCGA
>CETJ01096480.1_pt1 | contig 10331 bp, 5 predicted proteins | sample 531341 | NCBI WGS metagenome assembly CETJ01 (sample SAMEA2622677, study PRJEB7988) | marine metagenome | isolation source: saline water (ENVO:00002010), including | reverse complement strand
GATAGTGATTCCGCGCTCCTGCTCCTGGGCCATCCAATCCATCACGGCCGTCCCGTCGTGCACCTCACCCAGCTTGTAGGTAATGCCCGTGTAGAACAGGATGCGCTCAGTGGTCGTCGTCTTCCCGGCATCAATGTGCGCCATAATGCCGATGTTACGCGTCCTATCGATCGGTGCCAGCCTGGCCATAGTGCTTACGGTCTTGCCACCAACTGGTGGGCGACGTTTTCTCGTCTCGGTTGCAATCGGTGTATTGAACAAAGGTCCCAAGCCAGTCGCAAGACGGGCCACCCCATCAAAATCCACCTTCGCCGGCGGACGCGAATAAAACCCCTACCACCGGTAATGTGCAAAGGCTTTGTTTGCCTCCGCCATCCGGTGGGTATCTTCACGCTTCTTGACCGCCGAGCCGCGTAGGTTCGACGCATCAATGAGCTCGTTCGCCAGCCTCTCGCGCATCGTCTTGCCGTCACCCCGCGCGCGCGAGGAACTAACCAACCATCGGATGCTGAGCGACAGCCGCCGGTTCTGATGCACTTCGATTGGCACCTGATAGTTTGAGCCGCCGACCCGGCGCGATTTCACCTCAAGGGTCGGCTTAACGTTATCGATCGCCTTCTTGAACACCTTGATCGGATCATCGCCCGTCCGTTCCTTGACGATGTCTAGCGAGCCGTAAAGGATGCCTTCTGCCGTGCTGCGCTTTCCGCCGACCATGATCGTGCGAAGAAATTTCGTGACCAGAGCGCTCTTGTAGAGCGGATCTGGGGGAACGTCGCGTTTCGGAACGTCACGTCGGCGGGACATGTTCGCAATCCTCTACTAAAACCAGCGATCCAATGTCATCAACTCGCGGGCATCACACCTTGGGTCGTTTCGCACCATACTTTGACCGTGACTGTTTCCGGCTCTGAACGCCGATTGCGTCGAGCGTTCCCCGGACAACGTGATAGCGGACACCAGGCAGGTCCTTGACGCGCCCGCCACGAATGAGCACCAGTGAATGCTCTTGCAGGTTATGCCCAACACCCGGAATGTAGGAGGTGACCTCGATACCGTTGGTCAACCTAACGCGCGCGACCTTACGAAGCGCTGAGTTCGGCTTCTTCGGCGTCTGCGTGAAAACGCGCACACACACACCGCGCTTCTGTGGACTCCCCTGTAGCGCGGGGCTGTTGGTCTTCGCCTTGATCCTCTTGCGCCCATGGCGAACGAGCTGATTAATAGTCGGCACAAGCACTCCACGGGCCGCTCGCACTCCGCACCACAGGGATTCGGCCGATGGCCATCCCCGTCCGGATCGTGAAGCGGCCGGACACTGCTCCAGGCCTAAAAATGACGCCGCGCGTCGATTTGGCGCCTGGAAACCCGAATACCCTATTTGTGTGTTCGCGCGGGGAGCCCCCCGCAATCACCCGGGTGAAGAAGCTTCCATGGCAACGGCTTAACACCGAAACCACCACTCCTTCTTCTGCCTCTACGTCGGCTTCGGCGTCCGATGAGGCTGAGCGAAGCTAGATAGGGTTTCCTAGCCCCGACAAAACCTTACAACGATAGCACAACACAAAAACACGAAGCAAGTCGCTCTTCGAGCAGGACTTATCATGACCTACCAGAGACTTACCGCGTGAAGCCACGACCACGACGTTTCGACCTTCGCTGCTAAACTCCCCACCGTCGTCCGGCCACCATTAAACCTTAGCCTTCAGTCTCTTAGCGGTGAATCAACCAGATCGTCTCACCTCAAAGCCTCTTCTGACTCGAGGAACTCCATCTCAGGAACAAACTCTTCAACCGGCGTCGGGGGAGGCGGATCCGCGTCAATTTTCACGCGCCGGTAATATTCGAACCCCGTGCCAGCAGGAACCAACCGCCCCATCGTGACATTCTCCTTCAGTCCGCGGAGATGATCGACTTTGCCTGAAATAGACGCTTCGGTCAGCACCCGGGTGGTCTCCTGGAACGATGCCGCTGAAATAAACGACTCGGTCGACAGAGACGCTTTCGTGATCCCCAGCAACATGGGCCGGCCGATCGCCGGCTGCCCGCCCTCGCCAATCACACGTTCGTTCTCCTGCATAAACCGAATACGATCGACCTGTTCGTCGACGAGGAACTCCGTTTCACCAACCTCTTCAATTTTTACCCACCGCATCATCTGCCTGACGATGACCTCGATATGTTTGTCATTAATGGCAACACCCTGCAGTCGGTAAACCTCCTGAATCTCGTTGACGAGATAGCTCTGTAGCGCTTTCTCTCCCAGTACACTCAAGATATCGTGCGGGTTGCTGGGCCCATCCATCAGCGGTTCACCGGCGCTAACATGGTCACCTTCCTGCACGTTAACGTGCACACCCCGCGGCAGGGAGTACTCTCGAGCCTCCGCGCCAGGCTCGTCTGGAATGACAACGATCTTGCGCAACCCCTTCGCAACGCTTCCGTGATGAACGACGCCATTAATCTCACTAATGACCGCTGTTGCACGTGGTTTTCTGGCCTCGAAGAGCTCCACTACGCGCGGCAACCCACCCGTGATGTCCTTTGTTTTCGTCGTTTCCCTCGGAATCTTCGCCAAGACGTGGCCAGCGGAAACTTCTTCACTATCGACGACCATTAGGTGAGCGTGCGAGGGCATCAGGTACTTCCGCAACACCTTACCCCCCTTGTTACGAATTTCTATGGTCGGCTGCTTCTTCTCGTCAGAAGAATCCACGATAATGAGCCGAGACAATCCAGTTACCTCGTCGACTTCTTCGTGGACGGTAAGCCCTTCGACAATGTCCTTGAAACGCACGCTGCCCGGGTACTCCGTGACGATCGCGAAGGTATATGGGTCCCATTCGACAAGCACCTGGCCCGGCTCGACGGCTTGACCGTCGTGCACCCTAAGGTGGGCTCCATAAACCACGGAGTAGTGTTCTCGGTCGCGGCCCTTAGCGTCCTGCACGATGAGCGATCCATTGCGGTTCATGACCACCAGTACGCCTCCGCCGGATTCAACGACCTGCAGTCCATCAAACCGCACTGTGCCAGCATGTTTCGATTCGAGTGTCGACTGCTCGGAAACCCGCGAAGCAGTGCCTCCGATGTGAAACGTCCGCATCGTCAACTGCGTGCCTGGCTCGCCGATCGATTGCGCGGCGATGACGCCGACAGCGAGGCCACGGTCGACCAACCGGCCAGTTGCCAGGTCCCGACCGTAGCACTTGGCACAAACGCCTTGCCTAGACGCGCAGGTGAGCACCGAACGGATCCGAACGCGGTCAATGCCTGCTTCTTGAATCTCTGAAGCCAGTTCCTCAGTGATCTCTTCGTTTGCTCCAACGATCGCGTCGTTCGTGAATGGATCGTGGACGGGTTCGAGCGCAACACGACCGACGATCCGGTCGCGCAGCGCCTCGATAATCTCGCCGCTTTCCACGATTGCACTCGCCGCGATGCCGTCCATCGTTCCACAGTCATCATTGGAGATGATAACGTCCTGTGCAACGTCAACGAGTCGACGCGTCAGATAACCTGAATCAGCCGTTTTGAGCGCCGTGTCGGCTAACCCTTTTCGCGCCCCATGCGTTGAGATGAAGTACTGCAACACCGTCAGGCCCTCACGAAAGTTCGAGGTGATCGGCGTCTCAATGATTTCCCCGGAAGGCTTGGCCATCAAACCGCGCATGCCAGCCAGCTGGCGGATCTGCTGCTTGCTTCCTCGGGCACCGGAGTCGGCCATGATGTACACCGGATTGAAATTTCGTCCTTCTTGCTCGGAGTCATCCATCTCCGCAAACATCTCGTCGGCGATCTTCTCGGTGACGTCAGACCAAATCGCAATCACTTTGTTATAGCGCTCGCCGTTCGTGATCGCACCCTCGAGATACTGCTGCTCAACCTTGATGACCTCCTGCCCCGCCTGGTCGACGAGCTGTGGCTTCTCAGACGGAATGATTAGATCATCAATGCCGATCGATAGACCTGACCGCGTCGCGGCAGAGAACCCAACATCCTTAATTATGTCGAGCATGCTGACGGTCTTCTCCAGGCCGAATCGGCGGTAGCAGTATTGAACGAGCTGCTGCAACCCCTTTTTTTTAAGCAAACCGTTGACGAACGGCATGCCATCGGGCAATGCGCTGTTAAGAATGACGCGCCCGACAGTCGTGCTGACAATGACGTTGGAACTCTGCTTCGCTTCGGTGTGCAGCACGTCCTGGTCATCACGAGCGGTCGTCAAGTCAAGCAACTCTCCATTCAACCGCAGGCGGATCGGCGACAGGGTCTCAAGATCGCCCCCCTCCAGCGCCAGAATTACATCGTCTACGTTGCCGAACACACGGCCTTCACCTTTGGCACCGGGTTTTGCCTTGGTTAGGTAGTAGCAGCCCAACACGATGTCCTGCGACGGCACCGCGATCGGCATAGCATTGGCCGGCGACAGGATGTTCTTCGAGGACATCATCAAGACCGACGCCTCAATCTGCGCCTCTGGACCAAGCGGAATGTGCACGGCCATCTGGTCGCCGTCGAAGTCGGCATTAAACGCGGTGCAAACGAGCGGATGGATTCGAATGGCCTTCCCTTCAACAAGCACCGGATCGAACGCTTGGATCCCAAGTCGATGGAGCGTTGGTGCTCGGTTTAGAAGTACCGGATGGTTCTGGGTCACCTCTTCCAGCACGTCCCACACGATAGGTTCGTGCTGATCGACCATCTCCTTGGCCTGCTTGACCGTCGCCACGAGCCCACGCTCTTCAAGTTTGCTGTAGATAAAGGGCTTGAAGAGCTCAAGCGCCATCTTCTTCGGTAGTCCGCACTGATTTAGCTTTAGTTCCGGGCCGACAACGATGACGGAGCGGCCGGAATAGTCGACGCGCTTGCCCAGCAGATTCTGCCGAAACCGTCCCTGCTTCCCCTTCAGCGTGTCGGACAACGACTTCAATGGCCGGTTGTTCGCACCGCGCAGCACACGACCCCGCCGGCCGTTGTCGAACAGCGCGTCGACCGCCTCTTGCAACATCCGCTTTTCGTTGCGGATGATCACATCGGGCGCCTTGAGCTCCATGAGTTTCTTAAGTCGGTTATTGCGGTTAATCACCCGACGATACAGGTCATTAAGGTCGGACGTGGCGAATCGTCCGCCGTCTAGCGGTACCAAAGGGCGTAGCTCAGGCGGGATCACCGGCACCACGTCGAGAATCATCCATTCCGGCTTATTCGTGGAACGCCGAAACGAGTCGACGACACGAAGCCGTTTCGCACATTTCTGTTTCTTAGCTATCGACGTCTCGTGTCGCATCCGTTCGCGAAGCTCCTCGGCTAGCTCATCCACGCTCACGCGCTTCAACAGCTCCTTGATGGCTTCAGCACCCATCTGCGCGTTGAATTTCGTGCCGTATTCCCCACGCGCCTTACGGAACTGCTCTTCGGTGAGTAGCTGGTTCTGCTTGAACTCGTCAACATCGGAATCGATGACGACATAGGCCTCAAAATAGAGAATGCGCTCCAAATCGCGAAGTGTGATGTCCAGTAGATGGCCGATTCGGCTTGGCAACCCCTTGAAAAACCAGACGTGGCTGACCGGCGCCGCCAGCGTAATGTGGCCGACACGTTCCCGACGGACCCTAGCCTGCGTCACTTCGACACCACACTTGTCGCAGATCACGCCTCGGTGCTTCATCCGCTTGTATTTGCCACAGAGACACTCCCAGTCTGCAATTGGTCCGAAGATCTTCGCGCAGAACAAGCCGTCGCGCTCAGGCTTGAAGGTGCGATAGTTGATCGTCTCTGGCTTTTTCACCTCACCGTGCGACCACGAGAGGATACGCTCAGGCGACGCAAGACTAATCCGGATGGCGTCGAAATCTGTGGTCGTCGGCGTGTAATCTGAAAAACTTGGTCTCATAAATCCTTCGTCTCGAATGCACCGTTACAGAGATTGGCAGCAGTCGAACCCGACCGGTTCGGCCTACGCCTCTTCGAGCACCGTTTCTTCCGGTGGGAGCGTCTCCACCACCTTCGGTTTACCCTTCAGTAATTCCACGTCAAGACAGAGCGCCTGCAGTTCACGGACGAGTACGTTGAACGATTCCGGTAAACCAGGTGAAAATGACGCGTCGTCCTTAACGATGGATTCGTAGAGCTTCGCGCGCCCGCTTACGTCGTCAGACTTCGCGGTCAAGAGCTCCTGCAAGATATGCGCGGCACCATATGCCTCGAGCGCCCACACCTCCATCTCTCCGAACCGTTGCCCGCCAAACTGCGCCTTGCCGCCGAGTGGTTGCTGCGTGATAAGCGAGTACGGACCGATCGACCTGGCGTGAATCTTGTCGTCAACCAAATGTGACAGCTTGAGCATGTAGATGTAGCCAACTGTCACATCTTGCTCAAAAGCCTGCCCCGTCATTCCATCGAAGAGTCGCGTCTTACCACTCTTGGGAAGCCCTGCCCGCTCGAGCCAACTCTTGATCTCAACCTCGGTCGCCCCGTCAAAGACCGGAGTGGCAAAGTAGAGCCCGAGCGCGTGCGCGGCCCACCCAAGATGCGTCTCGAGAATCTGGCCGACGTTCATCCGCGACGGCACGCCAAGCGGGTTCAATACGATCTCGACCGGGGTCCCGTCAGGTAGATAGGGCATGTCCTCTTCAGGCAAAATCCGCGCAATAACCCCCTTATTGCCATGCCGACCCGCCATCTTGTCACCCACCGACAACTTCCGCTTCATTGCAACGTAGAGCTTGACAAGCTTGATCACACCTGGCGGCAACTCGTCGCCACGTCGAATCTTCTCCTTCTTACTCTCGAACAGCTCCTTGATAACCTCGACATGCAGCGTGGTCCGGCTGTCGAGATTCTGCCGGTCCTCTTCGAGCCGCGGATCCTCAGATGAAACCTTTATTCGGGCGAGCGTTTCGTACGGCAACTCCCGGAGCACCTCGGCAGTGAGGACAGTGCCCTGATTGAGGAACTTCTCGCGTCCGTGCTCGTCGGAGAGGTCGGCCGCCAGTGTTTGCCCTGAAAGCATGTGGATAACGCGCTTCTTCACCTCGTCGTGCAGGATCCGAATCTCATCCTGAAGATTCTTCTCCATCAACTCGAGATCTTCAGCTTCGAGCGCCTTGGCTCGATCGTCCTTCTCAATCCCCTTGCGCGAGAAAATCTTGACGCCAACAACGGTTCCATCGACACCAGGTGGGCACGTAAGTGACGCATCGCGTACGTCGCCAGCCTTCTCGCCGAAAATCGCACGCAGCAGCTTCTCTTCCGGTGTAAGCTGCGTTTCGCCCTTCGGCGTCACCTTGCCCGCCAGGATGTCGCCGGGCTTCACGGACGCGCCGATACGGATGATGCCACTGTCGTCGAGGTCCTTCAGGAAACCTTCGGAGACGTTTGGAATATCTCGCGTAATATCCTCTGGACCGAGCTTCGTGTCGCGCGCTTCGATCTCGAATTCCTCGATGTGGATCGACGTGTAGTAATCGTCCTTGACCATCCGTTCGGAAACGAGAATCGCATCTTCGAAGTTGTACCCGCGCCACGGCATGAACGCGACCAGGATGTTCCGCCCGAGTGCCAATTCCCCAAGTTCGGTGCAGGGACCATCGGCGAGTGCCTGGCCCCTTTTCACGTGCTGTCCTTCACGCACAATCGGTTTCTGGCTGATACACGTGTTCTGGTTAGAGCGCTTGAACTTGGTGAGATTGTAGATGTCGGGCGCCTCGGCGCCCATCGCATCCCCACCCTCAACCCGCACTACGATGCGCTGCGAATCAACGTAGTCGACCGCTCCCTCACGTCGCGCGCTAACGACCGATCCGGAGTCACGTGCCGTGATGTACTCCATACCGGTACCGATGAACGGCGCGCGCGCGCGCAGCAACGGCACCGCTTGTCGTTGCATGTTCGATCCCATTAAAGCGCGGTTCGCGTCGTCGTTCTCTAAGAACGGAATCAAAGAGGCCGCAACCGACACGAGTTGCTTCGGCGACACGTCGATGAAATCCACCTTGTCGCGTGGCGTCAGAATGAAGTCGCCTGCCTGCCGTGCATTGATGCGTTCGCCTATAAGCATCCCGCGCTCGTCAAGCGCAGCATTCGCCTGCGCAATAATGTACCGGTCCTCTTCCCAAGCCGAGAGGTAGAACGAATGTGGCTCAAATTCTGACGCCCGTTTCTTCCGTGACTTTGCTGAGGCGTTCTCGTCAAGCACCTCCTGCAACTCTACGACGTCACCAACACCGAATTTCGTCCCACCGGCATTGGTGATGATGACCATATCGCTCACGCGTCCGTTCTGGACGCGGCGATAGGGAGCCTCGATGAACCCGAACTCGTTGATCCGCGCGTAGCACGATAGCGACGAAATCAAACCGATGTTTGGACCTTCTGGCGTCTCGATCGGGCAGATCCGTCCGTAGTGGGTCGGGTGAACGTCGCGCACCTCGAATCCGGCACGTTCACGCGACAGCCCGCCAGGCCCAAGCGCCGACAAACGCCGTTTGTGCGTGATCTCCGAGAGGGGGTTGGTTTGGTCCATAAACTGCGACAGCTGGGATGACCCGAAGAACTCCCGAATCGCAGCCATCACCGGCTTGGCGTTGATTAGGTCGTGCGGCATCGCCGTCGCCATTTCCTGATATACGGACATCTTTTCCTTAATCGCCCGCTCCATCCGCACCAAGCCAATCCGGAACTGATTCTCTAGCAACTCGCCAACCGACCGGACACGGCGGTTGCCAAGGTGATCGATGTCGTCGATGTTCGCAGTATTCCGGCGTAGCTTCAGTAGATACCCAATAACATCAAAAAAATCCTTCGGGTGGAGGATCTTCTCGTCTAGTGGTGTGTTGAGCGTCAGCTTGGTATTCAGCTTTAGCCGTCCTACTCGCGAAAAGTCGTACTTTTGCTTATTGAAAAACATACCCTCGAAGAGCGTCCGCGAGCTATCGAGTGTAGGCGGGTCACCAGGGCGCAAACGACGGTAAATCTCGATGAGTGCCTCTTTGTGAGTCCTAACCGTGTCCTTCTTTAGCGTGGTCGACAATACAGGTCCGATTTCGTCGCGGTCGGGAAAGAAGATCTCCACACCATCGATGTCCCTCTCCTGAGCCATCGAGATTACACGCGGTGTAACTTCCTCATTGGCTTCAAGGATCACCTCGCCAGTCGCGGGGTCGACCACATCAGCCGCAGCAAACGCTCCTTCAAGCTCCGCATCGGAAATCTCGATGGCCTCAACCCCCGCCTCTTGTAGCGCAGTTACCGCGGCGCTCGTGACCTTTTTCCCGGCACGCACGGGGTTCTCTGAATTTGGAACATCTAAGTCCACTGCGGCCCGCCGCCCAATTAGCGACTCGTTGACCATCCAGCGAAGAGCTCCCTGCTTCATCTGAAGTTCGTTGACGGTGTAGAAGGTCCGAATGATCTCGTCAGCGCTCCGCAGACCCAGGGCCCGTAGAAAAACGGTTGCCAAGAACTTGCGTTTACGATCGATACGGATGTAAAGCAGATTTTTCGCGTCGTACTCAAACTCGACCCAAGACCCACGATACGGAATGATCTGCGCGATGAACGACGTTTTGTCTGGCGAATTAAAGAACGCGCCTGGCGAGCGATGGAGTTGTGAGACGATGACGCGCTCGGTACCATTGATGATGAACGTGCCATTCTCAGTCATTAACGGAATGTCGCCGAAGTAGACCTCCTGCTCTTTGATGTCGCGGAGGGTTTTGACGCCCGTCTCGGGATCCTTGTTCCAAACAGCGAGCCGAATGGTCACCTTTAACGGCACAGCGTAGGTCATGCCACGCTCTTGGCACTCGTCAACGTCGTACTTCAATTTTAAGCTGACGGTCTTGTCGCAGGTATCGCACACATCACCGCTCGCGGTGTTCATGCGACCACACCCATCACACAGCACCCCGTGCGAGCCAGAAGAGATATCCGCGCTGAGCACCGCCCCGCAACCCTCACACGAAATTCGGAGATGCCGTAGCCCGGACAACCGACCGCACTTGCATTCCCAGTTGCCGATCCAGTAGTCGATGAACTCGAGTGACGAATTCTCACGAAAATCGCTAATCGGAAAGACCGACTTGAACACCGATTGCAGACCAGCGTCCTCGCGCTCCGAGGGCAACCGATTCATCTGCAAGAAGCGCTCGTACGACTTTCGCTGAATATCGATGAGGTTGGGAATCGGTACCGTCGCCTTGATCTTCGAAAAATCGATGCGCTCGCGGTATACGTTCTCAGGCAGGCTAAACATACTTTACTGCACCCACGGCGAAGCCGTTAGGCCGCACCGGCAGAAGTCACGCAATAACAATTGACCCGTGGCG
>CETJ01190416.1_pt1 | contig 10335 bp, 19 predicted proteins | sample 531341 | NCBI WGS metagenome assembly CETJ01 (sample SAMEA2622677, study PRJEB7988) | marine metagenome | isolation source: saline water (ENVO:00002010), including | reverse complement strand
CCAGATGAAAGATATTAAAGTAGTGATCGACGGCAAGCCCATCATGGAATTTGCCGACGCTGAGCAAGTCGCGGCGCTCAATAAATATTATGGCCGTCACGATGAAGCCGGTTTGATCACACTGTGGTTTGTGCGTCCTGAGCTGAACGCACTCGAACAGCAGCGCGTGACCGGCCTGGGGACTGGCGACCAGGCAGGCAACGGCAAAATCTCCACGCTTCAATTTGAAATCGAAATTGACGCCGCCGCCGTTGATCCCAAAGTGACCGCGCACGCGATCCAATCCGACCCCGCGCCACTGGGCATGATCAACAAGATCAAGCGTTTTACCTATTCAAGCGCGACCGCTGGGCAATTTGAAATTGACAATATTCCCAAGGGCCCGCGTCTGTGCGCGATTCACTTTGTGAAAGCGGCGGGCGACGTTAGCCGCGTAGAAGTCGAACAGAACAGCCGCAAAATCGTGGAAGGCGATAAGCCGCTCTTGCAATACCTGCAAAAAGAAGCGGGCCGCACGCCGCAGGCCGGTTATTTGGCGGTGGACTTCACGCAGGAGGGCGACGTTTATCAATCCATCGTTACCGATCCGCGTCAAATTCAAGATCAGCGTTTCCGCCTGACACTCGACACCGCCGGACAAGTCACCGTGCTGGTTGAGTATCTCGACGGCTTCGCGGGCATCTAAGGGGCGGCACAATGTCACAATTTGGTATTTCAGATTGGGGCGGTTTTACCGGGTTAAGTAATACCGGAACGACTGCATCCAATTACAGTTGGGGCGGTAGCTCCAACCTAGTCGATGCAGGCGCGGGCTTGTTTTCTGATGCGCTAGGGGCCTGGGTAGAAATCGAAAAGATCAAAGGCCAGAGCAGCAGCAGCGCGCAAGCGCAAGAAGCGACCCGAAACGCCACCATGTACCCCAGCGGCGCGGGCCAGCAGGGCGCGGGCGGTGTGGTGGCTCCGATGGGGGGCGTATCGCCGCAAATGCTAATCGTGGGCGGTGTGCTAATTATTGGCGCTGTGATGCTACTCAAGTAAGGGGGCGCTATGGCAATGCCACCAGTGCCACCGCTGCCCCCCATTACCGGGGGGAACGCGGGGCCATCAAGCGCCGCTGATACCGGCAACGCTGGCGACCTGGGCGGGATGACAGTAGGCGACTACTACGAAAGCGGGGCCAGGGTTCGCAAAAATAACGGCTGGAACTGGCAGGAATTGGCAATCCTGGGGGCCGTGGCCTTGGTTGGGGTGGCGGTATGGAAAAAGATTTAACCGCCAACGATTTAGCCACGCTAGCCCCCGCCTTGGGGGCTGATGCCGAGCAAGTCGCCGCCGAAGTCAAAGCGGGCATTTCTCAGCTAATCCGCTATGCCGATGGTTCCCGCATTGTTGCCCGCGTTGAGTACGACGCCGCCGGGGGTGAGCTAGTGATAGTCGCCGGGGCAGGTCGTGACGCACCGGGCAAGGTGGCCGCGCTAGTAGAGCAAGCCACGCGGCGCGGCTGGTCGGTGCGTTTTCACACCAAGCGGCCCGCGCTGGGCAGGATGCTAGCCCGCTTAGGCTTCACAGAATCAGAGAGGGTTTACCGCTATGGGGGGCAGTAGCAGCAGCAGTACAAAGCGCACCTACCAGACGCAGAACATTAGCCAGCAGGGCCGCGCTAACGTCTACGGCAATAACAACCAAACCAGCATATACCGGGCCGACGCCATAACGCTGGACAACATCGCCGCTGCACTGGCCGCAGGCGTTGAAGACATGAGCAACGCAGGAACTAAACAGGTAGAGGCAGCGCTCGACAGCAATACCAGCGTGACCCGCTACGCGCTCGACAGTAACAGCAGCGTGAGCCGTGCCGCGCTCGACAGCAATACCAGCGTGACCCGCGACGCCATGAGCAGTTTGGAAAAGCTGGCATTAGAAATACAGCAAGGCGCTGAAAACGGCACCAAACAGGCCATGGATTTTGTTAGCAATTACACCGAACGCGAGCAGATCGGCAGCGAAGGCGAGCAGTTGCGAACGCTGCAATACGTCGCCGCCGCCGTCGCCGTCGCGCTGGTGGGCATCGCCTGGGCATCGAAAGGGAGCTTAAAAGCATGAGCAATGCACAACGCGGGGCGCTACGCGATTACGTCCTGAACATTGAGCCGGGGGCGCAATCGCTGGTACAGGCTGTTGGCGACTATTTCCGCATCACTGACGCCAGCGGGGGCCGTGTCAACGTATCCACCAGTAGCGGCGATGCCTTCGACGTACAAGAGGGCGAAGGGGCCAGGGTGCGGGCGTTTGAGACGCTGCGTGTTCGCAATGATTCCGCTGTTACGCTGCGCGTCCGCCTAATTGTGGGTACCGGCGAATTTGAAAGCGCACGCACTACCGGCAACGTGACACTGAACGCGGCGTCAACCATTCAGGCAGTGGGCGCGATTGCAGGCGGTGGAACGATCCCGGCCAACCCTGACCGCCGCCAATTAGTGATGATTGCCGACATCGGAAACGCCGGGGCTGTGTTTGTCGCGGGGCTGCCACTGCAACCGGGCGATGCCTTTGATTTGGAGGTTACCGGGGCCGTGTCGGTGGGCGGCGCGGGCACCGATTCGCTACACGTCGCGGAGGTTATCTGATGGCACGAATTCGACCGGGCTTTAGGCTCAGAAGGGGACAGAACTTGGCTGACCTCACCGACAAAGCCGCCGCACGGCAAGCCCTAGCGCTAGGGAGTGCAGCGTTAAGTAATAATGAGGCATTTAGCCGTAGTAACCATTTACACGATGACCGATACCCCACGCGAGATGGAGTATCGGTTATTGGTTTTGATAATGGCAATACCGGCAGGCCATACATGCGCGCCATTGCGGGCGGTGATGTATATCACTTGCAAAGAGAGCTTGGGTTTACCCCCGTTCAGCAGGGCGGCGGCCTATATATGAGCGTTAACAAGATAAAAATAGGTTGGGATGGGCCTGCAAGTTTCGCACGGTTAGAGGTTGACGCTACGCAAATGGGCGCGCTATGGGCGGATAACTGCGCACAGCGAAGAATGGCGGAGATGATTGGTGCGGATTCACTTGGAAGCTATGCGTTTATGCGGAGTGCCCAGCCTAGTAGCAGGGGCCAGCATGTGGCCGGAAGCCAATTAACTTTTTCAAGTGCTGGTGGTGACCTGTCATTTACAGCTAGCGGAACGTGGAGATGCATGGGCTTTACCAGCGGCACTGGTACTGGGCCAAATGAAACAACGCTATGGATGAGGGTGGCTTAATGGAATATCGAAACCCCACGTTAAACCAGCATGGCGGTATTGATGCCGAAATTGAACACCCTAAATACGGTTGGATTCCTTGCACGCTACGCGCTGACGATCCCGCCACCGCCGAGCTTTACGCTAAGGCCGAAGCCGACGCCGCACCGGCACCGGCACCGGTACTCGCTGACGTAAAAGCCGACAAGCGCGCCGAAATTGAAGCCGCTCGCAAAGCCGCAGAGCATGAAGGCGTGACGATTGAAGGTGTCCGCTACGCAGGCGACACCAGCAACCGGCAAGCGCTATCGGAAGCGCTCGACTTAGCCGCCATTACCAACCAGACGCATTTTTCAAGCTGGAAAGATTCAGACGGCCAATTTCACAACGCGCACCCAGTGGCAGACGTTCACGCGGCATTACTCGCTATCGGCCAACGCCGGGGCGAGCTAATCGACCGGGAAGGCGTCTTGAATGAGCAGATCAGCGCGGCCACCGATGTTGAAACCCTGGAGGCTATCCAATGGTGAAAAAGCTACTAGCGCTCGCCTTGATTGGCGGGGGCGCGTACTACCTAAGCAGGCCGGGGCAGCTGCGCGCCTTTGGGCAAACGGGCATACCGTACCGGCCTGATTACAGTGATGGGGCGTTTGGGGAGTCGGGCGTACCGTTTTTACCGGGGCTGTTTCCCGAAGATCAGCGCAACCACGATTTAGAGAACGGCACACTGGAGCTAGGCTGGCTTACCGATTGGATGGGCGGCGGTGGCGGTGTGTCAGACATGTTAGACCCTGATTGGAGCATTTTTGATATGACGAAACCACGCGGCATCCGCAACAACAACCCCGGCAACATTGAGTACACCGGCACCCAATGGCAGGGGCTCGACAGTCCCGCCAGTGATGGCCGTTTTATGCGATTCGTAGCGCCTGAATGGGGCATCCGGGCGTTAGCGCGCACGCTCGACACTTACTACAACAAGCACGGCATCGACACCGTTCGCGGGATCATCAACCGTTGGGCACCCAGCTTTGAGAACAACACGAGCAGCTATATCAGCAGCGTTGCCCAAAGTGTTGGCGTGTCAGCAGATCAGCCGTTTGATGTGAACGCCAAGATGCCGCAGCTAGTGCGGGCGATCATCCAGCATGAGAACGGCGAACAGCCTTACTCAACCGCATTGATCAATAAAGGGATCAGCATGGCATGACAAACCGCGAGCTAGTCATATTAGGCGCGGTGGGCCTGGGGCTATATTGGCTAATAAAGCAAATACCCAGGCCGCCCAGCGTCACCGAAGCCGCCCACACCGGCTTTTGGTATAGCAGTTTGGGCCAGTTAGCCGACCGGGCAGCGGGGATTTATAACGACTGGGGCAACTTCGACCCGCTGAGCGACGAAGAAGCCGCAGAGGTTCAGGCAGTAGTAGACGCAATCAACAATGAAACCGGGTATGCAAACGGTGGATGGGGAACTTTATGAAATGGAACGATAGAACCAAGAAGAGCGCCGCCTTTGGGCTAGTCGGCCTAGTGGGCATCTTTACCGGAACGTTTTTACCGCCTGAGCTATTTAACCAGTTGCTAGGGGTGTTTTGATGGAAGGGAGCGAACTGATAGAGGCCATCAACGCGGGCGGCAATCTGGGCCTGCTAATGATGGGCGTGTATATGATGCGCCTCACCAGCCGCGTAAACCGCCTGGAAATCATGGGCGAATTGCAACGGAAACAGTATGGCAACTAAACGCGAAGCCCTGAACGCCTGCGGGCGGCTCAAAAAGGGCTATAAATTCCGCAAGGGCGGTAAGATCGTGACGGCGGGCAAGGGCAAGCCCAAGGCAACACGCCGCCGCACCCGGCGACGTGCGACACAAGCTAGCCTGTTCTAGCGGGAACCCTGCACCGGATGAAAGACCCGTAAATCATCGGGCACCCAGCGACGGCCATCCGGGGCCACCATCGCAGCATAGCGGGCTTTATTTGGCTTTGGCCCCTCCTGCAACACGAACCTGAACCCCTCCCAGCGTGGAAACGGCACCACCTGACCTGACAGAATCGCCAATAGCTTGGCCCGCTCCGGGCTGATGCGCTGCTGACCCGTAGCCCAACGATACGCCGTTTTAGGATGCACCCCCAAAAGCTCCACCGCCTGCGCTTGCGTCACGAACGCCCAACCCCAAGGCGTTTTTAGCTCAATTCCTAATTGATTTTTTTTCATTGGAACAACTCCGCGTGTTTAATAAATTTCATGTGAACGCCGAGCGGGCGTCACGGGAGTTAAAAGGGGCATAAGCGGTCGGTTTTGCGGCCAGAAATGAGTAAAAAATAAGGACAAACGACAGGCACAAAAAAAGCGCCTGAGCGCCACTATATATACTTTGGGTTCGCATAATATATAAGGTGTTAGATCAGAGGATGCACCACAAACGCGCCTAAGCCATACCCCACCAAGCCCACAACCACGGGCATTGCAGCCATTTCTAACCGCCTTCCAATATCCCGCCAAACATGGGACGTGGCGTTCCCCTTTTCACGTTCTATATGCAGGTCAATGAGTACCTTTGCCGGGTCTAAACCGAGCAATTCCGCAGCCTTAATACCCACCTCGTCGCTCATCATGTAGCGCCCCGCTTTCCAGTGATAAACGGTCTGTGGCTGGATACCCAGTTTTTTAGCTATTGCATAGTCGGAAGCCCCGTCGTTCGCGGCTTTCAATGCTGTCAAGAGTTCAATGGTGTTCATTGGTCTAATCTCCGGGGACGTGGCGTTCCTGAGTAAGAATAGAGCTATGGAAACGTTATTAACACTATTGGAGCGGCTTGCATAAGTTGGACTGGCTTCAATACCCTATGCCTGTCCGTCGCTGGAAAGGGGCAACCGTCCCGGCGCTGGGGTAGCTCCCTAGCGTTTCCAGCCAGCGCGGGAAGCGATGGGGTGACTTATGAGCAATGAATATGAAACCGCTTTTGATTCTTTTACCGCTGCTGCCAATGAGTTGCGGTTTGCCAGTGGTGCCGCTCGCGTAGAGCTGACCTGCTGCCATTTGGCCGAGGCTGAGCGAGATTGCAAGTCGGCGTTTTTCGCTGCGATTCATTCCGGCGACTTCGACCGGGCCGACGAAATCGGTCAAGCGCTGATTGAAATACAAGCCGCGGTCGAGCGCCTGCGAAAGTTGCCAGCATGACCAGCCACGCCGCCGCCATTGAGCGCCAAGCCCTAGCCGATGGCCTGCTGAAATGCGGGCCGTGGCACTGCCACGATGATGACGAAGCGCTGACCGACCACGCCAACGCCCAAGCGCGGGCGGTGGCCTTAGACGCTGCTGAACTCGACCACGAAAAGGCGCTCGCACTGGCGATACATCGCGCCCACGCCCACCACCTGGAAGCCCCAGACGAAAACGAAACGGGCCAGCTTAAACGGCTGGCCTGTCCTGTTTGGTGGCGTCGCCAGCTTCGCCGCCTGACCAGCCGCCGCCGTGAGCAGCGGCAGCGGGTGCTAGGTCATGTGCATGATCGGGCCGGGATTTACGTTAGCAATGAAGGCATGGCCCGCCGTGGTCGCCAGAAGCTACGCAACGCGGCGATGCTGGAAGCGGTGCTGGCAATCAATGAGCTAGATCAAAGCTACACGTTGGCCGAGCTTGCCGAGCTTGGGCTGGCAAACCCCGACAACCGCCGTGCCGAGCTAATGCTGCGCATTGCCGACACCGAGCGCGAATCGGTACGCCTGGGGCATGTGGGCCTATTCCTGACTATTACCACGCCATCGCGCTTTCACGCCGTCCACCGTGGCACGGCACGGGTCAACCGCAAATGGGAGCAAGGGGGCCATGCTGACCCCCGCGAGGCACAAGCCTACCTGCAAAACTTGTGGAGCAGGGCACGGGCCTTCCTGGGCCGTCGCGGCCTGGGCGTGTACGGCATCCGCGTAGTTGAACCCCATCACGATGGATGCCCGCATTGGCATTTGCTGTTGTGGTGTGAGCCGCAGAACGTGGGCGCGGTGCTGGGCGCTATTCGCAGCTACGCGCTAGAAGATTCCCCCGGCGAAGTCGCCAACGATGAAAGCGTGAGGTTTGACGCTAAGCTGATCGACCCCGCCAAGGGCAGTGCCGCCGGGTATGTGTTGAAGTACGTCACTAAAAACATCAACGGCGCGCAGAGCGTCCGGGGTCACGTCACGGGCGACCACCTGGACACCTACGGCCACGATTTAAAGACCAGCGCGCCACGCATCGAAGCATGGGCCGCGTGCTGGGGTATCCGCCAATTTCAGTTTTACGGCTTGCCAAGCGTCACGGTATGGCGGCAAACGCGCAAGATACGCGAAGCCACCGACCTTCTGGAGTGGATGGAGAGCTATGACCCCGACCCGGAAACCGTCGCGTTAATGGGGCGCTTGTGGCGTGCATGCGACGCCGGGGAGTGGGCCGAGTTCCTGCGCATCATGGGCGGGCCGATGACCCGCCGCGATGACCAGCCCGTAAAACCCTGGACCATTGAGCGCCTACGTTCTGCTGACGAATTGCAGGTGGGCGCTTACGGCGATGTTAAGCAATCCATTATCGGCGTGGTGGTCAACGGTACTGAGTGCATGACCCAGCAGCATTTTTGGCACGTTGAGCAGATGCCAAAAGCTGCAGCTTTTGAACTGGAGGGTTTGACCTTCGACGCGGCAAGCGTCGCTTGGACTCGTGTAAATAACTGTACGCAGGGTGCCCGAAACCCTGACCAGTTGGAGCGGTTGAAGCGCTGGAACGACAACATGACCGCCATTTTCCGACACACCTACCCAGCAGCCGACCAGGACACGGTGGCAGCGCTGCGCGAGCAAGTAAGAATCGACGTATCGAAGGCAGAAACACGCCGCGTGATGCGTGAAGAGAACGAACGCGACGAAGCCGACCGAAAAGCCAGGATTGAAGAAGGGCAACACCTACTGATAGCGATGCTCGCCAGGGGCGACCTATCACCCAACGACATAGACCCAAGGGTACTAACCGCATGACCAATGAAGAACTAGCGCAGCGCCGCGCACAGCTAAACCACAAAGCCGAAAGGGTGGCGGGCCTGCACCCAATGGTAGCCGCTGGGGAGATCAAAACCGCCGCGCTGTTGGCCGCTGAGATCACCAGCGAACTGGCTCGCCGGGAAATCGAACGGGGGAAGCATGAGTAACCCAACACTAGGCGTCATTGATTGCCCGACCTGCAACACCGAAGGGGCCGAAGTACGCCAAACCAAACGCCGGGGCGCTCGCTTGTACTGGCAGTGCAGCGAGTGCGGTTTAAACCAACCGACCGGGGCGAAGATTCAAGCCAAACTTTGGCAGGAAACCCAGTGGAGCGAGGGGGCCGCACCGCTGCGGCCTGGAAATGTCAGCAGCGAAGCCGTAGCAACCGAGCAAGAAATCGAATTCGACCCAAACGAAACCGCCGCCAGGAGCGAACCGCAACCGACCAGCCAACCTAGCAAGGCCAAAGGGCTGGGCGTGCTGCTACTCGCCAGCCTGGGGCTAGGCGTCTTTTTGTCTGCCCGCTAACCGATAACCAACCGAAGGGGAACCAGAGCATGACCGTAGAAGCGACCACACCAGAGCATGACGAAGCCGCCGAAGCCATCGAACTGATGGCACAGAAGGCCGAGCGCGAAGAAACCGCACAGCAGACCGCCGACGAAACCGAAGCGGGCGAATGGGAGGACGTAGACGCACAAGAGGAGCAAGCCGCCGCCGTCGCTAAAATGATGGTACAGGTAGCCGGAATGGCAGCGGGCATGATTCACCCCGGCCATAGCCTGACCGCTGAAAAGCGACAAGAGGGTGAGGTGGTCATGCTGCCGGTAGCGCGTGACTTCTCCGGGGAGCTGCCCGAGTGGCTAAAACCCTACATGCATTACCTGGGGGCGGGCATGTGGCTAGGCGGTGTGATGATCGGCGCTTACAAGGCAAAAAAAGAAGAAGAGGCCGAACGTGAGCAGGAAAAACGCGACGCGAGCCAGGGGGCAGCCGATGGCGTCCCATCCTGATACGTCGCTTGCTAACCGTAACCGCCTGATACTGGCGACCAGCGGCGGGGGCAAGTCACAGCTTGCCCGCGAACTGATACCCGCCAAGGGTGTGCGGTTGCTGGGCTGGGATATAGACGGCGACCATGAGGGACACCACTTTGAAACCCGCGCCGCCTATGCGAGCGCGGTAGCCAAGGCGATAAGATCCGGGAAGCCCTTCAGGTTGCTATGGTCGGGCGACGACGACATTAAAACCTTTGAGTGGTGGTGTGAACTGGTGTTTGTCGCCCTGGACGGTCGAAAGCCAACCGAGGTGCTAATCGAAGAAATGGCCGACGTGTCGCCCAGCAGCGGCAAAGCAACGCCGCACTTTGGGCGACTCGTGAGGCGGGCGCGTAAGTACAACGGCGGGCTGATAATGATCAGTCAGCGCGGTACCGAAATCAGCAAAACGTGCTACACCCAAGCCGCCGAAATCTGGATCGGGGCGCAAGAGGGCGTAGACGTTCCGCGCATGGCGAAGCACGCCAAGCTGTCAGAATCGGCCATGTCCAGCATTCGCCCCCTGGACTGGGTGCGCAAGCGGGGGCCAGATACTGCCCGTTTCAGGATGACATTCACTGGAAACCGCCGAAAATTAAGCGAACTGAGCGAACGACAGTAGACAGTTAACCGAAACGATAGCCACCGTTAGCCCCGACAAGCACCCGTGTCGGGGCTTTCTTTTTTCTATTGGTCAATAAAGGGCTAACGCAATGGCTGATGTAGTCACGAAATACAAGGATAACGTTAATTGGGAAATTATCGTTTCCACGATCACCGCCGCCGTGATTATCGGTGGGGCCGCCTACGGTCTGCGTAAAGCGGGTCTAGGCACTGTCGCCAACGTCATTAAATAAGGGGCTGACATGCGATTAACAACCCGTATGCCGTCCCTGTCCAACGTGACAGCGGGCGGCACTGCAACACTTAACGCACCGATTGGCCGCACCTACGAACGAATGGTATTTAGCTATTCCGGTGTGACCCGTGCCCAGATGAAAGATATTAAAGTAGTGATCGACGGCAAGCCCATCATGG
>CETJ01096022.1_pt1 | contig 10353 bp, 10 predicted proteins | sample 531341 | NCBI WGS metagenome assembly CETJ01 (sample SAMEA2622677, study PRJEB7988) | marine metagenome | isolation source: saline water (ENVO:00002010), including | reverse complement strand
AGTTCGAAACTGATGTCCTGAGCGCCCTCCCAGAGGGTCTTCAGGCCGAGGGCGCGGAGGTTTTCGCGGCCCTCGGTGATGGTCAGAAAGTGGTTGCCGGCCAGTTGTCCGAGTTTGCTGGAGAAGCTGCAGGCGCCGTAGGCCATGATGATTTCGGTTTCGCTGTAACCACCGGGATAAAACAGCACATCGCCGACCGAGGGGTGGCTGGTGTGGTTTTCGAAGCCGATAAGCTGCTCGCCGTTTTTGAGCTGATAGTCGCCCAGCGGCACCCAGGCGCCTTCACCGCTCCAGCGTACGTGGATCAGTTTCTGGCGGTAGGGCAGCAGCTTGAGAAAGGCAGCAACGGTGTCGGGGGCGTCGGGGTGGCATTCGGCAACAAAGTCGAAGCCGCCGGCGCTGATCTTGATGCGGGTCATAGGGTTTCCTTGGGTCAGGAGCCGGGCTGGCCGATCCATTTGGTGACGGTTGGCGCTTGCCACTGGTCGATCTGCTCAAGCGCTCTGAGCGGGTCGGCTTCAAGAATCAGCATGTCGCAGTGCACGATCTTCATGAAACCTTCGGTCGTGGCGTGCAGCAGCAAGGCGCGCAACGGGGCAAAGAAGTCGCGCACGTTGAGGCAGGCCAGCGCCTTCTGATGCTCGGCCAGCTGGGTCAGGGTGGCGACCTCAAACAGCTCTTCCAGCGTGCCGAGGCCGCCGGGCAGGGCGACAAAGGCATCGGCCAGCTCGGCCATGCGTGCCTTGCGCTCGCGCATACCGGAGACCACCTCATGACGGGTCAGGCCCGGATGCAGGTGGCCGCGCTCACGCAGGCGCTCGGTGATGACACCGATGACCTCGCCGCCGGCGTCCAGCGCAGCATCGGCCACCACGCCCATCAGGCCCTTGGTGGTGCCGCCGTAAACCATGGTCTGACCGCGTTCGGCAATCGCCTGACCCAGTTTCTTGGCCTGTTCGATGTAGTCCTCATGGCTGCCGAAGTTGGAGCCGGAAAACACGGCAATGCTGTTAATTGATGGATTGCGGTTCATGCGGCCTCCGAGCCTTTTCCACGTTGGGTCCAGCTGGTGAAACGGTTTTCAAGCAGTGCCGAGACGGAGTACAGGGCGACGCCCAGGGCAGCCAGAATGAACAGGCCGGCGAACACCAGGGGTACGTCGAAGTTGCCGCTGGCAATCATCATTACGTTGCCGATGCCTTTGTTGGAGGCCACGGTTTCTGCCAGCACGGTGCCGATGAAGGCCGAGGTCAGGGCGATCTTCAGCGAGGCAAACAGATAGGGCAGGGTGCGCGGCAGGCCGACGTTCCAGAGAATGTCGCGCTTCTTGGCGCCGAGTACGCGCAGCACGTCTTCCAGCTCCGGCTCGGTGGTTGCCAGACCGGTTGCCACGTTGACCACCACCGGGAAGATCCCGATGACCATCGAGGTCAGAATCGCCGGGATGGTGCCCGAGCCAAACCAGACCACGAAGATTGGCACAACAGCGACCTTGGGAATGCTGGAAAAGCCGACCAGCAGCGGATAGGCGATGTCGTAGGCGACCCGAGAGGAGCCGATGATCACGCCGATCAGCAGGCCAATAAACACACCGAGAAAGAAGCCGATCAGGGTGGTCATCAGTGTTTGCTGGGTGTGCGGCCAGAGGATCGGCATCTTGTCGATCAGCACTGCTGCGATCTGGCTGGGTACCGGCAGTACCAGCTCGGAAACCCCGAGCAGGCGGCACAGCACTTCCCAGAGCAGAAAAAAACCAATCATCGCGGAGAACGACAGCAGGTTGCGCCGCCAGCGCGGCATGGGCTTGTTCATACGGATACCTCTTCAAGCGGACGGCGGGCCTCGGAGCTCTGCGTGCTGCCGGGGGAACGCGCCTCGGCAATGCTCATGCGCAGTTGCTGCACCAGAGTGGTGAAGTCCGGCTGATAGCTGGATTCCAGCGTGCGCGGTCGGGCGAAGGTCACGCGCTGGTCTTCGATGATGCGGCCGGGGCGTGAACTCATGACGCAGATGCGGCTGGCCAGATAGGCTGATTCACGCAGGTCGTGGGTTACCAGCAGCACGGTCGGTCGGCGGTTGATCCACAGGTCTTGCATGGTGTCCCACAGCTCTTCGCGGGTGAACTGGTCGAGTGCGCCGAAAGGCTCGTCGAGCAACAGGATGTCGGGCTCATGCACCAGCGCTCGACACAACGACGCCCGTTGCAGCATGCCGCCGGACAGCTGCCAGGGCCGCTTGTTGCCAAACCCGGCCAGACCGACCTGCTCCAGCAGTGCCTCGGCGCGTTCGCGGAACTCGCCCTTGCGCTTGCGGCGGTAGTCCTGGCGGAACGGCTCGACGATCTTCAGCGGGATCATTACGTTATCCAGAATACTCAGCCACGGCAGCATGGTTGGGTTCTGGAAGGCCAGGCCGAGCCGCTTGGCGTGACTGCCAATGGCGCCTACTTCACGGCCACCGACAATAGCAGCACCGGCGGTCGGTTCCAGCAGGCCGGCGACCAGTTTGAGAATGGTGGACTTGCCGCAGCCGCTGGGACCGACCAGCGCGACGAAATCGCCCTTGTCGATGCGCAGGGTGGTGTTGTCCAGTGCAACGACATTGCCGCCGTAACGCACGGTCACGTCGGACAGCTCAATCATCGGGCGCTGGGCACTGGCTGATGGGGTGTCAGTCATGGGTTGCTCCTGTTGCACGTCCCCGGCGTCGAGCGCCGGGGTTGTCATGGGCCAGCGGCTCACCGCCGCGGCTCTGCGGTCGGGCGCACACCCTCGGGTGTACTCAGGATCGCGCTGGTGTAGTGCTCGGTGTTCTGTGGACGCGGCGTTGGCATCTGCTGGATGGCTTTGACCGAGCGCCCACAGCCGGCGGCCTCGGTGACCAGTTCGCCGTTACGCATAACGAATTTGCCGCGCACCAGCGTGTGCAGCGGGTAACCCTTGACCGGGCGACCATGCCAGGGCGAGATCTTGCTGGTGCTGTGCAGCTGATTTTCCGAGAGGATGCCGCTGCGCTGCATATCGACAATGGCGATATCGGCGTCGGCGCCGGGGGTGATCACGCCTTTCTTGCCGTAGATGCCCCAGGCCTTGGCCGGGCTGACGGAACTCCAGCGCACGTAGTCCATCAGGCTGGCGCGCTCGCGGTTCACCTCGGTGAGCATCAGCGCCATCTGCGTCTCGATGCCGGGGAAGCCGCAGTCACACTCCCAGATGTTCTCCCGGGTCTTTTCTTCCGGGGCGTGCGGCGCGTGGTCGGTGGCGATCATGTCGATGGTGCCGTCCATCAGCGCATCCCACAGCGGCTGGTTGTGCCGGGGTTCGCGGATCGGCGGGTTCAGGCGCAGGATGCCGCCCAGCCGGTCGCTATGGTCGGTGTTGAGCAGCAGGTACTGCGGGCAGGTCTCAACGGTCACGTCCACACCGCGGCGCTTGGCTTCACGAATCAGAAACAGCGAGTCGGCGGCGCTGTGGTGGGCAATGTGCACGCGCGCGCCGGTCCACTCGGCCAGGGTCAGCACGCGGCCGATGGCCTCGATCTCGGCCACCACCGGGCGCGCGGCGAGGTGCGCCAGGGCGTCGATACGCCCGGCTTCCTGCATGCGCTTCTGGCGACGGGAGAGAATGGACGAGTTTTCCGCGTGTACCACGGTACGAATACCCAGTGGCGCCAGCTTCTCGAAGCCTTCCAGCAGTGCGCCGTCGGTGGGCGCCGGCAGGTTGCCGAAGGTATTGCCGACAAACGCCTTGAAGCTGGTGCAGCCGGCGTCGACCAGCTCTTCCAGATGGCCGACGGTGTCGTCACCCAACAGGCCGTGGATGCCGTAGTCGACGTAAGAGGATTCGGCCGCTTTCTGCTTCATGCGCAGGGCTTCGATAGTGCCGGTCGGCGGGTTGGTGTTGGGCATGTCGAACACGGTGGTCACGCCACCGCAGGCGGCAGCCGCCGAGCCGGTCTTCCAGGTTTCCTTATGGGCGTAGCCCGGATCGCGGAAGTGCACATGGCTGTCGATGGCGCCCGGTAGCAGATAGAGGCCGTCTGCCTGGACGACTTCGCGTGCCGACGGCATTAGCTCGTCGCGGCCCACGGCAACGATCTTCTCGCCGTCGATGGCAACGGATGCCTCGATTATCTGGTGGTCTGATACCACGCGGGCACCACGAATCAGCAGGTCAACTTGGTTCATCAAATACTCCTAAAGCATGGCCCAGCCGCCATCGACCGGGAGGTCGACGCCGGTGATCTGGCGGGAGACGTCGCTGCCGAGAAACAGGCAGGCATTGGCAACGTCCTGGTCGGTGGAAACGCGCTTGAGCGCGTAGTCGGCGGCGTGGCGGGTGGCCGCTTCCTCCGGGCTGATATCCAGCTGGGCGGCCATGTTGGCGCACACCTTGTCGCGAAAGCGCGGGCCGTCAACCATGCCGGGGGCGACGCAGTTGACGTTGATACCGTGCGGGCCGGCCTCCAGCGCAAAGCTCTTGGTGATGCCGCGCAGGCCCCACTTGGAGGCGGAATAGGCCATGCGGCCAGCACGACCGCGCATGCCGAAGGTGCCGCCAACGTTGACGATCTTGCCGCTGCCTTGCTCGATCATCGCGGGCATCACTGCGCGCATGGTGTTGAAGCAGCCGGTCATGTTGAGCTGAACGATCTCATCGAACTCGCTCTGGGTGGTCTCCCAGCCGGTCTTGCCGATCGGGCCAGAGCCGCCGGCCACGTTGACCAGCACGTCGATGCGGCCGAAGCAGTTCAGTGCCGCGGCCGCAAGGGCCTCGGCATCGGTACTGCGGGTCATGTCGCAGCGCACTACTTCTACCTCACTGCCCAGCTCGGTGACTTCCCGGGCGACTGGGGCGATGGCGTCCAGATCGCGCCCGGCCAGCACCAGTCGGGCACCTTCGCGGGCGAAGGCGAGGGTGATGGCCCGGCCCATACCTTTGGCCGGGCCGGTGATGACAACGACTTTGTCCTGCAGATCAAGGTTCATCAATGTCTCCCGTCGCTCAGAGTTCGCTCGGGCGGCCAGCCCGTGGCGGCAGGAAGCTGCGGTCGAAAATCTGCGTCGGTGCCGGCGCGTTCTCCAGCTGGTTGGCCTTGACCACGATGTCGATGTTCTTTTGCAGGCGCTCATCACTGACGTCACCCAGGCCGATGTCGGCAATTTCCGGGTGGCTCATGTCGTTGCGTACGGTGGTCAGCATCTTGTCGGTTTCCACTTCGCGGTTGAGCAGCGGCTCACGGCGCATCAGCGCGTCGATCGCTTCCTCGGGGTTGGCTACCGCGTCCTGAATGGCCTGGTTGATGGCGGCAACAAAGCCACGCACGGCGCCTGGATGCTCGGCGATAAACTCCTGGGAGAAGAAGATCGAGTTGGAGTACAGGTCCATGCCGTGATCGCCGTAGCGGATAAAGCGCAGTTGCTCATCCGGGTTGATACCCATGCCCTTGGCGCTGAAGCTGATGGTGGTGATGTAGCCGAAGGCGGCGTCGATCTGGCCGCGCATCAGCAGCTGCTCGCGCAGGTTGGGGGCCATGTTGTTGATGGTGACCTTGGACTGGTCGATGCCGGTCATCTCGGCGAACGCCGGGAACAGCTTCAGCGCGGCGTCGTTGGCTGGTGCGCCGACGATCTTACCTTCCAGATCCTGCGGTTCGGTGATCGGGCTGTCGCTCTTGACCGCAATCACGAACGGCGGGGTGTTGTAGATCATGTAAACGCCCACCGGCGCACGCTCAGGCTGGGTTGAGGCCAGCTGGATCAGTGCGTTGGTATCGCCAAAGCCCGCATCGTAGACGCCGGAGGCCACCTTCGGAATGGACGCGGCAGAGCCTTCACCCTGGTCGATGGTGACGTTGAGGTCGTGCTCCTTGAAGTAGCCCTTGTCTTCGGCTAGGAAGAACCAGGCCTGGGCACCTTCGTATTTCCAGTTCAGAACCAGATCGATATCGGTTGCGGCCTGCGCGCTGGCGGCGGCGAATAGCCCCATGCCGAGGCTAAGGGCTGTGAGGGTGTTGGCCAGGCGTGGCCGACGGGTTTTTGCTGACATGGTCATGACTCCTGTTGCATTGATGTGAGAGCGGTATTGAGCGCAGCGGCCGTGGCGACAAAGCCGTGGCACTGGGCGACGAGAAAATGAATGGCGCGGCTGACATAGGCCGGGGAGGGCGTTGAGCAGGCATCGCGCAGCAGCACGCAGTCGTAGCCGAGGAAGGCCGCATCCTGCAGGGACGAAAACACGCAGCGGTCAGTATTGATGCCGGCAAACAGCAGGCTGGTGATGCCCTGCGCGCGCAGGATGCTGTCCAGCTCGTTATCCCAGAAGCCGCTGAGGCGGTGCTTGTACACCTGGATATCAGCGGGTTCGATCTTCAGCTCGCTGATCACCTCCGCGCCCCAGGTTTCCTGCACCAGCGCCGGGCCGTGATCGATTGGCGAATGCTCGCCGTAGCCTACGCCGCTGGCGCTGCGCTTGCCGACGAAGTGCACTACCGGCGGCAGGTTTAGCCGGTCTGCACGGATGCCCCATTTGAGCCAGATAACCCGGCCACCGGCAGCGCGCCAGGCCGGCAGCAGGCGCCGCAGGCGCGGGATGGGGCGCCGTGTTGCCTGCATACTGGCCCCTTTTTGTGCAAACCAGCCTTCGGGGTGGCAGAAGTCGTTCTGCATATCCACCACCACCAGTGCGCTGGCGCCGATATCCAGCTCCAGGTTGCCCTGGTCGCTGGTGAACAGCAGCGGCTTTGACGTGTGGGCTGGACGCAGCAGGCTGGTAACACCGTAATGCTGGTGCCAGGCGTTGTCTGGGTGAGGCCCGTAGGCCACGGGAGTGCTTGGTATCTTTTTCATGCTGGCAGACGATGCAGTGCACATGCCATGAGTGACTATCAAATGTCGCTTTTTTGCGTGCGTTGCGTTGTCGATACGGCAACGGATATGCTGGCGCAGTTATGCCGTCTGGCCCCGGGAAAATTGCTTGATTGCAGCGGCTGACTCTGCTGCTGCCAGTTTACTGCGCCGACCTTTTCGCGGTGGCACGGCGGCTGCGCCAAGTGCATCGCTTTTGCACTGTCTGCGGGCAAGTTGCTGCACTGCTGCGGTGCTCGATGGCGACGCGCGGGTTCGCTTAACAGGAGCTGATATGAATCATCTGCGCTTTCTACACTACCTGGACGAGGTGGCCAGAGTGGGCTCGATCCGCCAGGCTGCCGAGCGTCTGCACGTCGCGCCGTCGGCGGTGAATCGCCGTATTCAGGATCTGGAAGACGAGCTGGGGACACCGCTGTTCGAGCGTCTGTCGAGGGGCATGCGGCTGACGGCCGCCGGCGAGTTGTTTGTGCATTACATCCGCAGCCGGGCTGCGCATCTGGAACAGGTTCGCTCGGAGATCGAAGACTTGCAGGGCCTGCGCCGTGGCCGCGTGCGTATCGTGGTCAGTCAAGCAGCCGCAGGCAGCTACCTACCCAAGCGTATTGCCGGTTTTCGCCAGCGGCATCCGCTGGTGGAGTTTCAGGTACAGGTGGGTGATCACCATCGAGCCCTGGATGCGCTCCGCAGCTTTGAGTCTGATCTGGCGCTGATCTTTCACCTAACCCCTGAGACCGGTATCCAACGCATGCATGAGCTGGTGCAGCCGCTGTGCGTGGTCATGCACCGGGACCATCCGCTGGCCGCCCAACCGGGCCGTATCAGTCTGCGTCAGTGTTTGGATTACCCGGTGGTGCTGCCCAGCAGGGAATCGGCCGGCCGCCAACTGCTGGACACCTATCTGGCACGGCGTTCGATCAAGCTGCGGGCACTGGTTGAGAGCAACAGCTTCGAATTTCTGCTGGGCTATCTACGCTATGAGCAAGCTCTGAGTTTTCAGATCCAGATTGGCGTGCCGCTGGCGGGTGAGGAACTGGTCAGCCGCGAAATCGCCGACCGGGGCTTTCCGGCGGCCAATCTGGTGCTGGCCTCGCTGCAGAACCGCCAACTGCCGGTTGTTGCCTATGCTTTTGCCGACTATTTGTCTGCAGCGCCCAAGGAGGATGCACATTGAATAGCGAAGCAACGGGCATCATATCGGATGAATGATGGAACATAGCGTTCAGCAGGGGATGCTTGCTGCACTGACACCGACCTCCTAACGTGAGGGGCTGCTCAAACAACAAAAACAGGACAGCCCAATGACACACTTTCATGGTTTTCAACCGGGTATGGGGCGTCGCCTGCATGCCTCTGCCGATGTGGCACCCGATCTCCCCGCTCCGGATACCGTTCGCTATGAGCTGCTGGGTTTCATGGAGGGCTTTCCGCCGGCCCCCGAGAAGCTGGTTACCCGCGAGAACTACCTGGTCGAGTACCCGAAGCTGCGCTGGGCGTTCCAGCATATGCGCGAGCTTGTGCCCTCACGTCAGATCAGGCGTGGCAGTGGTGCTACCACTGAGTTGCCTCGCGGTGCCGATCTGACCGCTCAGATCGACGCGCTGAGTATCACATTGAATGACGGCAGCGAAATCGACTTTAGCGAGTTTCTTTCGTGCAGCTATGCGGACGCCTGCATCATTCTGCACCGCGGCAAGGTAGTCTATGAGCACTACCCCAACCAACCCGATCCGCTCAGCCCGCACATGCTCTGGTCGGTGACCAAGTCGTTCACCGGTCTGGTGGCGGCGATGCTGATCGCCGAGGACGTTATGGATCCGAACGCCCAGGTGACTGACCTGATTCCTGAACTGGCCAGTTCCGGTTGGCGTGGTGCCAGCGTTCAGCAGGTGCTGGATATGACAGCGGACATCAAGTACTCCGAGGTCTACGCTGACGGCACCTCGGATGTGAAGTACTACGGCCTGGCCGCGGGCATTACCCAGTCACCGCAATGGACCGGACCAACCCGTCTCTATGATTACCTGCCGACCATCGGTGCAGCCCGCGAGCACGGCCGTTATTTCGCGTATCGCACGGTTCACACCGAGGTTCTGGGCTGGCTGATTCGCCGCGCCAGCGGTAAGGATGTGGCGACTAATATTGGTGAGCGCATCTGGAGCAAACTGGGGGCAGAGGAGGACGCGTTGTTGCTGCTCGACCCGACCGGGACCGAGTGGGCTGGTGCCGGGCTGAACGCGACGCTGCGCGATTTGGCCCGGTTCGGCGAGATGATGCGCAGCGGCGGAAGGTGGAACGGTCAGCAGATCATTCCCGCCGCAATCATCGAGGATTTGCAGCGTGGTGCGGATCGTGACGCCTTTGCCGATTTCGGACGGCGTGGCATGGACGGCTATTCCTATCACAACCAGTGGTGGATCAGTCACAACGCCGATGGCGTGTATGGAGCCATGGGGGTGCATGGGCAACTGATACACATCAATCCGGCTGCGGAACTGACCGTGGTACGGACTGCCTCCCACCCGATTGCCAGCAATGAATTCACCTACGAGATGACCACTGCTGCGATGCAGCGGTTGGCAGGCCATCTTGGTGGCCGGGTCTGATATTGAACGAAGCTTTTACGGTCTGTGTATCCATTATCGGGTAGGGCATTGCCGGCAGCAGATTCGTCAAGCTAAAGGCCATGTGCGTGATTACCGAATAGGACAAGCGGCAATCGGGTATGACGCCCGGTTGCCGCGCATTACAGAGCGCCGAATACCTTGCGTGCCATGCTGGTGGCTGCCGCTGCCGGGTTGCTGCGAATAGTTGCTTCCTGTTGGGCAATCATCTCGAACAGGCCGTCCAGCGCCTTTTCGGTGACGTAGGTCTCGACGCTGGTCGCGTTGGCGTCGACAACGCCAAACCCTGCTGCCTGAGAGGCAAATGCGTTGTATTGCTGGGCTACGCCAACCTGGTCGGTGGCCTGCTTTACCACCGGAAGGAACAGGGCGCGAATTTCTTCCCGGCTGCTGCGTTCGAGATACTGGGTTGCCGAGTCGTTACCGCCGGTGAGGACACTCTTGGCGTCTGTCAGGCTCATCCGGCTGATGGCGTTAACCAGAATGGATTGCGCCTGGGGCACCGCGGCCTCTGCGGCCTGATTCATGCTGGTTTCCAGCGCGATGATCTGGTTCCCCATTCCCATCATTTTCAGCGTGCGTGCAGCGCTACCCAACTTGCCGGGCAGTTCGATGCGCACATCCGGGTTGTTGCTGAACCCGCCGGGCTTGCCAAGTTCGCTGACGGCCAGCTGCGCGCCTTGGGTCAGCGCCTCCTTCATGGCGGTTGCGGTGTCCTGTTGGGTAAGGTCGGACAGCGACAACGCCATGGCCTGAGCCGAAAGAAACAGGCTGGTGAGCAACAAAGCAACGTGTTTCATGGCTGTCTCCGCTCCAGTGGAGGGTGTGCAGAATTCTGTGTAACCGGGGATGGGGTTACTACTG
>CETJ01075431.1_pt1 | contig 10394 bp, 13 predicted proteins | sample 531341 | NCBI WGS metagenome assembly CETJ01 (sample SAMEA2622677, study PRJEB7988) | marine metagenome | isolation source: saline water (ENVO:00002010), including | reverse complement strand
TTTTGCACAATAGAAATATCGTGATGCAGAACCCTCATCTCCATATGCAGGCATCAAACCACTATCTACATTGTTATGTTTGTTCCAACCAGAACTTTGACCAAATTCAGTTCCTGCTTTTCTTTCTCTTGAAACATTACTACTTTTTGTATTTGGGAATATATCTTTTACGACATCACTTCCATCATGCATAACATTTGCTGGAAATCTACCTCTGGGGTCTGCATCTGCATATAAAGTACCCTCTGCTCTAAAACTAGAATTACCATTATTAAATACACAATCATCATCTCTTGACTTACGAACAACCTTTTTTCTTTCTACATTTTCTGTATTACCCTCAACTCTACATTCATCTATATTAATACCACCAGTTCTGTGTTTCAATACATTATCTACAATCGATTTTTCTGATAGAGGTTTTCTTGCAAGAACTAAAGGTTCGTGTGCTGGTTTGAGTGCAGTACCCCAACCTTCCCATTCAGATGTTCCTACTGTTACATCTTCCTCTACCTCTTGACCAAATGCACCAGCACCTATCGCTGTTCTTTGTTCTGATTGTTTTATACCCTTATTAGAGTGTGTCTTCTTTTCTCCAGTTTTAATTCTTTCATTACCGAGTTTATTATCTAGTGCCTTACCAACATTCATACTCTTTGGAAACCCAGAACCATATAACCACATTACTTGGTCACGAATCTCAAAACCAGCATCTTCTATTGCAACTGCCATTCTATGATATGTCCTACTTCCAGAAAATGCAAGTAAATGTCCACCAGGCTTTAATACCTTAAAACATAGTTCCCAAGTTTCTTTTTGAAATGCAATACCAGTAGAATCCCAACTTCTTCCCATAAAACCTAATTCATAGGGTGGGTCTGTAACGATAGAATCAACAAAGACCTCATCTTCTATCATCATTTTTAATACTTCTAAACAATTTCCGTTATGTAATCTCATCATAATAATTTACTAAAGTTTCTTTGTTTTTCAAACTTTATTACACTTCTAAACTTATCAAACATTGTATCTCCCTTATGACTTATGACAAATACATTTTGGTCAGCAAAAGTGTTCAATATCTTTAAGAAATCATCAGTACCAGTAGTATCTAAACTACTATCAAAGATTTCATCTAGTATTAGTAAATTAGTGTTGGTTGAGTTTTTCATCTTTGCAACAGCTCTCCAAGTAAAGAGAAGTGCAAGATCAATCCTCATTTTTTCACCTTCACTAAAAGACGAATAACTAAACTCATCTCTGTGTCTGGACTTAATAGTTTCATTAAAATTATTGTCCAGTGTAAAGTTAACATAGAAATCCATACTTGTCAAGTATCCATTTATTAATTTATTCATGATAGGTAGATACTTGTTGATTATCTTTGTTTTGATACCAGTGTCCATTAATAGATTTCTTGCAACATCTACATAAAATTTATCTTCTCTTAACTTAGTGATTTGTTCCTCTTGTATTTTACATCTCTCTGATAATCTTGTTAGTTTTGCTTTATCTTCTTCTGACACTTCACCTTTTTTATAATTAGAAATATCTTTTTCAGTTGACATAATTAATTTTTGCATATGTGTAATTGATGCACAAGACTTTGCAATCTCAACTTCTTTTTCTCTTATTTGTTTTAGTAACAACTCTACATCATTTAAAATATTTTCTTTTGATTTAAGTTCTACTTTTAATTTTTCTATACCACTATGAAGTTCTTTTATTCTGTTATGTTTTTCCTCTATCTTTTTTTTCTTTAGTTCTGACTCAATGTCTTGAGTACAAACTGGACAAGTTTCATTCTCTTGAAAAAACTTTTTCTGTCTTTCATTTTCATCTATACGATTAGAAAGTTTAGCTTCCATTTTATGATATTCACGAATACTATTTTTTATCTCTTGTTTATTAGAAACTTTAGGTTGAAGTATTTTAACTTCCTCATTAAGTGCATCAACTTTTTTACTTTCTTCTAGTTTTACAGATTTAGTTTCATTTACTAAAGATACTTTTTCTTCTATAAGTTTTACTTTATTCTTTTTTATATCCTCAATATATTTTGATTGTAAATCTATTTTTTCTTTTGATATTCTAAATTCGTATTCTATAGATTTTAATTCCTCTGAAACTTCTTTTACTTTATGTTTCAATAAAAAGTTCATCAAAGAAAATATCTTAATATCTAAAATATCCTCTACCACTTCTCTTCTATCTTTACTTCGTAGTTGCATAAAAGGAACAAATGTAGATGAACCCAAGATTACAACTTGAGTAAATGAACGATAATTTAATTTAAGGATTTGTTGTTCTAATATCTTTTGTGTATCTAATGCGTTTGCATCTTGATTCATCATACGACCATTACAATATATTTCAAATATTGTTGGTTTCATTCCACGAATAACTTTGAAATGATTCTTTTGTATTATAAATTCTATTTCAACAACTGTACTACCCATATTGATAGAGTTGATTAGTTGTCCCTTACTGATTTGTCTGAATGGTTTATTGAACAAAACAAAACATAAAGCATCAAGAACAGTTGACTTACCAGAGCCATTCTCACCTACTATTAATGTTGTTGGATTCCTATCTAACTCAACCTCTAAAAAGTAATTACCAGTAGATAGAAAGTTTTTCCATCGTACTTTTTTAAAAGTTATCAATCTTTATGTCACTTTCAGTTTCAATAACAACTCTTGCACCACAAGGTAGAATTGGTTTATCGTTACCACCATAATACATTTTAGAAGGCCCTAATATCTCCACACTATGACAGTATGTATTTTTCTTACCTTCTTTGATTGTAATAACTGGTTCGTTAGTTCCGTGTTTTTTGTTTGCACGAATCTTATGTTGATTTACATGAATATATTTTTTAGTCATAAATTCCTATTATATCATATTTTTTTTATTTGTCAATCTTCTTTACAGAGACCCATAATCAAACCTAAAAACATTTTGCCTGGTGGTGCAATAATTCTGATACCAGCATTTTCAGGCATTACTATAAAACTTCCCTCTTTTAATGGTAGTTTAAATATACCTTTCTCACCAGTTTGTATGTCTAAGTCAATACAGTCTGGTGTACAACAAGGTACATATAACATTCTATGATGTGATGGAACATCTGTTGCTTTATTGAAATCAGCTTGAACTACATAATATTTACCCAATCCAACATCTTCTAATAACTTCATTAATTTATCGAATATTGGTTGCATCCATTCGTGTTCAGTTACATCTGCAAACCTTTTTTTTTCTGTAAAAACATCCTTTGCAACATCAAGAAAATTCTCGTGAAAGGATAACGCTTGACTATGCAAAAGAGTTTTATCATTCTTATTACGATTTTCACCGATCCAGATAGACCCTTTTGGATGTACATCTTTTATTTCACTAAATTTAATCATTAAGAGGTATTAATCCTTTACCTATTAAGTATCCGTCATCACCTATCGCTCTATCAGATGTAAATTCTTTTGTATATTCTCTAATGCCTGGAATTACAGCTGCGTGTGCATCTTTTACATAAAACCATAATGATCTAGAAATAGGATATGTACCATTACTAATTAATTCAAATTCTGGACTAACACCATTTATTGTTGCAGGCTTTACTTTATCTCTATTTTCATCTAAAAAAGAATAACCAAATATACCTAATGAATCTGGGTTTGTTGTTAATTTTTCAATTATTAGATTGTCGTTCTCACCAGCTTCTACATATGCTCCATCTGTTCTTATTGCACGACATTCAGATTTATATAATTTTTTATTACTTTCTTTAAGTTTTTTTCTCTCTGGATAAGTTTTACAGCCTTTTTCAATACCAAGTTCATTAAGTGCATCTCTAGTACCAGATGTTGGTGGTGGGCCGTAAACGACAATAGGTAAGTCTGGATATGTTGGATTTATCTCATTCCATTTTTTATATGGATTAGGTTTTACAGTTTTACCATCAATGTCTGCTGGTACATCTTTTGCAAGTGCAAGATATAAATCTCTTAAAGATAAATGAAAGTTAGCACCTTTTTTTGAGTTTGCAATCGCAATACCATCATATCCTATTTTAACTTCTGTAATATCTTTGATACCATTCTTTTTACAATTATCTATTTCGGTTTGTTTTATTCTTCTTGATGCATTTGTTATATCTGGGTGTTGTGTTCCCAGTCCAGCACAAAATAATTTTAATCCACCACCAGAACCAGTTGACTCAACTACTGGTGTTTTAAATCCACTAGTCTTACCAAATCGTTCTGCAACAGTTGTTGCAAATGGATATACAGTTGAACTACCTACTATTTTAATTTGGTCTCTTGCAAATAAATTTGTTGCAAAAAATAATGTTAATACAAAAATTAAGTTTCTCATTTCTTTCTCCTACATTTCCATATTACTTGCTTCGACATATAAACCTTTTAACATAGTTTTCAATCTATTTTTATCAAGATTGTTGACATCTAAATCATCAACATAACTATCTAATAAAGTTATAGTATCTTGTGCATTTTCAATTATTTCATTTTTTACATTCTCTGCTTTTAAATCTGAAAAGTCTTCAATAATTTTTACATCGTGAGCTTGTGACTCAGTTAAAACTTTGTCAACAAATCTATCAAACATATATAAATCTTTTTTGTTTACTACAACAAGTTTTACATATTTGTCTTTTAAATCTTTTATTTGATTGTAATTGAAATCTTCACCATTTGAATCATCATAATAAACTTTTTTAAATATAGTATATGGGTTAATAATTCTTTCTAGTGTTCTTGTTTCTGTGTCAAATATATGAAATCCTTTTGGACATTTGTCATCATTCCAAAATATTTGATAAGGTGTACCAAGATAAAATATATGTCCGTCATCGGACTTCTTATGAAAGTGTCCAGACATAACCATATCAAATTTATTAAATACAGATTTTTCCATACCAGTTTCACTTGGGAAACCATGATGCATTTCAAAACCTTTTATCTCTAAATGACCCATAGCTACTGTTGCGTTAGTTTTACTGATGTGTTCAATAGTTTGTTTTTCATTTGTAGAGTTAATCCAAGGTATAAAACATATTGGTATATCAAAATCAACAGTTTCTGTTTCTCTGTATATCTTTATGTTATCATAACGACTACCAATCAGTTCATCAAGTGAGTTTACATCATTAGTATTCTTAAAGTATGTATCGTGATTACCCACTATCATATGCACTTTAATATCATTTGTCACAAAAGTTTCACAAAACTTTTCTCTAAAGTCTTTTGCAATTTTATATGATACAAACTTTCTTCTATCCATTACATCACCTAAATGAATACAAGTGTCTATGTTATGTTCTTTTAAATATGGAAAAAATATATTTTCATAGAACTCATAAAAATAATTATTAAAATGGTCGTGGTCATTTCTTGCACCGAAATGAGTGTCAGTAACTAATGCTATTTTCATATTTAATCTATGACACCCTCGGCCTTTAGATATGATATATTTTTAAGTTGTTGTTCTTTTATCAAATCTTTTGATTGACCTTCATATGCAACACCAATATAATGTTGTATCATATAATCTACTAATCCTCTTTGTCTATCTTCTTGACCATCAAATATAGTAAAGTCACCTAAAGTTCTACCATACTTACCACTTTTATCTTTACTTGTTTTAAGAACTTGTGTAGAACCAACTGGAAGAAACCCCTCTACAACACTTTTTGCATATAGACCAGCTTTCTTTTCCTCTGGGTCTCTTGTCCTTGATTCTGGAGTATCAATACCTTTTAGTCTTATTCTTTCTTGCCACAACCAAGTATTGAAACCTAAATCAATATTGACATCAACAGTATCACCATCAACAACTCTTACTATTTCACATTTATATTCATACATTATTTTTTTCCATTTATATGTGTCCAAAGTTGTTCAACTAAATCGTCTTTCAAATATCTTCTATCTAACTCAATACCATGTTTACGACCTACTTTTTCTAATTCTCTTTTAGTCATAGTCATAAGTCTTGATTTTTTTATTTGTTTTGGTTTTGGTTTAAATAGATTCGTAATGAAACTAAACATACTATTCTCCTTTGTATCCGTCAATATGTTTCCATTGACTATCATATATGTAAGATTTTAAATCATCATATCCACCGATATGTTCGTTCTTCTCATTCCATATTTGTGGAACAGTTTTGAACCCTTGTTTTTTAAAATCTTCTCGTATATCATTATTTGATACATTGTGTTCTTCATAATCTATATTGAAATTTTCCATAAGTTTTTTGGCTTTATCACAATAAACACAAGTATCTGCTGTAATGATTCTGTATTTAACTCTTTTTTTTATATAATTATCTAAGTTCATTTTTCCTCTTCATAAAAGTTTTCTAAACTTTTTTTAGTTTCTTTTTTCTTTGTCTTTGATTTATAAACTTCTTGACCATCTGATGGTAACATATTCTTTTGTAAATAATCCATATATTGATTACCATAGTTTGTATCATCAAGTGGATTTTGGTCAAAGGTAGGCATCATACTTTTCTCTATTATTTTATGTTTAGTATGTGTTTGTTTCTTTTCTTTTTGTATTCTACGAATAAATGCATAATATATTATTTGTGTAAAATATGAAAAAGGATTCTTTGATTTTTCTGGATTAAAATTATTTACATACTGTAAACAGTTTTCTATACCATCACCTATCATTTCTTCTTTATATGAATAATTAATAAAGTTAGGTCTGTACGATAAATGTTGTGCAATCTTCATAAAACATTCACCAATGTAATCTGTTACTGGGGGTATATCCTCACCAGCAGATTCTGCATCTTTAACTTTTTCTTTCCAATCAATTATTGCTTGTAAAAATTCTTTATTATTAACATAGTGTTTTGCATTTGCAGCCATTAATATTCCTTGAGTGATAGTACCACATAAAATTAATCAAGTCAACCATACTAAAAAATTTATTTTAGTATTGACAAGACTCTTTAATTGAGTTATACTATTTTTGATTTCAGACAGATTAGTTATTTTTTTTAGATTCATCTTCATCATAATAATAATTACAATATTCTTCTACTGCATTTTCAAACTTATCTTCTTCAGATATTTCTTCTTTCATTTTCTTTTCTAACTTTGAGTTAGCTTTATCTAACGCAGAATAATTATCAAACTCTTTATACTTTTTAATTATATATTGATAATATTTACTTAATCCAATATTTACTCCATGATGTACAACTATTTGACTTCTTTCTATTGCAAATGTTTTCTCATCAGTAAAGGTGACCCACTTACGAAGTGCAAGGTTTTCTTCGTATTCACCTTGTTTATTCATAGTGGTCATATTAATTAACTTTAATGGTAAAGAAACTTTGATATAATCATTTTCTGTATCATGTACCATACAGATTATTTCATCACCATTAGATAGTTTTAATATTCTTGGATTATTACTCATTCCATAACCTTAACTTTTGATTCATAGGTGTCCAGTCTGTAGGCGGGTCATCAAAATATGTGTCATTATAATCTACATTAGACCAGAAATGATTAAACACTTCTTCTTTTGTACCACCCAATATATTAAATTCTTTAAACATTTCGTCTATTCTTTTTTTAGTTTTTTCTTTATTGTATTCTATTTTTCTTTTATAGTCATACATTTCTTTAAACTTTATATATTCTGGTTTTGTTATCATAATTTTATCCTATGTATTGTATAATCAAATTGTTCTTGGTTGTATATATTTATTCTTTCCATAAAATGACGAAGTGTAAAGTTCTGTCTACTTTTATGTGTAAAATCATCTGCAAGGTCAAACAATTTACAGTTATCTTTATTACTACCTAATCTTAAACCTCTACCAATAGATTGTAACACTCTTATTTTACTTTTAGATGGTGAAGAAAAAATAATATTGTGTAAGTTTTTAATATTAATACCAGTAGAGAAAGTACCATATGATGCAACAATGATTGCATTTTTAGATTTTTCAGTCAAAGCTCTAATGTCTTCTCTTACTAACGCATCAACTTCTCCACTAACGAAAAATACTTTTCTATCTTTGTATGTGTCTGATATAAGTTTGTGTAAAGGTTTTCCATGTTTTTCTACATATTGATATAATACTAATGTATTACCACTCAATGGACTAATTAATTTATTTACAAAGTTTAATCTTTTTTTGTGATTAACTATATAATCTATTTCATCTGCATACTTTAAATCTTTTACTATTTTACATTCATTATCATCATATCCTAATATTAAACTATCTATTTTAAGATTAGATAATGTTTTCTTTTCCATAAGTTCTTTGGTGGATATAACTTTATTCACAGTACCAAATACACCTTCTAATACTAGTTTATGTGTTTGTAAATCATCAAGTGTGCCTGTTAAACCAAAACGATATTTACATAGATGTAATTTATTCATAATCGATGTTAAAGATTTAGATTTAAAAGTATGAGCCTCATCACCTATTACACAACCGAATTGTTCAAAATATTTTTTAGGAAATTTATAGAGTGATTGCCAAGTTGATATAACTACATCTTTAATAACTTTTTTATCATGACCTTGATAAATTTTTTGCATATAAGATTCTAACCAACCATAATCTAAAAAGTCTGAATACATTTGTTCTACTAAACTTGTTGTTGGAACTATTATAAGTGTTTTAAGATTTTTTGAATGACACCATCTAGTAAGTCCATAAATGATTAACGATTTACCAGATGCAGTAGGACAAACAAAAAGACCACGACATTTTCTGGCACCATAAAGAATACTAGAAATCTGATAATCACGAGCTTTGTATGGAATTTTAAGATGTTTAATAAATGATTTAATAGTTGAGTCATCTATATTCTCTGGTTTTGCATCAAATTTTAATTCGTATCTTATGTCATTTCGTTTACAAAATTCTCTGATGTATGGTAACAATCCCAAATAGATTTGTCCAGTAGCAACTGAGAATAGTCGTATTTTTCCATCCCATACTTTGTTTCGATAACTGGGCATAAATCTTGCACCAGGCACTTCAAAGGTAAAATACTCTGAGAGTTCTCTTGCAATATGTGGTTCTGTTTCAATTCGTATGTATACTTCATTTTTTTTCTCTATTTTCATAAGGTACTTCTTCTTTGTTCAATTCTGGAAAAGGGTCTTTATGATGTTTTAGTTGTGCATCTGCTTCTGTTGCAGCTCTGACCTTTTCCTTATCTTTTGTGGTGTGTGGAAGACCAAGTGCTGGTCTAGAATCAAATTTACAAAAATCACCATATGGGCCGTTTTTGTCTACATAATGTAAAAATACTTGTGTTTGCCATGCACCCTCTGGTGCATCAAAAGCTTCTCTCCAATGTTCCACTTCACACCCACGATAGATTACTCCATCACCAGGCTCCATTGGAATCATTTTACCCTTTGAACCTCTTTCACCATTTTCTGGGCCGACAAACATACCCCAGTTATAATCTTCTTTACCTTTATAATCATATCCTAAACAACAAGTAATAGATACTTCACAAGATGGTCTATCTTTATGTCTTTTTAATACATCACCTATTTTATATAATCTATAATAAGAGTAAGTAGGCCATAATTCTAAACCAGTAGATTGTTCTATTTTCTTTCTTCCAAAATTTAAAAGTGTTTCCATAAGTGGATCGCCATAAACACTATGACTGCCTGGTATTTGTGCATTTTCATTTTCTGGTCTGAAATTACTTGCTCTATCATAATGAGAATATTGTGTCGCTACTTTTGCAATATCTTTTGGTATCATCTCTTTGATGAGAACATATTTTTTTTCTTTGAAAAATTTTGCTGTATCAATCATTTGAACATCTTCCCTAAATTCCATATTACTAATGAATATCTAGTACCCTCAGTAACTGGTGTAACCAAGTGATGTACAAATGATGGAAATACTATTATAGAACCCCTTGGTCTTATCTCTGTACAAGTGTGATATCTCTTTTGACCAGCGTGTGGGCCGAAATCAAACTTTAGATTACCACCTTTGTAATGTTTTGGATTTGTTAAATTTACTGTAACAGAAAGTTTTCTAGTTTTATTAAATTGATTTGGATTATCTACAAAACCAGGCGCTGGAATATATCTAGGTAAACCAGCAAACTTACCACCTCTGTAAGTTTTATCAAACTTTATTTCTTTACCAGTTTCATCTTTTGCAATCATCCATGAACCATCTGTATTTTTTCTTCTTTGTTTTTCATCAGTCGGATCAAAAGGTATGTATGGTCTTGAACCACCATCAGTATGCCACGAATAAAACTGGCCAGGATTGTAAACTGTAAACTGACAAGTTTCAGAAAAGTCCCACTCGTAATTCCAACCAGCTTTATGATTTGCTTCGTGTAT
>CETJ01009785.1_pt1 | contig 10403 bp, 8 predicted proteins | sample 531341 | NCBI WGS metagenome assembly CETJ01 (sample SAMEA2622677, study PRJEB7988) | marine metagenome | isolation source: saline water (ENVO:00002010), including | reverse complement strand
TTAACCTTATTACCGTTCATAGACGCAAGCGGTGAATTAAAAACCAAACCAACTCAACATTCTGTAATGAAATTACGTGAAATCGGTTTATCACCAGATTTTATTTTTTGTAGAACAAAAAATACGATTGGAACAGAAATAAGAGAAAAATTAGCACTTTTTTGTAACGTAAAACCAAGTCACGTAATAGAGAACAAAGATGTTTCAAGTATTTATGAAGTACCTTTATTGCTGGAGGAGCAAAATATTACTGAAATGATATGTGAAAGATTAGATTTAAAGAACAAACCCTCAATTAAAAAGCTAAGGAATTTTATAAAAACCTATAAAAATCCTGCAAGCTCTATAAAAATTGCAATGTGTGGAAAGTATACAGAGTTGCATGATGCATATAAAAGCATCATAGAATCATTTATTCATGCAGGAGTTGAAAATAATACAGCAGTAGAAGTAGTATGGATTAATACTGAAAAAATCAAAAATGATAATGATGCAATCGTAACTTTCAAGGATATTGATGGAATTTTAATACCTGGTGGATTTGGATCTAGAGGAGCTGAGGGAAAAATTCTAACCTCGAAATACGCTAGAGAAAATAATATCCCATTTTTAGGTATCTGTTTGGGACTTCAATGCGCTGTAATTGATTTTGCAAGAAATGTATGTAAGATTAATGACGCTAATAGTTCAGAATTCAAACCAAGATGTAAAAATAAAGTAATTGACTTAATGGAATCACAAAGAGCTATAAAATTAAAGGGTGGAACTATGAGATTAGGTTCCTACGACTGTGAAATAGAAGTTGGTACCAAGGCTTTTTCAGTGTATCGTAAAAAAAATATTTCTGAAAGACATAGACACCGATATGAAGTAAATAATAAATTTGTAAAAAATATGAAGAAAAATGGCTTAACTTTTTCAGGTTTTAATAAAAAACTAGGAGTGGTTGAAATTATAGAGCTGAAAGATCATCCATGGTTTATCGGCTGTCAATTTCATCCAGAATTAAAAAGTAGGGTTGACAAAGCTCATCCTCTTTTTAGGGAATTCATCAAAGCTTCCCTTAAGGAGAGTTTAAAAAAATGAATGTGCATAAAGTAAATATTAGAGATATAATTTTTGGGGGTGATCATTTACCAATGATTTTAGGCCCGTGCGTAATTGAAAGCAGAGATCATTGTTTTAGTATGGCTGAACAGATCGTAAAGATAGCTGATAAAAATTCAATTAATTTTATTTTTAAAAGTTCTTTTGATAAGGCTAATCGTACATCAATAACTTCCTTTAGAGGAAATGGTATTGATGAGGGTTTAAAAATTTTAGATGAGATAAAGAGTAATTTTGAAATTCCAATTACTACCGACATACATTTGCCTGAACAAGCAAGCCAAATCGCTGAAGTAGCTGATATTATTCAAATTCCAGCATTCTTATGTAGACAAACCGATATTTTAAAAGCAGCTGCAAAAACAGGAAAAATTATAAATGTAAAAAAAGGTCAATTTCTGTCTCCCCACAAGGTTGGGAACATTATTAAAAAAATTGAAGAATCTGGAAATAGAAATATTTTACTTACTGAAAGAGGAACTACTTTTGGCTATGATAGTTTAATGACAGATATGAGATCAATTTCTATAATGAAAAAATTTGGATATCCAATTATTTTTGATGCTACTCATAGTGCTCAAATACCAGGTAATCATGAAAAAACTACAGATGGTAATAGAGAATTCATTCCTTCGCAAATTTTTGCATCCATAGCATCAGGGGTTGACGGAATCTTTATGGAAGTTCATAATGATGTTGATAATGCTTTAAGTGATGCAAGCACGCAGTGGCCATTGAATAAGCTCGATACTATTTTAGGTTCTATAAAAGCTTTTAGAAAAACATATTTGGAACATGGAAAATTTTAAAATTTTAAAAAATATTAAGTTACTTATTTGTGATATTGATGGAGTCTTAACTGATGGTCAATTTATTAAAAGTAGTAATGGAGATGAGCTTCGTTCATTTAATGCGCTAGATGGTGTTGGTTTTGTAATGCTAAGACTCCTGAATTTAAATATAAAAACAGCTTGGATTACTGGAAGAGAATCTGTGACAACAACGTTAAGAGCAGAAGAGCTTAAAATTGATGATGTATATAATGGGGTAATTAGAAAAATAGATGCTTATAATGAATTAAAAGAAAAATATAGTATTGAAGATGAAGAAATATGCTTTATAGGTGATGATATTATAGATATTCCTTTACTTGAAAAAGTGGGTTTTGCCGTTACTGTTCCAAATGCGCCAGAATATATGAGGAGATACGTACATTACACTACTAAAATTCCTGGTGGACATGGTGCAGTACGTGAGGTTATAGATATGATTATTGACTCTAGAGAAAATTTTGATTCTAAGTTAGAAGAGTTGCTTAAAGATTTAAGATGAACGTATTTGTATTTTTTTTATTTTTGATACCAATATTTTTTGGATGCTCAAATGAAAATCAAGTTATTGATAATTTCAAAAGTGTTCATGATCAACAATCTTCAAATGTAATAATTACGCTAACAAAGAAAGGTAATATTACAGCCAAAATTGAAGCTGAATTAATGAAAAAAAATAATCAAAACTTAAAGCTCGAATTAAAAAATAATGTTAAGGTTGATTTATATGATGATGACTTTAATCATAAATCAATTATTAACTCTCAATATGCGATCATTGATGAAAAAGAAAATAAAATAAATGCATACGATAACGTTCAGGTAATTTCTAATGATGGTAAGCAATTAAAAGCAGACTCCTTGTTGTGGGATAACAATGAAGATCGAATTTTTACAAATTCGAATTTACAATTTATAACAGCTGATACAGATACTCTTTATGGACAAGGTTTCGAGTCAAATATTGATTTAACTGATTGGATAATTTTTCAACCTAAAGGTTCAATAAACAATGAGTAAAACTTTGAAAGCAAAAAATCTTGTTAAAATGTATAAAGATTTTTATGCAGTTAACGATATTGACCTAGAGCTCAAAAAAGGTGAAGTTGTTGGTCTTTTAGGCCCCAATGGAGCAGGAAAAACAACAACATTTTATATGATAACTGGAATGATTAGGCCTAAATCAGGGAGTATTTTTTTAGGAAGCGATGATATTACTTTTTTACCAATGTATAAAAGAGCTAGAATGGGTATTGGATATTTAGCCCAAGAACCTTCAATTTTTGCAAAACTTTCAGTTGAAGACAATTTGAAAATTGTTTTAGAAACAATTATTCCAGACAAAGAAGAACAAAATAATCTTATTGATAAACTTTTAAATCAATTTAATATTTCTCATATAAAAAATAATCTTGGATCAGGCTTATCAGGAGGAGAGCGAAGAAGGGTTGAAATCTGTAGAACTTTAGCTTTAAAACCAGATTTTGTTTTATTAGATGAGCCATTTGCAGGTGTTGATCCAATTGCAGTTGAGGACATACAGCAAATGATTATTGCTCTGAAAGAAAAAAATATTGGTGTTCTTATTACAGATCATAACGTAAGAGAAACACTTTCAATAACAGATAGATCTTATCTGCTATATGGGGGAAAAATTTTAAAATCTGGTGATGCACAGACTCTTGCAAATGATGAAGAGGTGAGAAGAATTTATCTTGGAAAAAACTTTAAATTAAGTCAATGAATAAAATATCAACTAAAATTAGACAAAAACAGTCTTTAATTCCTCAGCAAATACTTAAATCTAAACTTCTTGAATTATCCATTGATGAATTAGAAAAGGATTTAAATAATGAAATTCAGCAAAATCCCGTTTTAGAAGAAAAAAGCATTGAAAGTTCAAATAGCGTGCAAGAATTTGCTGATTCTTTTTCTTCAACAGATAACTACGAATTTTTTATGGCAAATATTCCTGATACGTTAAATGTTATTGATGAATTAATTAATCAAATAGATACAGCTGAATTCAATAATGAATTAAAAGAAGTAGCAAAAGAAATAATTTTCAACGTTGACAAAAATGGTTTTCTTGATATTGAGCATGAGCTTATTTCAGATAAATTTGGAATTAGTATTTCTAAAATTGAAGAAGTGAGAAAAAAAGTTATGTTATTATCACCAAAAGGTGTTGGTTCAAAAGATCTTAAAGATTATTTAATTTTTCAAATTGGTGATCAGAGCAAAGTTGCAACAGAAATTCTACAAAATTTTTTTGAAGATTTTATAAACCAAAATATTTCAATTATAGAAAAAAATCTCCCCTATGAAAAAAAAGAAATTGAAAATGCATTACATCTAATTTCTGAAAAAAATTTTTCTCCAATTTTTGACAATGATGTTAATAGCATGAGTCTTTATCCTGATGCAGTTGTCAAAAATAAAAATGAAAAATGGTTAATTATGGTAAATGATAAGTTTTTGAGCAAGTATCAAATTTCAAATGATTATATGGAAGCTGCATTAAGCAGTAAGTCGTCAAAAGAGGAAAAATCATTTCTTAAAACACATATTAATAATGCTCAAGCAATTTTAGATACGTTGAATTATAGATCTTCTACTTTAAAAAATGTGATCTCCGAGATTTTAATTATTCAAGGTGATTATTTACTCGGCAATTTAGACTACTTAAAACCACTAAAACTTGAGGATATAGCAAAAAAATTGGATATGGATATATCTACAATTAGTCGCGTCGTAAAAAATAAATATATAGATACTCCTATTGGAATATTGAGTTTAAAAAGTTTATTTGCTTCTGAAATAATTAAATCTTCTGGTAAAGTTGGCTCATCAAATGAACTGAAAAAAGCTATTTTGTCTATTATAGATGAAGAAGATAAAAAAGATCCACTTTCAGATAATAAAATTGCAGAAATATTGTTAAAAAATGATTTTTTAATTGCAAGAAGAACTGTATCTAAGTATCGTAGGATATTAAATATTAGAAATGCCCAAAAAAGGAAGAAAAAATGAATTTGAGACATTGTATTAAAGTTGACGACTTTTCAAAAGATGAAATAATTGAATTATTTGAGTTGGCATCTGAATTAAAGAAAAAATTTAGAAATAAGGAAAGCTATAAACCTTTTAAAGATCATTCCATGGCAATGATTTTTGCAAAGCCGTCTGCTAGAACTAGAGTTTCTTTCGAAACGGGTTTTACATGGATGGGAGGTCATGCAATTTATTTAGCTCCTCAAGATATTGGTCTGGGAACTAGAGAAACAGCGTCAGATTTAGCTCAATTATTTAGTAGGTACAATGATATGATCATGGCTAGAGTTTATAGTCATAATGATATGATTGATTTTGAGAAATTTTCTACAGTTCCAGTAATAAATGGTTTAACAGACTATAATCATCCATGTCAAATTTTAACTGACATGTTTACTATTTGGGAAAATAAAAAGAATAACTTTAACAATTTGAAAATTGTTTACGTTGGAGATGGAAATAATATAGTCAATTCATGGATAAGGTTATCATCAATACTTTCTTTTGATTTCACATGTGTTTGTCCGGAGGGTTATGAACCAGATAATGATACTATTCAATTTGCAAAATCAAAAAACTTGTCAAAAATTAATATATCAAATGATGCTAAAGAGTCTGTGAAAAATGCAGATGTCATCTATACTGACGTATGGGCTTCAATGGGTCAAAAAAAAGAAATAGATGAAAGAATTAAGGTTTTTTCACCTTTGCAAGTAAATGAAGCTCTAGTTGAAAATGCAAAAAGTGACTACATGTTCATGCACTGTTTACCAGCAGAAAGAGGAAGAGAAGTAACTGATGGTGTAATTGATTCATCTAATTCAGTAGTTTTTGAGCAAGCTGAGAACAGACTTCATACACAAAATGCAATTATGGTTACTCTTGCAAATAAATAGAATCAAATTTTTTCTTTAATAAAACTTGATCCATCATATTTTAGATAGTTAAAGCTATTCTCTGAACAATCATCAAGGATATATAGTTCTTTACCATTTTCAGTAAAACTAAAATCATGATGATAATGTCCCATAATAACACAATCAGTACCAGTACTCCATTTTTCTTTAGAAAAATTAATTAATTCATCATGAATTTTATTTAATTTTTTAATATCTCTTTTGTGTGAATCTTTTCTCTTGTAAGAAATTTTTTCAGCTATTTTATTTCCATATTTTTTTGGTATTAAAGAATAAATTATTATGAAAATACTACTTCTTATTATTTTTTTTAGAACTCTATAAGATTTATCCCATGATAATATACCATCACCATGAGTCAAATAAATTGACTTATTATTTATTTGTATTTCAGTATCGTTTAGAAAAGTTTTCTTTGTGAAAGATTTAAAGTAGTCTCCGATCCAATAATCATGATTACCTGCTACAAAATATATGTCAATTTTACTTTCTTTAATTCTTTTAAGAAGATCAAAAACTTCATTGAAATAATCAGGTTTTGAATTATTATATTCAAAATAATAATCAAAAAAATCTCCCATAATTACAATACTGCATTTTTCATTTTTTATTAAATGATAAAAATCTTCAAATTTTTTAATTTTTTCTTTATTTGATAATGAATTAATTGAAAAATGGTTATCTCCAAAAAAGTATATTGGCAATTGCATTCAAAAACTTAATCTTTTAAAAAAAGTTCATCAATGAATTATTATTTTTATTTTTTTAATAATATCATATTCTTTGATAGTAAAAATAATTTCAATTATTTAAATTATTGAAACATTTGATCAGCAAATGCTTTTAAAATCATATGAAACGCTATATTACTATATTATTATTTATAACTTTTTTATTTCCTCAAAGCTTTGGGAAAAACAAAGTTCAATATAATACATTCGATTGGGAATATATTGTAAGTCCAAATTTTAACGTTTATTACTATGGTGACAACTACGACTTAGCTATTTTTACTTCTGAAGTTGCCGAAAGATCAATTGAACAGATAGGTAAACACCTTAGATGGAGGCCTGGTAAACCCATTAAAATTATTGTTTATACTTCACACAACGATTTTCAACAAACTAACGTAGTTGATGTATACATGTCTGAGGGTATTGGTGGTGTTACGGAGCTTTTTAAAAATAGAATAGTTATCCCATTTGAAGGTTCTTATGAGCAGTTTGAACATGTAATTCATCATGAACTTGTTCATGCTGCGATCAATGAATCAGTTTATGGCGGAAATGCTCAGGCATTAATCAGTGGAAGAATAAGAGTGCAAGTTCCTCTTTGGGCAAATGAAGGTCTTGCAGAATTCCTATCAGTTGACTGGGATACAAATTCTGATATGGTTTTAAGAGATTTAGCTATTGAAGAAAGATTGCCATCCATTCAAGAGCTTAATTATTCAATCCTTGCATATAAAGGAGGTAATTCAGTTTGGCAATATATTACTCAGAAATATGGTCGAGAAAAAGTTGGAGAAATATTTCAGCAAATGAAAAGAACGCAAAATGCTGAAAAAGGATTTGAGAGCGCAATTGGTGTTGATTTCGAGAAATTAACAGAAGATTGGCACGATTATTTAAAAAGAGAGTATTGGCCAGATTTGGTTAATAGAGAAAATTTTAAAGATTTTTCTGAAAAAATTACTGATAGATCAAAAACAAGAAATTTTTATAATGTTAGTCCCGCATTTTCACCTGATGGTAATACTGTAGCTTACTTTTCTGATCAAGACGGCTATATGGATTTAATTTTATATAATATTGATACTCAAAAACAAAAGAAAAGATTAATACGTGGTAACACCACTCCAGATTTAGAAGAGCTAAAGTGGTTACAGCCTGGTATATCGTGGTCACCGGACGGCAAGTTTATATCATTTGCCTCTAAAAGTGGAAAACAGGATTCAATAATAATTGTAAATGTCAAAAATGGTAAATACAAAAAAATTCCAATTAACTTAGATGGAGTTTTTACTACTTCATGGCACCCATCTGAAGATAAAATTGCATTTGTGGGTCATAAAAATGATTCAAGTGATATATTTATAATCAGTTTAGATGGAAAAGAAACTATAAATATAACAAACGATAAGTTTTCTGAATACTCACCGAGTTGGTCTGCTGATGGGAATAAATTATATTTTGCTTCAGATAGAGGTAATAGTAATGATTCTTCAAACATGTTCAAAGTGGACTTTTCTCAAACTGACATTTTTGAATTTAATTTACTTGATAATAAACTAATTCAAATAACAGATACAGATTTTAATGAAAATTATCCTGTACAATCAGAAGAAGGTACTCTTTATTATACTTCAGATTTTAATGGAATAACAAATGTATTTTATCAAGATCTCCAAAGTGGAGATTCTTTCCCAATAACAAATGTTGTTACTGGAGTTCAGCAAATTGACATTGATAATAATAACAATCTAGTTTTTTCAGGTTATAAAGAAAGAGGTTGGGATTTATATTTGATGAACAATTTGAATCAAAAAAATAAGAAAGAAGTAAAAGAAACTAAATTTTATTCTCAAAGAGATCTAAGTGATGATTTTGAAGATTTAAGGTCTTTTACAAAAAACGAAAAAACAAAAACCCCTGAAGATTACTCATCATACATTTTTGCAAGAAACTTTGACTATAAGAATGATAAAAAAGAAGATAAAGTAGAAGTAGAAAATGATAGCTTACGTTTTCAAGATGACTATATTGCAAGAAGATATCAACCTGAATTTTCAGTAGATTACATTCAAACTACAGCTTCAATTGATAATCTCTTTGGTACAAGAGGTGTAGCAAATTTTGCTTGGAGCGATGTTATGGGTGATCATAGAATAAATGTTGGAACAAATCTTGTTTTAGATTTAGATAACAGTGACTTTATTTTTCAATACGCTTACCTAAAAAATAGAATAAATTACTACACAACAATTTTTCAGCAGGCGAATACTTTTTCTTTAGGATATAACTTAAACTTTGATTTTATAGGCCAATTACGTGATTATGGAATTGGTTTCTTTGCACAGTACCCTTTTTCTAAATTTTCAAGAGTGGATTTCGGATCAACAATAAGGGCTGTTAATTATGAAGTGAAAGAGTTTGACATTTTTACATTCACAACAAATACAGCTTATACTGAAAATTTAAAATCACTAGTTCCTGTTGTCAGTTACATATATGACAATACAACAAATGGTTATACCGGTCCTATTGATGGTTTTAAGCAAAATTTAACCTTCCAATTCAGCCCGAGTATTGGAGATAGCTCTGTACCATTTAGAACTTTAAAATTTGACATGCGAAAGTATTTTAAGATAAGTCGTAATTATAGTTTTGCAGCGAGATTAATGCTTGGAAAAAGTATTGGAGATAAAGCACAAAAATTCTTTTTAGGTGGAAATTCACAGTTTACTATATTTTCGGATACCCAAACAGAAGGAAGAGATGATTCTGGTTTTTATGCTCAAAGAGTCTTAGAGTACGATAATACAAGTATACTTGAAGATGTATATTTTAGTGAGTACGTATTTCCTTTACGAGGTGCAAGATATAGAGAAAGAGTTGGAGAAAATGTTGCCATAGCAAACTTTGAATTTAGATTCCCATTTGTTAATTATGTTGATGTTAGCTTTCCTGCAAGGATAAGGTTTGGAAATATTTTTGGGCATCTTTTTTTAGATGTTGGAGCTGCTTGGGATGATTCAAATGAATTTGATAGCAGTCAAATTATAAGAGATAAATATGGCTTAACAGATCCCGAGGCTTCTCCAATTCTTACTACTTTTGGAATTGGGGCAAAGATATTTACAGGTTTTGGTATAGTAAGATTAGATACTGCATGGGATAAATATTCTTCTGGCTATTCAAAGCCTCAATATATTATATCAGTTGGTTACGATTGGTAAAATTCCTTGAAGTTTTCAGTTTTATCTCAAGATAAAAATTCTCAAGCACGAACTGGATTAATTGAAACAGATCATTCAAAAATTGAAACTCCAGTTTTTATGCCTGTTGGTACACATGGTGTAGTTAAGTCCTTATCTCCAGAAGATTTAAATAGTCTCAACGTTCAAATTATGCTTTCAAATACTTATCACCTTTATTTAAGACCAGGAACTGAAATTGTTAATAAAAATAATGGTTTACATGAATTTATTAATTGGAACAAAAGTATTTTGACAGATAGTGGTGGCTATCAAGTATTTTCATTAAGTAACATGAATGAAATAACTTCAAAAGGTGTAAAGTTTAAATCTCATTTAGATGGAAGTGAACACTTTCTGACGCCTACAAAATCAATGGAGATCCAGAGATATCTTGGTGCAGATATTATTATGGCATTTGATTATTGTCCACCAGGTGATTGTTCAAAAAGTGAATTATTAAGAGCTTCAGATCTAACAAATATTTGGACTAAAGAGGCATTCGAATATCTTCAAAAG
>CETJ01096891.1_pt1 | contig 10486 bp, 7 predicted proteins | sample 531341 | NCBI WGS metagenome assembly CETJ01 (sample SAMEA2622677, study PRJEB7988) | marine metagenome | isolation source: saline water (ENVO:00002010), including | reverse complement strand
TACCGGAAAGGTCAGGTGTTGCACTCAGTTTTTGCCGCCGCCCAGTTTAAATAACAAACCTGAAAAGCAGTGATACACACCCACGTCATGTTGCCTCGCCATTAAAGAGCGCAACACTGGAAGTCGTTTTTAAAAAATAAAATCAATATTAAAAGAGCTTTACCAGTGAATACTCGTTTGAGGCATGCCTGAAGCGAGAATAAACCCTAAACAAGGAAATAATAAAAATGAACTTGAAACAGTCAAACCTAAGGGTTCAAATGGTCATGGCGGCATCGCTTTTTGCGATTACGCCACTGCATGCATCAGACAGGGTCATAACGGATAAGGAATTGTCTGATGAAACCAACACTGCTGATTGGCTGGCTTACGGACGAACACACTCCGAACAGCGATTCAGCCCTCTTAAAGACATCAACGTAGACAACGTCAGCGGGCTGAAGCCTGAGTGGTATGCGCCACTGCCGGATCGCTCCGATATCGTCGGAACACCTTTGGTCGTCGATGGGGTCATGTACTACGTTGGTGAAATGAACAGAACACGTGCGTTCGATGCACGCACGGGCAAGATGCTTTGGGAATATGACCCACAAGTTTCCAAAGAGATCATCGACAACAACATGAAGAAGGTCTTCTGGAAGCATAACCGCGGCCTTTCAACCTATGGTGACAAACTATTCATCGCCACTTGGGACGGCCGTCTGATTGCGATCAACAGAAAAGACGGCAAGGAAGTCTGGCAGACCCGAACCTTCGATCACGACCAGCCGTTGAATATCACAGGCCACCCCAAGGCCTTCGACGGCAAAGTATTTGTAGGCAATGGTGGAACAGAACTTGGCCCGATGCGCGGTTATGTGACCGCCTATGATGCCGAAACGGGCAAACAGGTCTGGCGTTTTCATATCGTACCTGGCAACCCTGCCGATGGATTCGAGGATGCTGCTCAGGAGATGGCTGCCAAGACCTGGACTGGCCGGTGGTGGGAAAACGGCGGGGGCGGAAATGCCTGGCATGGCTGGACTTACGACGAGAAATACAACCAGCTCATCTTCGGTACAGGTAACGGTGGGCCATGGAATATCAAGGTGCGTAGTCCAGAGGGTGGCGATAACTTGTTCCTGTGCTCTCTCGTGGCTGTAGATGCGGATACAGGCGAATACAAATGGCATGTTCAGACCGCACCCGGTGACACCTGGGACTACAACTCAAACATGGACATCGTGCTGGCCGATCTGAAGATCGATGGCAAGGATGTTGATGCTCTATTGCATGCGCCGAAGAACGGCTTTTTCTATACGATTGACCGCTCGAACGGTAAAGTCCTGTCCGCTGAAAAGTTCGTAGACGCTAACTGGTCTACCAAATATGACCTGAAAGAACAGCGCCATATTGTTGCGGACGACGCCCGATATCCTGATGGGGAAAAGAATATCTATCCTTCGGCATTCGGTGCTCACTCATGGCATGCGATGTCTTATAACCCTGAGTTGAATCTTGCCTTTATACCCACCAACCATTTAGGCAACACCTTCAAGGACGACGGCAAGGATACGAAGCCTGGCCATAAGATGGCGAGCCACAAACTTTACCTGGGACTGACCGGTTGGGAATTGACCAAGGACCCGCATGAGTCACGGGGCTCCCTGCAGGCCTGGGACCCGGTCAAGAACAAGCGTGTATGGCAAGTCAACCAGAAGAGCCCGTGGGGTGGCGGAACCCTGACCACGGCCGGCAACCTGGTTTTCCAGGGCCAGCCTGACGGCATGTTCAAAGCCTACGATGCGCGCACCGGCGACGAACTTTGGTCTTATGACGTGGGCCTTGGTATCTCTGCACCACCGATTACCTACAAGCTGGATGGCAAGCAGATGGTTTCCCTTCTGGTGGGACCGGGTGGTGCATTGGCCTCCAACTTCGGCGGCTCCGGTGAGCTGGGTTTTGAAAGCCATGGTTGGAAATATGGTGTGCATGAGCGCCGGATCATGACGTTTTCGCTCGACGGAAAAGCGGTTGTTCCTGAACAGCCTGCACCGCAACTTGCCAAGCCAATTATTGACGAGAAGTTCGAGGTCGACGCCAAAAAGGCCGAGGCAGGCGCGGGTGTCTTTGCGGAAAACCTCTGTGTTGGCTGTCACGGCGCCGGGGCTGTAGCGGGTATGAAAGCACCCGATCTGCGGGAGTCGCCGATATTGCTCAAAGGCAGTGAGAAAGCGTTCGAGAGTGTTGTGCGCGGTGGCGCGTTACTTGCCAACGGCATGCCCAAGTTCCCGGACCTGACGGATGCGGAGCTGGAGAGCATTCGGCACTTCGTTCGTCGGCAAGCGCACGAAGGCGTGAAGTCTGGCGGAGGACACTAAGCCGGCCACGTTCAATCGCCAACCACACAGTTGAACCGGTAACGCCTACGAGAAATGCAGTCAGGCGTTGCCACCGAGCAGAACGCACGCGAATACCGTGAATGCCCACAGGCATTGCGGCCAACGGTATTCGCTGCACCCCGCACCGTTACATCCGAAGGATCAGAACAATGACAACAAGCCTGCGCTTCGGCAGCGGCATTCTCGCCGCCTGCCTGATCACTTCTGCCCACGCGGCCGAGTATTCCCCCGATCAGTTCCTCTTCGGCGACTGGAACGGCAGCCGCACCCGCCTGCATGAATCCGGCGTCGACCTGCAGATCACCTACGTCAACGAGCTGGCCTGGAATACCCAGGGCGGCGATGACCATACCGGTACCTACTCCGATCAGCTGATGTTCGATGCCGCGCTGGACCTGGACAAATTGCTCGGCTGGTCCGGCGCCGGATTCCGCTTCACGGTGGTCAACCGCAACGGCGAGAACCTCAACGCCGAGGCCGATCTCGGCGTCCTGCTGCAACCCCAGGAAATCCATGGCTACGGCAGCGTCACCCGGCTGGTGCAGTTCTATTACCAGCAGGCGCTGCTGGACGACCGCCTGCTGGTCAAGCTCGGCCGTTTGCCCATGAGCGGCGAGATCTACCCCTTCGCCTGCCCGTTCCAGAACCTCGGCTTTTGCGGCACGGTGCCCGGCTATGTCACGCCGAACTGGTTCACCTGGCCGATCAGCCAGTGGGGCGCCACCGCGCGCTACCAGCTGGACGCAGAGTGGTCGCTGCAGACTGCGCTTTATCAGGTCAATCCGCGTTTCACCGAGCGCGAGCAGGGCCTGAATTTCGGCAGCCCGTCGGGCATCACCGGCTACCACGCGGTTGCCGAACTGGGCTGGACACCGACCTTCGCCGGCCAACCCGGCGCCTACCGTCTGGGCCTCTGGCGCAATACCGGCGACTTCGAGGACATCTACCGTGACGCTGCCGGCCGGCCGATGGCGCTTTCCGGCGCGCCAGCCGCCGAACACGACAAGGCCTCCGGCGGCTATCTGATGGCCGAACAACAGCTCTGGCAGAGCAGCGCGGTGGCCGAGCGACGCTTGAAGCTGTTCGCCAACTTCATCCAGTCCGACCCGGACGTGACCTATATCGAGCGCATCTGGCAGGTTGGCGGCATCCTCTCCGCCCCCTTCGCCTCGCGCCCGAATGACGAGCTCGGCCTGGGCCTAGGCCGCCTGGAAATCAACGACGACGCCCGCAAGCGTCGGCGTGAACAGGGCGAGCCGGTGCCGAACGTGGAATACCCCGCGGAACTCTACTACCGCGTCGCCCTGACGCCCGCGATCTCGCTGACGCCGAACGTCCAATACTTCCACCAGCCCGGCGGCTTCGAAGAGGCGCAGGACGTGGTAGTCATGGGTCTGAAGACGGTGGTCAGCTTCTGAACCCATAGCGCGAACGGCGACCCGCGCTATCGGGTCGCCTGTGCAGTCAGCGCTGCTGCAGGGTCAGGGCTTGGGCAGATAGCCCGGCAACGCTTCCAATCGCTTCATCCAGTCCGCCACGTGGCTATACGGCGTGAGATCCACATCGCCCTCCGGTGCCAGCACCACATAGGGGTAAACCGCGCAATCGGCGATGGTGGGCCGGTCGAGCGCCAGCCAGTCGTTGTGCTGCAGATGGTCGTCCAGCTGTTGGAGCACTTCCGGTGCCTTCGCCAGTGCCGCGGCCTTGTCCAGTGGATAACCGAACTTCTGCACCAGCCGCGCTGCATTCAGGCTGTGCTGGATCTCGTTGGCGGTGAAAGACAACCATTGCACGATCTCCGCCTGCCCGCGGGGATTGTCCGGCCACCACGCCAGGCCGCCATAAGCGCCCGCGAGATAAACCAGAATGGCCTGCGAGTCGCGAACGACATGCCCGGCGTCATCCAGAATGGGTAATTGCCTCAGCGGGTTCAGTTCGGAAAGTGGCGGCCTCTTGTGTTCGCCATTGAGAAAATCGACGGCTATCAGCTCCAAATCGATATTTGCCAGCGCTGCGAACAGCCGCACCTTGTAGCAATTGCCGGACGGACCCAGGTCGTACAGGTTCATTGCGCACCTCCTCTGATGAGCTGATTGAATTCAAGAACGTTGCCGTCGGGGTCGCGAATGAACAGCGCGATCCGTCGCGGGCCGATTGGATGCGGCCCCTCGGTAATGACGATGCCCTGCTGGTCCAGCCAGCCCTGAAGAGCCTCCAGGTCATCGACGATAAAGGCCGGATGAGTCATACCTGGCCGCTTGACCGGCGCATCCAACAGCACGTTGTGCGAGTCCTGAGCACGCGCGCCATTGAATATCAGGTTGATGCGCACGCCATCCGGGCTGAGCATTTCATTCGCCTCGAACAGCGGGAAGCTCGCGTTCTCGACGAAGCCCAGCGCCTGGTAGAAGGCCATCGCGCGCGGCCTGTCGCTGACACGAATGCCGATGTGGTCATAGGCGACAATGCGAGCGGGACTGGCTGACTGATTCATGTGCGAAACTCCAAAGACCTCAGTCCCTGCAGTCTCAACCGGAAAGCGGTTTTCTCCTATGCCGCCACCCTGACAACATCTATGCAGCAACCGCACTAATCGAAGGTGGCAATGGACAAGCTCAAGGCGATGGCCAATTTCGTGAGGATCGTCGACAACGGCAGTTTGAGCTCAGCGGCTGGGGCGACCGGGCAGTCGGTGGCATCAGTGGTGCGCTCGCTGGCTGCGCTGGAGCGCCAACTGGGCGTACGACTGTTGAACCGCAGCACACGGCGCATGGCGCTTACTGACGAAGGCACGGAATATCTCGCCTGGAGCCGTCGCATGCTGGCGGACTTCGCCGACATGGAGCAGCGCCTGGAGGCCAGCGATGGCGCCGTGCGCGGCCTGCTGCGTATCACCGCGCCGATGGAGTTCGGTCAGCGTTACGTCGCACCGCTGGTGAACGAATTTCTCAAGGAACATGCAGAGATTCGAGTCGAGCTGAACCTGAGCGACCAGATCGTCCCGCTGCTCGACGAGCGCCTCGACCTCGCGCTGCGCATCGGCCACCTGCCCGACTCAGCCATGGTCGCCCGGCAAATCGGCAGCACCCGTCTGGTCACCTGTGCCAGCCCTGACTACCTGAGCATCGCCCCGGCCATCGACACACCGGCCGCCCTCGAGGACCACGCCTGCATCGCCTTCGCCGGCCAGGGGCGTCACTGGTACTACCGCCACGGTGAAAAGGAACAGGCCGAAGAAATCACCCCACGTCTAACCTGCAACCAGATCCGCGCTGCCAGCCTGGCTTGTATACAGGGCGTGGGCATCACACGGCTGATGCACTATCAGGTCGCCGATGAACTGGCTGACGGTCGCCTGGTGAGACTTCTTCGGGATTACGAGCCAGAGGACCTGCCGATCCAACTGGTCTACCCCCACGCCTTGCAGCTGTCGCCTAGGGTGCGGGCATTCGTTGAATGGGCGTGTCCGCGGTTGGAGCGCGTGATGCCGGGGCCGGATGAGGCGTAAGGCCACTGCCGACCGGTAACCGTTGAGCATGCGCAAAGCCCAACACCCGGAAGCGAGTCAGAAATCGCGGTGCGCGCGTTGGAACTCAATCCGCAACTGAGCCGGGCTGAGCAGTGGCGCTGGATAGGTTCAGTGCCGGCGCGCTCCTGATTACGTTGCGATAGCTGCGAACGCACCCACAGCGCATCGCCCCAAGATTCAGGCCATTAGTTGAACGTCAGCTTCGCTCCCGCGTAGATCGTCCGCCCTGGAGCAGGCTCGTAGTAGCGGCCGAAGTTATCGTTGATACGCAGGTTGTCGTAGTAGTCGCGGTCCAGAAGGTTGTCGATGCCGATGTAGGGCTCCCATCGCTGATCGCCCCACACCATCCGCCAACCCAAGCGGGCGTTGGTTACCGCGTAGCCGGCCACGCGGTCGCGGTTGACGTTGTCCGCGTACTGCTGGCCATAGGCATTGACGTTGACTCGTGCATACCAGTCGTCACGGTCATAGTTGACTTCGGCGAACAGGCTCTGCCTCGGAATCCCCGGGATGCGGTTGCCGTCGTAGCCCTGGAATTGGTCGAAACGGTAACGGTTGTAACTCCAGGCACCGGTCAATCGCCAGTAGTGTCCCAGCAACCAATCCCCGCTGAGTTCGACACCGTCGCGGCTTGAACGCCCCGCGTTGGTGTAGAAGGTGCGTCCGTCGACTTCCGGCACCAGCTCATCTTCGATACGCATGCTGTAGAGCACCGCTTCGTAGCGCAATCCCGGGTGCTCGCCCTTGAAGCCTATCTCGCGGTTGACCGCCTTCGCCGCGCCAAGCGATGGGTTGAAACCGCCCCCGGTTGGGTTGGCCATTTCGTTGATGGTCGGCGTCTCGAACGATGTCGCGTAACGCACGTAGGCCACATGATGGGCGTCCAGTTGCCGGCTCAGCCCCAGACTGTAGTTCCAGTCATCCAGCTTGCGTTCACCCGAGGCATCGCCGTCGCGCAGATAGCGGTCCTTGGCTTCGAGCCGCACGCTGTCAAAGCGCACGCCGGCGGTGAGCAGCCAGGCGTCGCCCAGACTCAGCTGATCTTCGATAAACACACCCCGGCTGTCCGCCGTTTCGCGCTGGCGCTGCGTCAGGGCGCCGGTGATGCCGCCGAGCAGGTTGTCGTTGCGCGAGCGCTCGTCCCGCTGGCTTTCCAGGTCTATCCCCACGGTCAATTGATGCGGCAGGCCCGCCAGTTCACGGTGAAAGGTGCGTTGGGCGCCCACCCCGGCGAACCAGCGGTCATAGGCTGTCTGGCCGTTGTTCTGCAACGGGAGACGGTTGCTGAACTCGCGCTGGCCGTAATAACTGCGCAACTGGTAGGTATCGCCGCCTGCAGTATGTCCATCCCAGACCAGCGAGAGGCGCTGCTGCTCGACAGTTTCGTCAGCATCGAACTGAAGGCTGTGCGGCCGCGCCTGGGAACGGTCCGCCCGGACCTGGTCCAGGTTCAGCCCACCGGGATCTTCGGCTCGGTTGTTGATCGCATGCAGGGTGAGGCCGAGCGTGCCGCCCTCCCCTTGCCAGCGCAGCTTGCCGGTGAGGTGGTTGGTTTCAGCGGTACCGTGCGTGCGATAGCCGTCGAGCTGTGTGGCGTTGACCGCTAGCAAGGCGCCCAGTGATCCGGCGCTGCCACTGGTTTCCGCGCGCATGCGGCGATAGCCCAGCTCGCCGCCGGTCACCTCGACCTGCGTGAACGGCGTATCCCCTGGCTGTCGCGTCTGGATCGCCAGGACGCCACCGGCGGCATTGCCGTAAATGGTCGACGAGGGACCACGGATCACCTCGATGCGCTCCACCAACGAAGTATCCAGCCCATCCATTTCGGTCTGCCCGTCAGGCATGGTCAGCGGCACACCGTCGACCAGCACCCGCCCGCACGCCACGAACGCCAAAACTGGAACGGGAACCGAAGCCGCGAATGGACAAGCGCATGCCTTGGGCCAGGTTGTAGCGGCTCTGCGAAAGCGCGCCCGGCACAGGCCCGAGCAAGCTGTCGAGGGTGAGCAGCTGCTCGCCCGGATGATCCTGCGCCGACACGGCGGATACCGCCATCGGCAAGGTAAACCAGTCGGATTCGGCTCGGGGCGAGCTCACCAACAGGGGATCAAGGGTGAGCGGTTCGCCCGTCTGCGCGAGCAATGGTCCGGTAGCCAACAAGAGCGATCCGGCAAGTAAGAGTCGATACATGGTTGAACCTTGTTGTTATGGGGTGACGTGGCTGTCGCCAACCGCTGTTGCCAGGCAAATTGCTCAATTGCCCTGGCCAAGAGGACGCGATTGGGCAACCTCGGGAACAGGCGCACCGGAACGCGCGTTCAAAGTACAGAAACCACCCGATGCGGAAAACCTGCAGAGGCCTGTGCGTCTTTAACGCAACGCACATGCCAAGCAAGCCTGAAGACGCTACCCGTTGCCGTTGACGCCTCCGCAACGGCTTGCCAGCCGGCGGTCCTGCTGCCTCGGCAGGCCATTCTCGATCGCCGCCTCTACATCCAGCCGGCGAACAACAGGCTGGGAGGCGCGCGTCTTTGTCGCAGTGGCGCGACAGTTGTCGCAGCCGCGCAACGGTTTGGTTGCGACAAGCCGCTTCAGCCGCGGCGACCCCGGCCCGCGCCAGCCAGCGCCATAGCTGGCTTTGCTGCCAAATCGAAACGGCTGGCACAGCGGTTGCTCTCCCTGAAAGACCTGCCCACGGGGCGGCCAGACCAATAACAAGAGAGAGCCTGCGATGAAGCACCTAGATCCCTACCTGGGCCGACGGCCCACCACACTGCTTGGCGCCAGCCTTGCCGCCCTGCTGTCCCTGCCGCTGCACGCCGCCGAAGTCGACGGCAAACGCATCGCCAATGCCGACGCCGAACCCGGTAACTGGATGAGCCACGGCCGCGACTATGGCGAGCAGCGCTTCAGCCCGCTGAAGAAGATCACCGACGCCAACGTCGACGATCTCGGGCTTGCCTGGAGCTACAAGCTGGACATCGACCGCGGTGTCGAAGCCACGCCCATCGTGGTCGACGGCGTGATGTACACCACCGGCCCCTTCTCCATCGTCTATGCACTGGATGCACGCACCGGCAAGGAAATCTGGAAATACGATCCCAAGTCCGACCGTTCCCGCGCGGGTGAGGCCTGCTGCGATGCGATCAACCGCGGCGTCGCCGTGTGGAAAGGCAAGGTCTACGTCGGCGTGCTCGACGGTCGCCTCGAAGCCATCGACGCCAAGACCGGAGAGCGCGTCTGGTCAGTCGACACCCGCTACGACAAGGAACGCAGCTACTCCATCACCGGCGCCCCGCGCGTGGTCAACGGCAAAGTGGTGATCGGCAACGGCGGTGCCGAGTTCGGCGTGCGCGGTTACGTCACCGCCTACGACGCCGAGACCGGCAAGCAGGCCTGGCGCTTCTTTACCGTACCGGGCGACCCGGACAAGCCCGCCGAAGGCAAGGGCATGGAGATCGCCAAGAAGACCTGGCACGGCCGTGCCTTCGTCGAACAGGGCGGCGGTGGTACCGCTTGGGACTCCTTCGCCTACGACCCGGAGCTGAACCTGCTCTACATCGGCGTCGGTAACGGCTCGCTGTGGGACCCGATCTGGCGCAGCGAGGGCAAGGGCGACAACCTGTTCCTGTCCTCCATCGTCGCGGTCAACGCCGACACCGGCGAATACGTCTGGCACTACCAGACCACGCCGGGCGATGCCTGGGACTACACCGCCACCCAGCACATGATCCTGGCTGACCTGGAGATCAAGGGAGAACAGCGCAAGGTGCTGATGCAGGCGCCAAAGAACGGCTTCTTCTACGTCATCGACCGCGCCACGGGCGAGCTGCTATCAGCCGAAAACATCGTGCCGATCAACTGGGCCAAGGGCGTCGATCTGAAGACTGGCCGGCCCATCGTCGACGACGAAGCGGCGGCCTACTGGAAAGGTGAGAAGAAGGCCAAGCTGGTCCAGCCGGGCTTCTGGGGCGCGCATGACTGGCACCCCATGTCCTATAACCCGAACACCGGACTGGTCTACATTCCCGCGCACATCATGTCCGCCTGGTACGAGCACGTGCCGGATGCGCCAGCGCGCAACAAATTCAAGAGCATGTACCAGCTGGGCCTGAAGACCGGAATGATGCCCGAAGACCCGGAAGGCCTGGGCAAGTACGCCGACACTTGGTCCGGCAAGCTGATCGCCTGGGACCCGGTCAAGCAAGAGCAGGCGTGGGAAGTGCCCTACGTCACCATCTTCAACGGAGGCACCCTGAGCACCGCCGGCAACCTAGTATTCGAAGGCAGCGCTGATGGTCGTGTCATCGCCTATGCCGCAGACACGGGCAAGAAGCTCTGGGAGCAGCCGGCCGCCAGCGGGGTAATGGCCGCGCCCATCACCTACAGCGTGGACGGCGAGCAATACGTGACCTTCATGGCGGGCTGGGGCGGTGCTTTCTCCACCTTTGCCGGCGCCCTGTCGCTACGCGCCGGGGTGCAGCCCTATGCCCAGGTGCTGACCTACAAGCTCGGCGGTACGGCCGAGTTGCAGGAACCGGCGCCGCGTGAAGATGCACCCAAGCCACCGCCGCTA
>CETJ01093603.1_pt1 | contig 10521 bp, 8 predicted proteins | sample 531341 | NCBI WGS metagenome assembly CETJ01 (sample SAMEA2622677, study PRJEB7988) | marine metagenome | isolation source: saline water (ENVO:00002010), including | reverse complement strand
ACCAAAACTCCAATAACGACAAGGCCGGTCATAGTTTCGAATTTTGGTCGGTTCCTGCCTATTCGCAAGAATGCAGCGATGGTCGCCCCAAGAGCTGTTATTGCCACCGGAATAGCGATCAAATGAGCATGTAGATCGGCAAAAAGAAACGTGAAAAATGGAAACTCTGTGATTTCATGCCCTAACGAATCAGGTGCCATCATTCTGGAACTTCTCCAAAAATCGAACTGACCAAAACCCTCGTTTTGGAAAAATACTCTCACTGCTCCCTGAAATACTTGAATAAGACCATCAATATTTCCAGCTACCACTACAAATAAAACACCGAGTAAACCTGCATAAATCGGCGACCTACGTGACCATGCAGGAATCCGTTTTGCACGCAAAGTCAACTCCGCTAGTCCGGAGACAATCGAGAAAACACCTCCAGCCGTAAGTGCGAACAACCACGGAAGGGCAAGGTTATAAGCCACGGACGGCACGATCCCCGTAAAACGAATTAAAGAGGCAACCATGAACTGCCCAAAATAGTAATAATTCAAATAACCGCCTGCGTACCACGGATCATAAGGCGGTACTGTTGATGACTTCACCACTGCATTCAGATAGGCGAAGTCCATCGGTTTCTCTCCACCTTTCCACGGGTGCCACAAGTCAGGGTTCGCAGCACGCACAAGCAAAAACCCTACAAAGGCCACGAGCAATAAAAGTTCCATCCAAACTATCCTGCGTATATTGGATCTGATATGGCTCATAAAATCATTTCCGAGGAAGCGATGGGTCAAAAGTGAAATCGCAGCAACAATAAGACCCCCGATCAAAACGGCCCAAAAACTGAACGAAACAATGTTTAGGCTGACCAAAAGCCATGTAACCGTTGCCACGAAAACCAAACCGAGTGTCTTGGCGAAAAGATACCCGCGATCAGGCCATGGTCGAAAAACTACAAACGCTATAGGTAGGACGATAAGAGCAAACAGTTGAGCGGCCACGTACCAAACAACCGGAGTAACCCAATCCGGCAACCAGCGTGAAAATGTAATCGAACCCCAAGTACCCCCGGATTGCTGTGAGAGCGCATCACGATCAGAAAGAAGCAACCCTGTCTCACTTTGTTGAACTTGGGTCCCATCCATGTCTGTCGAACCAATTTCGACACTCAGTTGCTGAGCTGTCAAACGACCTGCGTTCGCGAAGATGAACGTTTGTGGGTGCTCGTAAACCGAGAAGCTTTCGTCCGCCCAACCAAAATCAACGGTAAACAACCCATCAGATGGTTCATCGAACTGATCGGGCGGACCAAAATCCAATCGCGCAAATGGATCTTCATAGTAATCAACACCCAATCCGCCAATATGGCGCCCATTCGAATACGCCATTTCGTACCCGAGTTCACCAGAAAAAAGTTTTTCATAGAAGACAGATGTGACGGGATAACGTTCAGGTAATCGGGGAATGGTTGCGTAGAGCCTGTTGCTTAGCAAAACAAAATAGTCGGATTCTGAAAGCAACGTGGTCAGTTTGTCGAACTTTTTAGAATTCTCATCGTTGTAAAGTTCAGCCCTCTCGTGCATTCGCAAACCGGTAACTCCGGGTATTCCCTCTTCCCAGTGCTCTTGAACAACTTGAGAACCGGCGTCAGCGTTACCTCTGAGCCATCTGGAAACCTCGTTTAACGGATGCTGACCGGAGTACACGCTCATGAATGAAAACGAGTAATGAACGGTGAACACCAAAATCAATCCAATTGGTAATAACTGCAGCCAACGTTTCGAAGGTTGCAGAGACTTAATCACTTCGAAAACCCACCAGAGAAAACGGGCACCATACAGAATAAGAAACGGAGTTATCGGCATCATGTAACGCATAAACTTCACATCAAACCAACCCGTAATAAACAGATAAGGAAGTACCCAGGCGAGTATTACAAGGTCAACTTTTCTTTGAGCCAGTACTCCGGCAATAACCGACCCAATCAAACCAAGCAAAACCGTCAATCCTAGGGCAGGACCAAGCCCCCAGGTACCAAGCTGTACCGCCTGGTAAAAGTACCGTGGGGTATCCTCATACTGGCGGGTGAATGGAAAATCTACCTCTCTGCGAACCATTTGCCCTTGTGTTGAGATGTTGTCGACGTAAGTTTTAAAATCTATGAACATATAGGGCTGAACAACTATCAATACCACAAGTACGACCACAGCCGTGATCAACATGTTCTTATACGCAATACGACGTTGTTTGGACGCATCATCAGGGGCTGCACCAAACGAGTCATAGCGATCGCCTCTGCGTGATGTTGCAAATATCAAATGAGCGAAAACAAGTGCCAGCCCCAACGGCAAAACTGAGAATTTGGTAGCAACTGCCATACCAAACATGATCGCGGCCAAAACAGAATCACTGCGACGACCGTCTTTCGCAACACGAATGGAATAAAACATTGTTGCGACAATGAAAGTCGTCATGAAAGTGTCAACAGCAAAGAAATGGCTTAGCTGAATCTGCTGAACAGCAATCGCTGACAGCAACGCTGCCAGAAGGCCGACCCTCGAACTAAAGACCATGCGACCAATCATAAAAATAAGCAGAACGGTCAAGGTATCTGAAATCGCCGAAAGCGCACGACCCGCGTAGCGCAAATCGAAAACACTCATCCACTTGTATGGAGCGACAAGATAATGAACCGATTTGAGAGCATAGTGAGGCAGACTGCCCCAATTAAACGATCCTGGATTCAGGGTGCTCTCATCAGGGTCGAAAACTTTAGACCACTCGTCACCTTCCGGGAACTGAAGGTCGTACACCTGGGACAGAAACGCCCTCTCATCAGGATGGAAAAGACCGCCTTGGTCCCAGTCAATTCCCCAAAATCGAAGCACCAAAGCGAGCAACAGTACCAGTGCTAACATGTTCCGCGTCGAAAAACCCAGCGAAGATTTACCCGATGGGTGATTACTCGTCGCTAAGTCTGAAATCTCACGAACTTCGCTATTGGGCGTTAACACATCCCTTTTTGCGACGCGAATCAATTTAGCGTCCTGAGAATCGTTCATGAATAAGAATTCTAACGTCGAGCAGCACCGGCGTGCAGCACGAACAATTCCATCAAACCCCTTAATCATGAATCTGAGGGTCAAAATCAAAAGAAGTTTGACCGCTGACCTCCTCACACCTACGCTTGATCTTGGCGTTTTTTAGCACGCAGAAACTACATAGAAAGTAAAACCTCCAGTTGAACACACCGCAATCCCAGCAACTTGTCTCCAGCTCTTTTAATCGAACAGTGCTGCCCAACGGCATACGAATTCTCACCAGTAGCTTTAGGCACACTAACGCGGTAAGCATTATTTTCCTATTTGGCGCTGGTTCGAGGTATGAGACTCCCGAACTCGCGGGAGCCTCTCACCTGTTCGAACACATGCTGTTCAAAGGAACGCCTGAACGACCTACCCCACGAGCTATTTCAGAAGTGGTCGAAGGCGTAGGAGGTACATTGAACGCATTTACGGACCGAGAGGTGACTGGGTATTGGTGCCGCCTGGCCCAGCCAAATTACCGAGATGGTATAGACCTGCTATCAGACATGACCCTCAACTCCATATTCAGGGAGGAAGACATCGCCAAAGAAAAGCAGGTGGTATACGAAGAAATCCGTGCATCTTTTGACTCTCCTGCTGCGCGAGCATCCATGCTGTTAGATGATCTGTTGTGGCCCGACCAACCGATGGGTCGAGACATCGCGGGGTCTGTCAAATCAGTCGAGGCGATTTCACGTGATGAAATGTGCAAATACTTGGAAACCCAGTACGTCGGATCTAACACAGTCATCGCTATAGCAGGAAATATCGAACACCAGGATGTTGTTGACCAGATCACAAATTCTCTTGGTAGCCTTCATGATGGAGACATACTCCCAATGTTTCCTCACGAAAAAAAGGACCTTCCAAAGCGCGTTGCACTGGAACACCGTCCAACGGAGCAGGCCCATCTTGCGATCGGACTTACTGGATTTGCAAATAACGACCCCGATCGTCACGCTCTTTCAATCATGTCGGTTATTCTTGGAGAAACCATGAGCAGTCGCCTCTTTGAAGAGGTTCGCGAGCAGCGCGGGCTCGCATATGACATACATAGCGGCGCTCACTTTTACAGCGACTGCGGTGCGTTCGTGGTTGAATCTGGCATCGACCCCCATCGAGTTGATGAGGCCATTCCGGTCATTCTTAAAGAGCTGGGTAAGATGCGCGATGGTGTCACTGAAGAAGAGTGGAGACAGGCCTTACAACTCACGAAGGGCAGGATGATGCTGCAAATGGAAGAAAGCCGCGCCGTGTCAAGCTTCCTTGGCATCCAAGAACTCATTCGAGGTGAAGTACAGTCAGTTGATGAAGTCATCGCAAATATCTCAGCTGTCACCAAAGAAGACATCAAACGAGCTGCGAACAGAGTTGTCAAACCAGAGAATCTTGTACTAGCCGTTGTCGGACCTTTTGATGATCCAAATCATTTCGAAGACATGCTCAAACTAGATTGATAACTCGTAACATGTGTTAATGGATCCTAGGTACGACCGACCAAATGTTTTGCAAATTTGCCGAACTGTGTCAAAAAAACGCTAGGGCTCAAGAAAAAAAGCAGCGTAGCTTGCTATTTATGTTGACAAGACAAGGACCTCCAACCGACTTTAAATGGCAAGCAGATAACATCCGAGCGCTGCGTTCACACCTGGGGCAGTCGCAAACGGAACTATCGCGAGAAATAGGCATTAGACAACAGACCATCAGCGAATGGGAGACGGGTATGTACGCGCCTCGAGGCGCGTCTGTAACGTGTCTAACATTGCTGGCTGTTAGTTCGAATTTCAAGTTCGAACAGGACAGCAACGATGAAATGGAACCACCGCGAGCCCAAGGATTCACGCCTAGACGACTCGCAGACTCTGGCCCCGTAACAATACAATCGGATTCGCCCGCTGCAGCCCAACGCCTGACGTTCGAGGCAGCAAAAGTCGCCCAAGCTGGACAACGCCCCACTACATATAATTCGACTTACTTCGAGTCTCGTCCATCTGCAACGGTACGTAGACTTGAAGTTCCGATGTGATCAAATCGATCCATCGCCGAACCTAGCCTTTTATCCATCGTAATCACACGTTCTACGTATATCTCAACTTTGACACCTACATCGGTGTCCGACTAGGATTGCGTAATTCATCAGTGGAGAGAACACTTGGCTACACGTGTATACATCCTAATCGAGACGACGGTCGGCAAGACAACTGAGGTGGCACAAGCCTTGGAAGGCTTGAAAATGATGACATCCGTCGACACGGTGACTGGCCCTTTCAACATTATTGGTGTAGCAGAAGCCGAGAATCTTAAAAGTATTGGTGATCTGATTAGTGACGGCATGCATCGCATATCAGGAATCGAAAAAACCATTACGTGCATATCAGTTAAAAACTGACACACGTTTAGTCCGGTCTACTCCGGCATAGAATGCACATACCTTGCGCTTTGAGTTCACTGCGGAAGAATCTAATTTCAAACGCCGTCTAAGCGCTTTTCTCGATAACGCGTTACCCGATGATTGGCGTGGACCTCCAGACGAATCACGCGATGACCACTGGCACCTAAACCAAAAAATCAAACGGGGCCTAGCCGATCAAGGTTGGCTTGTTATGAGCTGGCCAAAAAAATATGGTGGTTCCGATTCATCACCTATGATGAACACGATATTCGCCGAGGAAATGGCGTACCGCAGGGCGCCAGGTCATGATCGATTTGGCACCCGGATGTTTGGACCAACCCTTATGCGATTTGGGTCAGAAGACCAACGTATTAAATACCTGGGGTCAATAGCACGCGGTGAAATTCAGTGGTGCCAGGGATACTCTGAGCCAAACTCAGGCTCCGATCTGGCATCTTTGCAAACAAAAGCCATCGACGACGGCGATCACTTCACAGTAACAGGGGCAAAGATATGGACTTCCCTCGCCCATCGAGCCGACATGATGTTCATGTTGGTGAGAACAGATCCGAATTCAGCACCACATAAGGGAATCAGCCTAATTATGGTCGATATGAAATCTCCTGGAGTCGATATACAGCCGATCATTAACATGGCAGGCGTACATAGTTTCAACCAGGTCATATTCAACGAAGTACGTGTCCCAAAAGAAAATCTCGTTGGAGATTTAAACGATGGTTGGCGAGTCGGGATGACAGTATTGAACTTCGAAAGATCTGGCATCGATTACGCAGCGTGGGCACGTGCCGCTCTAGAAGAACTTGTCGATTATGTGTCGGCTCATGATCCCATTATAGAAACGATTAGTTCAGACCCAATAATTCGACGCACTTTAGCAGAATTAAAAACTGAAATCGAAGCTGCCCGGCTCATGTGCTTCGATGTCGCATGGCGGCAAGGACAAGGCGAAGTTCCATCTTCAGAAGCATCGATGAGCAAAGTGGTGGCTACAGAGATTTACACAAAGGTGCTCGATTATGGAGTCGAGTTGCTAGGCATGTACGGAGTACTGGAACCTGGGTCGAGCCAATCGAAGCTGGAAGGGCGCTTCCTAAAGATGAGATTGTTCTACACCTCCGGTCCAATTCTCGCTGGAACCAACGAAATTCAGAAAAACATCATAGCCCAGCGTGGTTTAGGACTTCCCAGGAAGTAGACATCAACATGGATTTCGGACTTACGGAAACACAAGAGCTTATTCGTCGTTCAGCGAGGGAATTTCTAAAAGACCAATCTGATTCAGAGACGATTCGCTCTGTAGCATCAGGCAATTACGATGCACTTGAAAATTTGTGGAAAAAGACAATAGAACTCGGATGGCCTGGACTCGTAATTCCCGAAGAGTTTGGCGGTGCAGGTTTTTCTTTCGGTGACCTCGCCGTGCTACTGGAAGAACTGGGGGCGACCCTAGCACCTGTTCCCATCGTCGAATCTGCGATCACTTCATGGATTATCGAACGATATGGTTCAGAATCCATCAAGTCAGAAATCCTTCCGCAAATCTCATCCGGTGATATTTTATTGACACCGTCGATCGTCGAACGAAATGGTTCTTGGGACACATCTTCTACGACTGTCGCAGCGACAAAGTCTGGTTCTAATGTTGTAATAACAGGCGAGAAGAGATTCGTGGCATTTGCCCAACAGGCTACTCACTCACTGACAACAATCAGAATGGACGATGGTGAACTTGCACTGATCGCAATTCCAATATGGAAAGCCGAAGGCATCCATCAAACTCCAGTGGATCATGCATCAGGGGTTCCAGTATCTTCCATAACTTTCAACGAAGTTGTCGTGCCTGAAGCAAACATCGTCGCGACAGGGGAAAAAGCCGTTAAAGCTATTCAAGAACTGGTTTCCGCCGGCAGCGTGGCCCGAGCTGCTCAGCTCGCCGGTCTCGGTAGAGCCGTTTTAGACGCCACTGTCAGTTATACGACTAACCGTGAACAGTTCGGTCGACCAGTCGGGACATTTCAAGCTGTTCAGCACCATCTGGCTGAAATGGCTATAGCTGCAAAGCAGGTTAACCATCTTGCACACTCGGCAGCCTGGAGTTTCTCTCGTGAAGGATACTCCTACGAGAGGGCCGCACAGGCAAAAATCGCTGCAAGTGAGAAAATTTCAACCCTGTGCTGGACAGCCCATCAGTGTCACGGTGCGATAGGTTTCACTTGGGAACACGATTTACACCTTTATACTCGTAGGGCACTGGCATGGAAAACTGACTACGGCGATGCAGGTTTTCATAAATCAAATCTCGCGGACACAATGGGTCTATAAATAAACCATCTGATCTATATGGTGATCAAGAACAGAGGAGAATAAGCAATTGGATAGATCTAAATGCCTATTCTGCGATATCGTCCAAGGAAAACTACCTTCGACAAACATTTATTCAGATGATCAGTGCATCGCATTCAATGACATTAACCCCGTAGCAAACGTCCACGTACTCGTGATCCCGCGGGAACACGTCACCTATTTGACAGAGACAACCAAACAACACGAAAAACTTCTTGGACATCTAATGCGTGTCGGAGCTAGAGTAGCCAACCAGATGGGTACAGCAGAGGACGGTTACAGAGTTACGGTTAATCAAGGAGCAAATGCAGGTCAGATTGTGGATCATCTACATCTACATGTCCTTGGCGGGGAGCAACTCAATTCACTCGGAACAACGCTTGAAAATCCGTGACATAGAGCTTTACAACGCGAAAATTGTACTTTCAGATAGGGTGACCCAAGGGCTGATTGCATAGTGCACATCAGTATTCTTTCAGGTACCAGTTACTCTGCCTTTAGATACCGCGAATACCGACTATTCTGGGTGGCTGCGGCTTTCTCTAACATCGGTATGTGGTCTCTTGTTTACGGCCGCTTGTTTCTAATGCGACAACTTACAGGCTCAGAAGTAATGCTAGGGCTTGTCGCTACAGCGAACTTGGCTCCGGTTCTGATTTTCTCGATGTGGGGAGGCGTTCTCGCAGATCGATTCAACCGACTAAAAATAGTCCGATTCACGCGATTATTGTTTGCAGTGGCAACATTTGGTACCGGAATGCTAATTCAAAGCGGAGCTGTTGAACCGTGGCATATTCTGGCTATCTCATCCGCAACTGGAACACTTCTCGCTTTCGATATTCCGTCAAGGTCTGCAATGGTGGCTGCGATCGTTCCGAAAGATCATCTGGGCGGAGCGATAGCACTCTATTCAATCGTATTTGGAGCAGCTGCAATTATTGGCCCTATCCTAATCGAACCGCTCGTTTCAAATTGGGGGCTTGAAGGACTGTTCTACATCATAGGAGGCTCTTATGTACTGACCGTCATAACCCTCTTCATGATGAATACAAAAGGCCATAAAGTCACAGCTACAACCAGAACTGCACTAGCGGGATTAGTGGAGGGATTCGCCTACCTCAAGAAACAACGCTCCATATTTTCCGTCATATTACTTGGCATCACACTCGGAGTATTTGGAACATCATTTGACACACTTCTTCCCGTATTCACGGATGAAATATTCCAAGGTGGGCTTGGGGTTTATGGTCAGCTTCTTCTAGGAGTTGGAATTGGAGGATTGATAGCAACAATATCAATCACACTTATCGGTAACAGAGTCCGCCCCGCGCTCTATCTTACAGTCGGTGGGATCGGTCTCGGCGCAGCCCAAATTGCTTTCGCACAAATCAATGCGTTAGATTTAGCAGTCGTTATTGCGGGTGTCATCGGCGGATTCAAAGTCCTGATGGGAACGATGAATACCACAGTAGTACAAACCCTAGTTGACGAAGAATTCCGCGGTCGCGTTCTGAGTATCAACCAGCTAACTTGGGGAGCCTCTGCGCTGGGAGGTTTATTAATGGGTTACCTGGCACAGAGATTCGATGCTCCATTCGCTATGACTCTAGGTGGATCAATAGCAATTGTCGCAACGTTATTTGTGGGACAGAGGCTGTTGCGTAGTTTCGGTTTCGGTTCAAAACCCAATTCTCCAGGTAACTCAACACAAGAAAACACACTCGAGAATAAGACGCAAAATACAAGTTAACCTGTAACTTTTCATCGCGAATATTCTCTGCAAGACGACATTGATTAGTTGCGAGGAAGCCCTTATTGCGGGCATAATGAGCGCTCTCGCCATCAGTGCATCGTCGTGATGTTGTTGGATGGACACCCGGCACCGGGTTTTCTTGCTGTTACTCCAGTGTTGCCAGCTTGAATATTCTGAATAAACACTTGAAAGGAGAGGGCTCTTGCATCCGTTTGCATACGTTGCCCCAAACACGGTTGAAGAAGCAGTGGCCGTGCTTAACGAACATGGTGATCGAGCGCGTCCACTTGCAGGTGGAACCGACCTATTAGTAAAAGCTCGTGCCAACGTCTGGGAATTAGACGCGGTGGTCGACGTCAAAAACATTCCCGAGCTTATGAACCTTACCGTCGGAAAAAACGGACTAAGCATTGGCGCGGGCGTGCCATGCTACCAAGTCTATGAAAACAGCGAAGTCGCTGATGAATACCCAGGAATAATTGATGGCACGTCAATAATTGGCGGGATACAGATCCAGTCCCGTGCGGGCTTAGGCGGAAACCTTTGCAACGCAGCCCCATCTGGTGATGGTATTCCTGCGCTAATTGCGCACAGTGCAGTCGCCCGAATCGCAGGTCCTAGCGGAACTCGTGAAGTAGCGGTCGAAGAATTCTGCACAGGACCAAGCCGTACTGTGCTTCAGCTCGGGGAGCTTCTCGTTAGTATCGAGGTTCCAAAACCTGCAGCGAATTCTGGGGCAGCTTACACACGTTTTATCCCTAGGAATGAAATGGACATAGCGGTGGCTGGAGTCGGGGTCTATGTTGTACTAGATGACTCAGGCAATAACTTCGAAAGTGCCAGGATTGCACTGGCGTCAGTGGGTCCGATTCCCATACTGGCAACAGAGGCTGGTGACAGCCTATCCGGCAAACCGGTTAACGACGAAACAATTG
>CETJ01007993.1_pt1 | contig 10550 bp, 7 predicted proteins | sample 531341 | NCBI WGS metagenome assembly CETJ01 (sample SAMEA2622677, study PRJEB7988) | marine metagenome | isolation source: saline water (ENVO:00002010), including | reverse complement strand
AGAGCTGGCGGACGGGGGTTCAAATCCCCCCGGCTCCACCAAATACCCTTCCCAGGAAGACCCAGAAAAGCCGTAAAGCCTAGAGAAATCAGAGCTTTACGGCTTTTTTGTTGCCCGCGTATTCCCACCTGATCCCATGGCATCCCACGGTTGACGGGGGCATATATGGGGGCATAAAACGCTCATCAGCTCGCTCGGAGAGGATGTGCCCCCAATGCCCCTGAAAGACACCAACTGCCGCAATGCCAAGCCTCAGGACAAGCCGTACCGCCTGTATGACGAACAGGGTTTGTATCTGGAAGTACAGCCGAACGGAGGCCGTTATTGGCGCTTGAAGTACCGCTTTCAGGGAAAGGAAAAACGCCTGGCTCTTGGCGTTTACCCTGAGGTCGGCTTGCAAGAAGCTCGGCGCAAACGTGATGACGCTCGTGTCCAGCTTGCCAGCGGCCAAGATCCTTCGCTGCAAAGACGCATGGCCAAGGTGGTCAGCCAGCTCGACCACCAACACACCTTCGAATCGGTCGCGACGCAATGGCTCACTATTCGGGAGGGCTCTTGGGACCCGGAGTACACCCGCACGGTTAGGCAGCGCCTTGAACTCAATGCTTACCCTTGGCTGGGAAAGCTTCCAATTAGCAGCATCAGCACCCCCATGCTGGTCGAAAATCTTCAACGCATCATCAAGCGCGGCGCATCAGAGACGGCACGCCGTGTAGCACAGATCTACAAACAGATTTTCGAATTTGCCGAGGCTGCAGGCATCACACCACCCAACCAGATTGGGAATCTGTCGCGCACGCTCCCAGCCAAGAGGGTAAAACACTTTGCAGCAGTGACCGATCCAGAAAAACTCGGCGAATTGCTAAAAGCCTTGGATAGCTACACAGGTACTTTGCCTGTTTGCTGTGCGCTAAAACTGGCACCTCTTCTATTCTGCAGACCTGGCGACCTACGACACATGGAATGGTCTGAGCTCAACCTGGATAGCGGCGAATGGATCATTCCCGGGCATAAAATGAAAGGGCTCACGACCACCAAGCTGGATCGACCAGATCATCTGGTTCCACTCAGCCGGCAAGCGGTTTCCGTGCTGCGCGAACTTCAACCACTGACTGGCAAGCACCGTTATGTCTTCCCATCAGCCCGTGGCAGTGATAGACCGATGTCCAATAATGCAGTCCTCAGCGCCCTACGCCGTATGGACATCGGCAGCGACGAGATGACTGGGCACGGCTTTCGAGCGACAGCCAGAACCATCGGCGCAGAGGTACTGGGGTTTCGCCCCGACCTTCTGGAGCACCAACTGGCGCACACAGTCAAAAATCCGCTGGGACGAGCGTACGACCGAACCTCGTTTCTGCCTGAACGCCGCGACATGATGCAGCGTTGGTCGGACTACCTGGATGCAATCAAGGCCTGAATCTGCTGCATCGACCAGCGACACCGACCTCCCAGGTTGGGGGCTTGCACATCGCAGCATGATGATGCTAAAAAGATCTCACGGACGTTTATTGGACGTCACGGGATAACACCGCACCTAGGCGGTAAAGATTTGAGACCCATCGGCGCTAGCTGTGGACTCCAAAAAGCTTCAGGACCATATCGGCATTACTACGCCTGCGTCCTGAAACAGAAAACCATTTTCTGTTCTGGTCAGCCGCTCTGCAGGTGCGCCAGGCTCCCCGCGCTTCAGCTCATAGCTGAGCCGGATAAAAAATCCTCAAAATAAGTTCTCCTGAAATCTGCTGCCTTGCAGCCGGGAGAAAGCCCTTCCACACCCCTATAACATTGCGTATCGCAGCCCTGAGGACGCTGCAGCGCCACCGTTTGAGCACTGAAAAATGGAACAACGTACCGCACCTGAGGTTGAGGAGCTCCGATTTTTGCGTTTACCCGATGTGGAAAAAGCTACCGGGAAAAAACGTTCCACCATTTACCGTGATATTGCAGCTGGCAAGTTCCCCGCGCCATATGATCTGGGCAGCAGCAGGTCTGTCGGCTGGCTCAGCACCGAAATATCTGCCTGGATCCTGAGTCGGCCGCGCGTACAGCTGCGTGGGGTGCATAACAATGACTAACGTACCATCCTCACTGCGCGCGCAGACCCAGTGGTTTCATTTGTTCAAGGCGATGGTCGATCACGGTGAGGTGGCCCGAATCGGACCCTACGCGTTTACGGTTTATGCAGTGATTAAGGCGCATGCCAATTATCACTCCGGCATAGCGTATCCGGGCATCGAACTCATCGCTGAAAAATCCGGCGTCAGCCCAGCACAGGTCAAACGTGCACTGGGAGTGCTCCAAGCAGCAGGCCTTATCACAAAGACAAAAACCGGCCGCTCCAATCACTACACCCTACGCGAAAAGGTCCAGATCACTGAGGCCGACCTACCTCACACCGTAGCAACCTGGGATTACGTGCCAAGCCGTACTCAACATGCCGTTTCCGAGCTCAAAAAAACAATGCTCACCGGCGATTTCGCAGGCACTCAGATCTTGAACATCGAGCGCCTAAATATACAAATCAACCTGGCCGGAGGTAATTCCCAGATCGAGGACACCCGAAGCATCGACCTAGATCAACTTGACCCCAGCATCGCCAAAACGCTACGCAAACATCTCAACCGGTCGCAATGAAGTTATACACAGCTCAGAGTGATACGTATCACTCTGAGCTGTGTGCGCACCTGAAGGGGCTCTCTCAGCGCCCAATCGAGGCTAAACCCAGCTCACCCTGAGCCACTAAAGAGAGAGAGAAATAAGCTTATAGAACAACCGGAAATGCGAGATGACATCCAGGGCTTCACCCAACCAGGAAGACGAAGACCTGTCTCGTTCGCTCAGGTCCTCATCCGTTGTTTTCGCATTACGTAGGCGTCTCCCTTATCATCCCGCCACTATGTGATGGTCGATTGCTTGGTCACTGACTCTTGAGCCGACGGTGCAGCTGTAGCAGCGACGTATCCGATGTCGAAGCCTAGCCAATACAGCTCATGTGCCAACCTAGCAGTAGCCATCACCGAGAAAATTCAGCGGCTAAAGTCGCTATCGCGCATCAGCGATCTGGACAGTGGTAAACCATGAATGCAGTAGAAATTGAGTCCGCCATTTCTGACCTGGCGCTAGAGCCATTTGACGCGGGGGAGTTTCCGTTCACTTTCCTGGCCGCATTCGGCAACAAGGAAACCGCGCTCAAGCGCCTGCGCGCTGGGAACAATAACGCCTCGGACGTACCGGGCGGCGTACTACTGCGCAGCAACATTCATATCGCCACATGCGAGTCTGGCAACGTGGGCGACACGCTCAAGGCGTTGCGTGCCAGCCCGGCCACCACCAAGGCCAAAGCCAAGTTCATCCTTGCAACTGACGGGGAAACGCTGGAAGCCGAAGAGCTGATCACCGGTGAAACCGTCACCTGTGACTACCCGGACTTTCCTAACCACTTTGGTTTCCTTCTGCCGCTGGCTGGCATCTCCACCATCAAGGAGATCAAAGACAACCCCATCGACGTGCGCGCCACCAGCCGCCTGAATAAGCTGTACGTTGAGCTGTTGAACGAGAACCCGGACTGGGCCAAGGCTGAGCGCCGCGCGGACATGAACCACTTAATGGCGCGCCTGGTGTTCTGCTTCTTTGCCGAAGACACCGACATTTTCAATGGCGATAGTCTATTCACCAAAACGGTAGAGCAGTTCACCGAGCGCGATGGCTCCAACACCGACCAAGTGCTGTCGGAAATCTTCCGTGCCATGAACATCAAGCTGGCCGAGCGCACGACCGTTCAACCGCGCTTGCCCAACTGGGCCAACACCTTCCCCTATGTAAATGGCGGCTTGTTTTCTGGCAGCACCGAAGTACCGCGCTTTACGCGGATTGCACGTACCTACCTGCTACACGCGGGCAGGCTGAACTGGAAAAAAATCAACCCGGACATCTTCGGCAGCATGATCCAGGCAGTTGCCGATGATGAAGAGCGCGGCGCCCTGGGCATGCATTACACCAGCGTGCCTAACATTCTTAAGGTGCTGAATCCACTGTTTCTGGATGATCTACTGGCGCAACTGGAGGCGGCTGCTGACAACAGAGCCAAGCTACTCAACTTGCGCAAACGTATGGCGCACATCCGCGTATTTGACCCGGCATGCGGCTCCGGCAACTTCCTGGTTATTGCCTACAAGCAAATGCGCGAGATTGAGGCTGAGATAAATCGTCGTCGAGGCGAGGCCAACAATAAATCGGAAATACCCCTGACCAATTTCCGCGGTATAGAACTGCGCGACTTTCCGGCAGAGATAGCCCGCCTTGCGCTGATCATTGCTGAATTTCAGTGCGACGTGCTGTATCGCGGGCAGCAAGATGCACTGGCTGAGTTCCTGCCGCTAAACGCTCATAACTGGATTGTATGTGGCAATGCACTGCGCCTCGATTGGTGGAGCATCTGCCGGCCTACGGGTACGGGCGTCAAAATAATTGCCGATGATTTATTTGGCTCGCCCCTTGATCAGGCCGAAATCGACTTCGAGAACGAGGGCGGCGAAACGTATATTTGTGGTAATCCACCTTATCTTGGTTCTACTTGGCAGACGGATGAGCAGAAGGCTGACCTAGAGGCCATCTTTTCCTCCCGAACCAAAAGCTGGAAATCGCTAGACTATGTAGCCGGCTGGTTCATGAAGGCCGCCGACTATGGCATTAAAACTAAAGCAAAAGCTGCGTTTGTATCCACGAATTCTATTTGTCAGGGGCAGCAGGTACCCATTCTTTGGCCTCTTGTTTTTGCTGGATACTACCATATCGCATTTGCATACACTTCATTCAAATGGACAAACCTAGCAAGCCACAATGCAGGCGTGACAGTTGCAATTATCTGTATTTCCAACGACTCCGAGAAACATCGACGCATTTACACGACCAACAGTAACGGAGATGTTGCGGTTAAATCAGTCGATAAAATTAATGCTTACTTGGTATCTGGCACTGACGTCATAGTGGAACGAAAATCGTATCCACTCGATGAAAGAAGCCAGATGGATGCTGGCGGCAAGCCAGTGGAGGGTGGGAATTTACTATTCACAGAGACGGAAAGAAAAAGGTTAGTAGAAAAGGATGTGCGAACAACTAAGTTTCTTAAGCGAGTATATGGTGCAAGCGAGTACATTCGAGGTGAAGTTCGTTTCTGCTTGTGGATTTCTGACGACCTAGAGCAGGAGGCTAAGGCCAACGAAGAAATCAATCGTAAATTGGATGCAGTTGCTACCTTCAGACTAAAAAGTCCAAAGGCTGTCACAAAGAAAGGCGCCGCATGGCCTCACAAGTTTGAAGAAGTAAAGCAAACAGGCAATGAAGTCGTAACGATTGTTCCGAAGGTTTCGTCGGAGTCGCGCGAGTTTCTTCCCGTAGGATTGCTGCCCAGAGGCTCAATCGTCACAGACCTGGCTTTTGCTCTATACGACGCGCCTCTCTGGAACATGGCCTTAATCGCTTCCCGCTTGCACCTGGTATGGATTGGCACCGTCTGCGGAAAAATGAAAACAGACTTTCGGTACTCCAACACCCTTGGTTGGAACACCTTCCCGTTACCGAGGCTAACCGAGCAGAACAAGACCGACCTGACCCGCTGCGCCGAAGACATTTTGCTAGCCCGCGAGGCCCACTTCCCTGCAACTATCGCGGACCTATATGAAGTCAAAGATGGCGTTAGTCGAATGCCGGACAACCTGCGCCACGCCCACGAGCGCAACGATGAAGTGCTGGAGCGCATCTATATAGGTCGCCGTTTCAAGAACGACACCGAGCGGCTGGAAAAGCTGTTTGACCTCTACACCAAGATGACCGCAGACGCCGCAAGGGACACACCGAAAAAGCCACGAGGGAAGGCATGAGCGAGCTGATTCTTTACTCGTCGGAGGACGGGCAAACCCGGCTGCATCTGAGGGTCGAGGGCGAGAGCGTCTGGTTAAGCCAGCTGGAGCTTGCCGAGCTGTTTCAAACCACCAAGCAGAATGTGTCCCTCCACGCGAAAAATATTTTCGAGGATGGGGAGTTGAGCCCGCAGGCAACTGTCAAGGAATCCTTGACAGTTCAAAGCGAGGGCGGACGCCAGGTGCGCCGTAAGCTGACCCAGTACAACCTCGACCTGATCCTGGCCATCGGCTACCGAGTGCGCTCACCACGCGGCATCCAGTTTCGTCAGTGGGCCAGCACGCACCTCAAAGAGTTTCTGCTCAAAGGCTTCGTCATGGACGATGAGCGCCTGAAGAATCCCGGCGGCTGGGATTACTTCGACGAGCTGCTCGCACGCATCCGCGATATTCGCGCCTCGGAAAAGCGCTTCTACCAGAAGGTGCGTGAGCTGTTTGCCCTGAGTACCGACTATCGGACACACGAGCAGGAAACCGCTTTGTTCTTTGCCGAGGTACAGAACAAGCTGCTTTACGCCACAACCGGCCACACTGCCGCTGAGCTGGTGGTAAAACGCGCCAATCCCGGTGAACCGAATATGGCGTTGACCACTTGGAGCGGCTCACGTGTGCGCAAACAGGATGTGATCATCGCCAAGAATTACCTGACCGCCGATGAAATCGACACCCTCAACCGCCTGGTGGTGATCTTCCTGGAACAGGCCGAGCTGCGGGTCAAGCAGCGTCAAGACCTAAGTCTGGAGTTCTGGCGCAACAATGTGGACAAGATGCTGGCGTTTAACGACCAGCCGATTCTTGTGGGTGCTGGCTCGGTCAGCCGGGAGGGCATGGAGCGCGTGGCACATGAGCGCTATGAGCTGTTTGACCGCCAGCGCCGTGCCGCCGAAGCGCTAGAAGCCGATGCGCTCGACTTGCAGGCAATTGAGCAACTGGAAACGCGGGTTGCGCAGCGTGCGAATATCAGTCCCAAGACGAAGAAAACATGAACCAGAGGCGGAATTTGTGCGAAAGGCGCTTACATCACTGCGTCGCACTAATCCGTTGGCGCTGAAGCCCAATCTGGCCTGCTGCCTGAATTGTCCAACAGGCTGTTGGACGATTACCTATCTAGAGAAAATTTTGCATGACTGACTCAACCAACCCGACCAACAGCTACACCGTGCCATCGGTATCCATTGCCACCGCGCATACCGGGGCTTCGAGCAAAGCTAACGAGTTGGGCATGCGTACCATGCAGGAACGCGCCTATGCCAAGCGCGGCGAACAGTACCTGCTGATCAAGTCGCCCCCGGCATCGGGCAAGTCTCGCGCGCTGATGTTTATCGCGCTGGACAAGCTGCATAACCAGAGCCTGCAACAGGCCATTGTCGTGGTGCCAGAACGCTCGATTGGCGGCAGTTTCGCTGATGAACCGCTGACTGAGCACGGCTTCTATTGGGACTGGCAAGTGGCCCCACAGTGGAACCTGTGCAATGCCCCAGGCATTGATGAGCCGCGCGTGGCCAAGTCCAAGGTGGAAGCGGTGCGCAAATTTCTGGAAAGTTCCGACAAAGCGCTGGTCTGCACCCATGCCACCTTCCGCTTTGCCGTGGAAGAGTTAGGCATCGACGCCTTCGACAACCGCCTGATCGCCATTGACGAGTTCCACCACGTTTCCGCCAACCCGGACAACAAACTGGGCAGCCAGCTGAGCGCCTTTATCAGCCGCGACAAGGTGCACCTGGTGGCCATGACCGGTTCCTACTTCCGTGGTGACAGCGAGGCCGTGCTGGCCCCGTCGGAAGAGAACAAGTTTGAGACGGTGACGTACACCTACTACGAGCAGCTCAACGGCTATCGCTGGCTCAAGTCGCTGGACATTGGCTACTTCTTCTACACCGGCAGGTACGTGGACGCGGTCGCCAAGGTGCTGGACCCGTCGCTGAAAACCATCGTCCACATTCCAAACGTAAATGCCCGCGAGAGCCTCAAGGACAAGGAGCGCGAGGTTAACGAGGTCATGAGCGCTCTCGGCGAGTGGCAGGGTGTCGACCCGGCCACCGGCTTTCACCTGATCAAAGCCAAAGACGGCCGTACGCTGAAAGTGGCCGACCTGGTGGATGACAGCGATGCCGCCAGGCGCTCCAAAGTGCTTGGCGCATTGAAAGAGCCAGCGCAGAAGAACAACCGTGACAATGTGGATGTGATCATTGCGTTGGGCATGGCGAAGGAAGGCTTTGACTGGATCTGGTGCGAGCATGCGCTGACCATCGGCTACCGTTCAAGCCTGACCGAAATCGTGCAGATCATTGGCCGTGCCACCCGCGATGCCGAAGGTAAGGAGCGCTCGCGCTTCACCAACCTGATCGCCGAGCCTATGGCCGATCAAGCTGCCGTTGCCGAGGCTGTGAACGATATGCTCAAGGCTATTTCAGCCAGCCTGCTGATGGAACAGGTGCTTGCCCCGCGCTATGAGTTCACCCCGAAAGATACCGGGCCGAAAGAGGGCTTCATTTACAACGGTGGCGAGGGCTACCAATCAGGTGGTACCAACCTGGGCGTGAATGAAACCACAGGCCAGTTCCATGTCGAGATCAATGGCCTGACCGCACCGCAGAGCATAGAAGCCACGCGCATCTGCAAAGAAGATTTGAACGAAGTAGTGACCAGCTTCCTGCAGGACAAAACCGTGCTGGAGCGCGGCCTGTTCGACAAGGAAAATACCCTGCCGGAAGAGCTGACCCAACTGCGCATGGGCAAGATCGTGCGCGAGCGCTATCCCGACTTGAGCGACGTTGACCAGGAAGCCATTCGCCAGCACGCCGTCGCCGCCATGAACATTACTCAGCAGGCCAAACTGGCTCTGGCGCAGACAGATGCAAACGGTAGCGACAACGTGCAAGGCAGCACGGCGCTGCTGGATGGCGTGCGCAAGTTCGTTAACGTGCGCGAGCTGGACATTGACCTGATCGACCGCATCAACCCCTTCGATGCGGCCTATGCGGTACTGGCGAAGGCGATGGATGAAAAATCCCTGCGCCAGGTGCAGGCCAGCATCGCGGCCAAGAAAGTGAGCATTCCCGAAGACGAAGCGCGTGAGCTAGCCAGGCGCGCCCTGCAGTTCAAGAACGAGCGTGGCCGCCTGCCGGATATCAATTCAGCCGACGCCTGGGAAAAGCGCATGGCTGAAGGCGTAGCCGCGTTGGCACGCTACCGTGCCCAAGCCAAAGCGGCGCAGGGGGAATCCGCCAATGGCTGACATGAACGATGACGACCTGCTGAATGCGCTGGGGGTAGAAGTCCCCACGCTCAAGACAGTCACTCGAAGCCCTCGTGAAGAACGCATCATCGCTGGCTTCGAGGACATTCAGCGCTTCTATCAGACCCACGGCCGTGCCCCACTACATGGCGAAGACCGCGATATCTTCGAGCGCCTGTATGCCGTGCGCCTGGATCAGCTGCGCAAGCTGCCGGAGGCACAAGCCCTTCTAGCCGGCCTCGATAGTCACGGCCTACTCTCAGACACTGCGGTCACCACGGCTAATGTGGATGACCTGGATGAGGACGCCTTGCTCGCCGAGCTGGGCATTGGCAATGAGTCCGCCGACCAGGACGACATCACCGTACTGCGGCATGTACGCTCCAGTGCGGCAATAAAGGCGGCAGAAGAGATGGCCGCTCGTAACCCATGTAAAGACTTCGAGAAGTTCAAGCCGCTGTTTGATGAAGTGGAAGCAGGCCTGAAGCAAAAACGCTGGGTGACCAAGCCTTTTGGCAAGAATGCCAGTATTGAGGCTGGAGACTTCTTCATTCTGAGCGGGCTCATTGCCTACGTCGCCGAAGTCGGAGACACCTACAAAACGCCGAATGCGGAGACCAATGGGCGTTTACGCGTTATCTACTCCAATGAGACGGAAAGCGATCTGTTGCTACGATCCCTGCAGCGGGCGCTTTACAAAGACAGTGAGGGGCGTGCCGGATCTCGGCTGATCAAGGCCGACTCAGGCCCACTGTTCAGCGACATCGCCGAGCCGGACGACATAGAAAGCGGCACTATCTATGTGCTGCGCAGCCAGTCCAACCACCCCTTCGTAGCCGAGCACCGCGAGCTGATCCACAAGATCGGCGTAACCGGAGGCCGAGTAGAAACCCGTATCGCAGGCGCAGACAAAGACGCCACCTACCTGCTGGCTGATGTGGAAGTGGTCGCGACTTACAAACTGCATAACCTGAACCGCACCAGGCTGGAAAACATCTTCCACCGCCTGTTCGGCGCGGCACAGCTGGACTTGACCATTGAAGACCGCTTTGGTCGACCGGTTAAGCCGAGGGAGTGGTTCCTGGTGCCACTGCATGTAATCGATGAGGCGGTTGAGCGTATTCGGGATGGTTCGATTACCAACGTTAGGTATGACCCGCAAACGGCTAGCCTACTGAGATGCTCCTGACGCACTTTCGAAGTCTACGCTTCGCGACGCAGTGGAACCAAAAAAACCCTCTCTTCTAAATATCTGTAAGGAATGGGTTCGTATATTTTTTGTGATAGTGGAAACTGTGCGGAGCCGCAACATCTACGGAAGGTGAGAGTGGAAAGTCGCTAAACCCCCCGCCATCACTGGGTTGCAGACTTTCCACCAACGTGGAAAGTGC
>CETJ01190417.1_pt1 | contig 10575 bp, 8 predicted proteins | sample 531341 | NCBI WGS metagenome assembly CETJ01 (sample SAMEA2622677, study PRJEB7988) | marine metagenome | isolation source: saline water (ENVO:00002010), including | reverse complement strand
AGCGGCAGGTGCGGGTGCGCGTAGACATCGTGACAGCGCTCGGCGACGGGCGTGGCGAAAACCTGGCTGCCGTCGAGGCGATAGCCAACCGCATAGTGGCGACCATCGGCATCGTTACGTGCCGACAGCAGCAAGGGTTGTTCGGTGTGATGCGTCAACGTCCAGCCGCCGACGGCTGAAGCGGCCACCAGTGCGCTGCCCAGGCCCAGGAAAGCACGACGTTTCATGATCAGTCTCCGTCGTGGGCGTTGAAGCCGATCTGCACCCCAAGAGCGCGCGCCAGTTCGGTCTGGTGCAGCCGGTGCAAGGCGTCGATGTCCTGATACAGCGCGTCAAGTCGTGCTCGGCCGGCTTCGTCAGCGATCAGCTCGCTGAAGGGCAGCATGATGTCCACCAGATGCTGACGTGCGGTTTCGTAGGCAACGTCGATGCGCTTGGCGAGATCAGCCTGTTCGGCCGGTACCAGTGCCTTCAAGCCGTTTCCATCGGTACCAAGCCAGAGCCGCTGGGCGCCAGCGAGTGCGGCATCGATGCTGGGAAGCGTAGCGTCGCTGCGCCAGGCTTCGGCCTGGAAGGGCTGAGGATAGCCCTTGCTCTGGCGACCGAGCGGTGCGCCAAGCTTTTTCTTCAGACCGTCCAGGGCGGTGACCTGAACGCGAAGCAAATCGGCGATCGCTTCGGTCGATTCGGCGTAGCGCTCGTTGGGGAATTGGCTCAAATGGGCGACCATGCCGTCCTTTGCCTTCCAGGCTTGCAGCATGTCGGCTGCGAGCTTTTGCTGATGCTCACCGATGGCTATCAGCAGCGGGCAATAACGCGCCTTGGTCGCACTTTCGCTGAGGTCGACGGCTTTGTCATGAAGCACGTACTCGTAAGCAGACAGGCCCTGCAGGACGACGCTGCCGTTCTCCAGATCGGCCTGGGTCAGCTGTGGCTTCCTTTTCAGCAGTGCGGTGACCTGTCGACCGACAAGATTCTTTTTGTCAGGCCAGAACTGTACTTGCCAGGCCCGGTTGCCTTCACCCATCGGTCCGATCAGCAGCGGCTGCAATCCCGCCCAGGCAAGCTGCGCCTGCAGGAACGCGTGGCGCGCATCCTTCAGCTCTTCATTGCCTGCACAGAAGGCGATGCCGCTGGCTGCCATACGGCGGTTGGCTTCAGCCCAGTCGGTATAGGCCGGTAGCAGGACCTCGTCGGTCAGTGCCTGGCTTGTTTCCTGATACGGGTCGGATGGCGTACAGGCGCTTAAAAGCAAACCCAGTGCAGTGGCCGTGACGGCGCGAAAAATCTGGTTGCGGTACATGTTGCTCCTCAGGACTGGGCAAGGGTGCGTATGGTTGGGCATTTAAAGGGACCCGAGAAAGGCCAGCAGGGCGCTGCGCTCGTTATTGTCAAAGCCAAGCACGGCCTGCTTGGCACGCTCCGCTTCGCCGCCGTGCCAAAGTATGGCTTCGAGCGGATTGCGGGCGCGACCGTCATGCAGCAGCTGGGTGTGGCCGCTGACAGCCTCGGTCATGCCGAGGCCCCACAGCGGCGGGGTACGCCATTCACGGCCACTGGCCTCGAATTCCGGCCGGTGATCGGCGAGCCCTTCGCCCATGTCATGCAGCAGCAGGTCGGTGTAGGGGCGGATCACCTGGTTCGCGAGTTCCGGTTCGGCGGCCTCGCCGGTGGTGAATTTCGGGATGTGACAGCTTTGGCACCCTGCACGATGGAACAGCGTCTTGCCGGCTAGGACCTGTGGATCGTCCACGTTGCGCCGAGCCGGCACGCCAAGGTTGCGCGAATAGAACAGCACCAGCGACAGGATATGGTCGCTGACTTCGGGCTCGCCGCCGTCGGGCATCGCCAGGCACTCGGTCTGCGCTTGCGTGCAGCTGCTGCCGGACAGCAGGCTGGTCGTCAGACCCATGTCGTTGAAAAAAGCGTCAGCGTTCTGCTGGTTCAGATTCGGCTGTCCGGCTTTCCAGCCGAAGCGACCCAAGGTGGTTTCGCGGGTTACCTGATCGAACACCCGGTTCGGGCGCCCGGAGATGCCATCACCGTTGCTGTCGTCCGGATCGGCGTTGGCGAGTATCGACGCCTCCGGAATCGCTTCCAGCAAGCCGAGCCCGACCATTGCCGGGGCCACGCGGACCGAGAACAGCGTGTCGGGATGCATCGGGCCGTAGCCCAGGTCGGTAATTTTCAGTTGCGGCGTACGCAGTTCTACTTCGAAGCCGTCTGCGAAGCGTTCGGTATGGGTGCTGTAGCTAAGTCGTACCTTGCCCTCCGGCGCAACGCCGGGAATTGCCATGTCCTGCAGTTGGCCGCCATAAGTGGGTTCAGGCGCGATGCCTCGCTGATGGACCACTTCAGCGTGCTCTTCGCCTGCCGGAATCGACAGGCGCACCAGCATTGAGACAGCGTTGCCGCGCTCGGCTTCCGCCGGACGACCACGGCCATCCTTGATGTGGCAGTTCTGGCAGCCGTTGGTGTTGATCAGTGGGCCAAGGCCGTCGCGTGCCGTCGTCGACGAGGGGGCGATAACCCAGGGGTTGCGAAAGAAACTGTTACCGACGCTGAAGTCCAGCCGGCGCACCGGTGACAGGTTGGCAGAGGGCATCGAGAAGGCATTCTGGTCGGACTTGATGACCGTGGTGCTGCCACCGGAAAGCGCCTCGCCCGGTTCGGCCTGTTCAAAGCGCGGCGGGTTTTCGTCGCAAGCGGTCAGGCCTAAGGCCAGCAGCAGTGCAATGACAGGGAAGTAGAACGGACGCATCGGTAGCCCAGAGCCTTTCAAAGGTCGGCAATCTTAGCAGGCTACGAGTGGTTGAATAAGAGCAATTTGCATTTGGCGGCAGGCCGATTGGCCAATCGAGCAATGAAGCCCGGGGGGAGGGCGCATCGGTGCCAGAGGGAGCGGCATTGCGCCGCTCCCCAGGCGGGTGTATCAGAACTCGTGGTCAGCGGTGTCCGGGTTCAGATCGCTGATGCCCAGAGCGGCAGCTGCCTTTTCTATCGAGCCGGTCTGCTGGACCAGCGCGCCGATAGCAGCACGAACCTTTTCCTGACCTTCACTGTTGTCCGGGCCAATCAACTGGTCGAAGGCCTCGCCATTTTCGGCGCTTTCGACCAGCACGCGCAGTTTGGCTTCGGTGGTTTCCAGATCGGTCTTCAGCGTGCTGTTGACCTCAGGCGCAGTGCCTTCCACAAGCGATGCCAGGCTTGGGCCGGTCATCTTGGTTCCGTCGATGCGCTCGTACTCGCCCAGATAGACGTTACGGATGCCCTTGGCGTTGTAGTAGTGCGAGTTGTGCGTGTTGTCGCTGAAGCAGTCGTGCTCGTCTTCCGGCGAGTTGGCTTCCAGCGCGACCTTCATGCGCTCACCAGCCAGCTCGCCCAGCGACAGGCTGCCCATACCGAAGAACATCTTGCGCAGGCCATTTTCGGCCGGCTCTTTTTCCAAGCTGGCGCGATAGTTGTCGGCAACGCCGGCTTTCCACTCGCCGACCATTTCTTCGAGATCGCTGACCAGCAGTTCAGTGGCGGCCTTGAGGAAGGCGCGACGGCGGTCGCAATTGTCGCCGGTGCAGCCTTCGCCTTCGATGAAGTCGCTCACCGGGCGTTCGCCGGCGCCCGCATTGGTGCCGTTCAGGTCCTGGCCCCAAAGGAGGAATTCAATGGCGTGGTAGCCCGTGGCAACGTTGGCTTCGGAGCCGGCCAGTTCGTTCAGGCTGGCCAGCTTCTCGCCGGTGATCTCGCTGACATCGATCTTGTCTTCGCCAATCTGCAACTCTTTGTTGGCAATGATGTTGGCCGTGGCGCCAGGGTTGCCGAGGGCGTGCTGATAGTCACCTTTGACATAGTCGATCATGCCCTCGTCCAGCGGCCAGGCATTGAGCTGACCTTCCCAGTCGTCGACGACCGGGTTGCCGAAGCGGAATACTTCGCTCTGCATATACGGAACGCGGGCGGCGATCCAGGCCGCTTTGGCCGCTTGCAGGGTTTCTTCGGTCGGATTGGCCAGGAGAGCGTCAACGGCATCCTGCAGCTTCAGAGCGGCAGTGTGCGCATCGCTGAAGACAGCATGGGCGATATCGGCGTAGTGCTTGACCACGGCCTGCGCGGCTTCGCTGTTCACGGTCTCTTGGGCAGCCGGTGCCGGTTCGCTCTGGGTGGTGGCGGCTTGCGGGGCAGCGGCCTGTTCGGCCGGAGCTTTGTCTTCGCCGCAACCAGCGAGTGAAATGGCGACAGCCAGAAGGCTGGCGGTAGCCCAGACGGGAGTGCGTAGCATGGCGGGTTCCTTTGCTTGCAGGGTGGTGTGAGTGAGTCGGCAGCAGGGCTGCGACAAACGGATGCAGAACATAATGCGAAAGATTTGCATTTTGTGCAAAGAAAATGCGTGCGACAGGTCGCGTATTGCCTCCGCCGGCGCAGCTAGAATGCCCCCTCTGAAGTCTGGTCATCTTATGGAGTCGCCCTGATGAGCCTGAGTGCCGCCGTTGCATGTGTCCTGCTGTTTCTCGCCGCGGCTTATGCCGTGGTTCTCTACAACGGCCTGGTGCGACTCAAGCACGGCGTAAGCAAGGCCTGGTCGAACATCGACGTATTGTTGCGCCAGCGTCACGATGAATTGCCCAAGCTGGTGGAAACCTGCAAGCAATACATGCAGCACGAACGCAGCACCCTAGAGCAGGTGATCAGAGCGCGCACTGCGGTGTCCGACGCCCGCGAGCAGGGCGATGTCGGCGCACTTGGCCAGGCGGAAACCGGGCTTCGTGCAGGGCTGGGGCGTTTGTTCGCCTTGGCTGAGAGCTACCCGGAACTGCGCGCGAACGAGAGCTTTCGTCATCTGCAGCAACGCATCAGCGGGCTAGAAAGCGGCATCGCCGATCGCCGTGAGCTTTACAACGAATCGGTCAATCTGAATAACGTGCGCGTCGAGCAGTTTCCCGATGTGTTGCTGGCTCGTACGTTCGGGTTTCGAGAGGCAGCCTTGCTGCAATTCAGTGAGGCGGAGAAAGCCGATCTCGACCTCAAACCGCTGTTCGGTTGAGCGGGGGCGGAATGCTGCTTAGCGCTGCAGGCGTGGCGATGTGTCTGGTTGGCGGCTGGCTGTGGATCACTCGCTGGTCGAAACTGCGTCACCTGCTGGATACGCCAACGTCGCGGATCCGCTCGGCGGCGCAAGGCTACGTCGAGCTGGCCGGCGTACTGCGAGGCCTCCCTGACATGCCGCCGTTGATGGCGCCGTTGACGGCCACACCCTGCCTCTGGTGGCGCTACCGTATCGAGGAGTATCAATCTGGTGGCAAGCGCGGCAGCTGGAAAGTGCTTGAGCAGGGCAGCAGCGAGGAGCTGTTGCGGCTGTTCGATGCGACTGGAGACTGTCTGATCGATCCGCGAGGCGCGGAAGTGCTTCCCGCGCGGCGTGACCGTTGGACCGGTAACCAGCGCCGCCCTAGAAGTGTGCCGCCAGGTGGCGTACTGGCCTGGCTGACTGGCCATCGGCAGTACCGCTACACCGAAGAGCGGTTGCATGCCGATGAGCCGCTGTACGCGATCGGTGATTTTCGTACCTCCGGCGGCGGTCGGCAGGGCCTCGACCTACCGACCGCCCAGGGCCAGGTGGTGCGGGAATGGAAAGAAGACTACGCAGGGCTGTTGCAGCGATTCGACAACAATCGAGACGGCCAGCTCGACCAGGTGGAGTGGAACCGTGTGCGCCTTGCCGCCGACCTCGAAGCACAGCGGCGCCACCGGCTGGCCAGTAGCCGACAAGCACTGCACCAACTGGTGCGCCCTGGCGAGGGCTTGCCGTTCGTGCTGTCCAGTCATGGCGAAGAAGTGCTCGTCAGGCGCTATCGCTGGCAAGCGGCTGGCGGCGCGATGCTATGTTTGTTCGGTGCGGCGTTGCTGGCGGCTCGGGTAGCGGGTTGAGTCGCAGCGGCATCCAGTGAGTCCTCCGCGTTTCGCTTAGCGCTGATCTTTATCGAGCAAGGTATCGACGGCCAGAGAGCTGCTGCAGCGCAGCTGAGCGCTTGCTGACTTTGCCTGGTACATCGCCTCATCGGCTCGTCTGAGCAGCGAGGCTTCGTCAGTTCCGTGCTCGGGAAAGTAGGCCACGCCAATGCTCGGCTGAATCGCCAGCGCCAAGCCGGCGAGGTCTATGGGCGTGTGCATCGCGGCAAGGATGTGCGTGACCACCACCGCCGTATCGGCTGCTGTGGGACTGCCTTCCAACAACATGACGAACTCGTCGCCGCCCATCCGCGCAACCGTGTCGGTTTCGCGGATGTGTTGCGTCAGCCGTTGGGCGAAGGCTTGCAGCAGCAGGTCGCCGACGCTGTGGCCATAACCATCGTTGACCTGTTTGAATCCGTCGAGATCCAGATACAGCACCGCTAGGCGCTCATCGTTGCGCCGCGCCCGTGCCAGGGCGGTTTTAAGTCGGTCGAAGAGGAACGCGCGGTTGGGCAGGCCGGTAAGTTCATCGTACTGCGCCATCCGCTCAAGGCGAGCCTGCAGTTGTTTGCGTTCGATGGCGGTGGCGACCTGGTTGGCGATGAACTGCAGCAAGTCTATGTCCTGCTCGCAATAGGTGGCGTTTTCTGCCGTATCGTTGAGCAGCAGCGCGCCGATGCAGCCCTGAGCGGTGGCGAGGGGCGCTGCCAACCAGCAGAAGCTGTCCGTGGCGGCCAATGCCTTGAGGTTGTCGCAGGCCCCCTCGCTATTCGCTGTCAGTAGTAGCGCTCGCCCGGTCCGAGTAACTTCCGCACACAGCGCCGCCGCCGGCTCAAGGGGAAGCCGTGCCGGATCGCCACCGGTTCTGCAGTAAGGAAATGTCGGACGGCCCCGATCCGGGGCGTTCAAGGCTACAAAACAGGTCGGCGCCGGGATAAGTCGGCCGGTGATCTGATGGACCTGTTCGAACAGTGAAGTCAGATCCGCGGTGTTGTGGGCCGCCTCGGATATTGCATAGACCGTCTCTTGCAGCGATTCAGACCGCTTGCGGCCGGTGACGTCGCGCGCTACGCCGACACGCAGCTGATCACCTTCGGACCAGCGGGCCGACCACATGATGTCTACCCGTCTACCGTCCCTGCGGATGTAGCGATTCTCGAAGTGCAGGCTAGGCTGGCCTGACATCACCTGCTGTGCCGCCAGCAGGGTGCGTTCGCGGTCTTCAGGCGCTACCAGCTCCATCATCTGGCGACCAATCATCTCCTCCTGCGTATAGCCGAATATGCTTTCGCATGCCGCACTGACGTACACGAAATGGCCCTCGGCATCGACGACGCAGACCGCGTCGAGCATGAGATCCAAAACAGTTTCCAGAGAAGGACGAGATTCGGTTTTCATCGTACGTACCAATTTGGGTACTGCGCGGTATAGGGACGTATCGGTGTGGTCAGCCTTGAGTGTAGTGGAGCTCCTCTGAAGCCGATAGCGGCATGGATGGCGATAAGCCATTACCGCCCACGGTTCGGCTTTCAGCTACGTTTTTCGGCAATCCAGATGGTGTGTCGAGTGCCGCGATTCCCGTGAGCGAACACCTGGACCTCCTCGGCGATGAACCCTGATCTGGCGAGGCGTTGGGAGAACGCCTGATCGGCGCTGGCCGACCAGACGGCAAGCAAGCCCTTGGGACGCAGCGCTCTGGCGCAGGCGTCAAGCCCGGTTGAGGAGTACAGCCAGCTGTTGCTCTTGCGGGTCAGCCCCTCGGGACCGTTGTCCACATCGAGCATGATGGCGTCATAGCCCTGCGGCTCGCTCTTCAGAACCTCGGCGACATCCTTGCGCAGCACGCGGGTACGTGGGTCGTTGATCGGCATGCCGGATTTCTCGCCCAACGGGCCACGATTCCAGTCGATCACGCCGGGCACCAACTCGGCGACCTGAACCTCGGCATCCTTGCCCAGATGCCTGAGCGCCGAGGCGAGTGTGAAGCCCATGCCCAGGCCGCCGATCAATACACGCGGTTGTGGCCGATGCGCGATCTTTCGGCAGGGTATTTCTGCCAGCGCGTCTTCGGACCCGTGCGTGCGGGTGTTCATCAGCTGGTTACCGTTGCCGCCCCGAATCTTGATGACGAAATCGTCACCGTATTCGAACAGGCACAGGGCACCGCCGCCATCCGGTATCTCGGCGGTGTCGATCAGTACAAAACGCTTCATCGGTGACGCTCTTGGGTTGAAATTGGAGGGGCGCGGTTGAAGCGCGGTACGGCAAACAACACATACAGGTGTTCGGAGTTGAGTCGGCGCTCGAACCGCAGCGACTGGCTGAGCAAAGCGGTCAGTTCCGCTGCGGGAATGGGTTTGCTGTAGTAGTAGCCCTGGCCTTCGTTGCAGCCTTCGTCGATCAGGTAGCGCTCCTGCTCGGCAGTTTCCACCCCTTCGGCGATCACCAGCATGCCCAGGCTCTTGCCCAGCTGGATGATGGCTCGAACGATGGTCGTGTCGCCCTCGACAGCCGCCATGTCGCGAACGAAGCTCTTGTCGATCTTGATCTTGTCGAGCGGCAGGCTTTTCAGGTAGCTCAGCGATGAATAACCGGTGCCAAAGTCGTCGATGGCGATCAATGCACCGGAGCGACGCAGGCAGTGCAGGTTATGGGTGGCTGCGGCGATGTCTTCCATCAGACCCGTCTCAGTCACCTCCAGCTCCAGCGTCTCGGGTGGCAACTTGTGACTGCTGAGCAGGTTGCTGATCATCTCCGGCAGTCCGGCGTGGTGAAGTTGTACGGTGGACAGGTTGACCGCCATGCGCAGGTCGCTGAAGCCTTGCTGATGCCATTCGCTCAGCTGTCGGCAGGCCTGGTCGAGCACCCACTCGCCTATGGCGATGATGCTGCCGTTCTGTTCGGCGAGGGGAATGAAGGTGTCGGGCGGAACCATCTTGCCGCTCGGGTGGGACCAGCGCAGCAAGGCTTCGACCCCGGTGATGCGTTTGAGGCGGTAATCGATCTGTGGTTGATAGACCAAGTGAAACTCGCCCCTGGGAAGGGCTTCGGCCAGATCATTCTGCAGCTCCCGACGGGTCCTCATTTCGCTGTCGATGCTGGCTACATAAAACTGGTAGCGATTGCGTGAGCGGCTCTTGGCCAGTGTCATGGTCTGTTCGGCTTTCTGCAGCAGCTTTTCAGTGCTGTCACCGTCTTCGGGGTACAGGGTGATACCGATGGTGGCGCGCAAACGTATGTTTTGCTCATCGAGGGTGACGGGACGCTCCAGGTCGTCGAGCACCTTCTGCGCCAGTTCGGCCGCCTCGTAGGGCTGTTCGAAGCCGACCAGCACCAGGACGAATTGATCACCGCCCAGCCGCGCCAACGCCCCGACGCGCCCGCTCTGACTGCGTAACCGATCGGCCAGCGCCACCAGCAGCCGGTCGCCGTTCTGGTAGCTGAACTGCTCGTTCATGCCCTTGAAATCATCGAGTCCAAGGCAGAGTACGGCCACGCGGCGTTGCAACCTGGCGGCCTCGCTCAGGATGTTGTCCAGTTGCTGCTGCAGCTGCTGGCGGTTTGGCAGGTTGGTGAGCGAGTCATACCGGGTCATGCGTTGCAGGTTGCTTTCGGCCGCATGCCGCAACTGCATGTTGTGCTGAATGGAGGCGAGCAGACCATTGGCCGTCTCGACCCAGAGGCCCAGTTCGTTGCGCTCATGCCCTTTTGGCATTGGCAGCGAGTGCTCGCCGGGGCGGCCCGGGTTGATGCGCGACATGTGTTCGATGAGCTTGGTCAGCGGTCGCGTGAGCAGCCACTCATAGATCAGGTACAGCAGGAAACCCAGCACCAGCGCACGAAGGATGCCGACGACGAAGAGCACCACCGAGCTCCTGAGGAAGGCGTCTCCATAGGGGGCGGTATCGAGCGTGATGCGCAGATCGCCGTAGTATTCGTTGTAAGGCGGGCGGCCGATCAATGGGATCGAGAACTCCTGATCGCGGCCGAGTATCGGGTCGGTCAACCAGCGCGAGGAGTGCGACATGAGCGGGCGGGACTTGGCCGCCAGCGGTGCTTCGCCGGGAAGGCCAATCGAGGCTTTGCGAATCGACTCGTGCTGGAACAGGCCTTCCATGACCTGGGCACCCATTTCCCGGTCCAGGCTATAGATCGCCTGAGTGGACGGGTCGCGGGTCATGCGCAGGATTCGCTGAGCTTCGGCATCGATCAGCTGGCGGGTCGTGTAGGCATCGAAGATGATCTGCGCGCAGCTGAGTACCAGGCCAACGGCAAGCGCGGACAGCAGGACGATACGGAGCAGTGTTCTGGACAGACTGTTGCGCAATGCGGTCAATAGAATTTCCTTCTTCCGAGCCGGTGGCCAGCGCAAGTATTGGTTGTCGTGTGTGATGCGTCAAAGACGCGGGCTGCGGGCGCGAAGCAGAACGTATCAGATTGGCGGGTGTCCTGCCGCCCCCTTGATCGAATCCAGATTGAACCGGAAAGCGACGCCGCAGGGCTATGCCACAGGTCCCATTGCGGTTTGATTGCAGCGTCAGCCAACAGGATTCGCTTCCTTTACCTCGCAGCCTTTGATGACCATCCGTGTGATCGTTTCGGCCGCGGCTTCATAGTCGGCATCATCGA
>CETJ01084565.1_pt1 | contig 10577 bp, 7 predicted proteins | sample 531341 | NCBI WGS metagenome assembly CETJ01 (sample SAMEA2622677, study PRJEB7988) | marine metagenome | isolation source: saline water (ENVO:00002010), including | reverse complement strand
CCCCCGGCATGAATGTCGATTGGAGGCCCGCCGAGTAGCCTCAGCGCCATCGCCGAGCACTCGATGTGCCACCCGGGCCGGCCTGGCCCGATACCGAAATCCCATGTCGGCTCACCCGGCTGAGTCGCCTTCCAAAGCACAAAGTCGCGAGCGTCCTCCTTGCCGTACCGGTCCGAGTCAACGCGGGCTCCCGGCTTGATCCCGTCGTGGTCAAGCCGCGCGAGCAGACCGTACTGCGGCAACGTCGAAATCTTGAAATAAATAGAGCCGTCGCTACGATAGGTATGGCCGTTCTTCTCGAGCGCCTGGATCATCTCAGTCATCGCACGTAAATTAGCTTCGTCTGTGGCACGGGGTGTCTCTTCCACCGACTCGAGACCAAGCCTTGCCACGTCATCCTGAAACGCGGAGATGTACTGGTCGGTGTACTCGCGCAAGGGTAAACCGACCTTCCGCGACTCAACGATCGTGCGGTCGTCCACATCGGTATAGTTCATCACCTGGCGAACGTCGTAGCCCTCCAAGTACTTGAGCGCGCGACGTAGCACGTCGAGACAGACGAAGGTCCGAAAATTGCCAATGTGGCCGTGCGCATAGACCGTCAGACCGCAGGTGTACATCCGCACCTGCCGCCCGCGCTGCGGGGTGAACAATTCTTCGCAACGGGTGAGCGTGTTGTAGAGACGCATTAGGCTTTCGGTGAAACCGCTCCGAGCCGTCGTATCTTCAGCGAGGAGTACGTTCGGCAGCCGCTGGAAGCTTGCGCGACCGGCAGCGCAGAACGGCCTGCCGGCTCGAGCATGCCGCTGTTACGATCTTACAGTGAAATCCGACTAAACAGATCCCTGGCCTGCCGACAGTCGGCCTCGATCTGCGCACGCAGCGACTTGACGCTGTCGAATTGCCGCTCATCCCGAAGCCGGATTACAAACGACAAACGCAACGACCGATCGTAGAGGTCACGCGACAGGTCAAAGACGTGCGTCTCGATCGCCCGTCCTCCTTCGCCGAACGTCGGCCGGAGACCCACGTTGGTTACCCCGGGGTGAACGAGACCGTTGAGTGTGACCAGCGTCGCATAGACCCCGTCAGGCGGCACGAGCTCGTTATCAGAACGGATGTTAGCGGTCGGTACGCCAAGTTGGCGACCCCGACCCTCGCCGCGCACGACAGTGCCGTCAATGACGTAGTGATGACCGAGCAGGGCGCCCGCCTCATCGACACGCCCTTCAGTAATCAGACGCCGCACTCGCGTACTACTCACCACGAAATCCTTGTAACGAACCGGCTCGATCTTTTCAGTCCTAAATCCGTGTCGTCCGCCAAGCGCGCGAAGTAGCGAGAAGTTGCCGGACCGCGCGTGGCCGAAGAGAAAGTTTGTACCTACCCACACCTCGCTCACCTGCAGCCATTCGACGAGGACGGCGACGACGAATCGCTCGGGCTCCCAGCGTGACAGCTGCTCGGTGAAACGCACAACCGCGATTCCACCAATACCAGAGGTAGACAGCGCCTCAAACTTCTGCGCCGCCGTCATCAGAAGCGCTGGTGGCTTATCGGGATGGACGACACACTGCGGATGCGGATCGAATGTCAACGCGAGCGGCACAACACCTCGCTCGCGCGCACGGGCTTGCACGCGCTCGACGATCGCGACGTGCCCACGGTGGAGTCCATCGAAGTTGCCGAGCGCCAGCACTGGCTGCTGCCACGTCGCCGGGCGCTTGTCGTCGGGAAAGTGGATGATATGCACGGTGGCGTTGGTACGCGAGCGCAAGGACCGGCGGAGCCCGCACGCCCGGCGAGGACTCACTCCGGCAAATCCAACCTTAATCCATCATACGCCAGCTGCATGTGCGCCGGCAGGCTCGTGCAGGTGGCCGCGTGAGGTAGGTCGTGGCACATGTGAGTGAAGTAGACGCGCGACGACCCAATCCGTCCCGCCGTCGCCACCGCTTCATCGAGCGAGAAATGGGTCGTATGTGGCCGCAGCCGAAGCGCATCGATGACCAATAGGTCGACCCCGTCGAGTAGTGCCCACGACGCGTCGGGGATCGCGTTGCAGTCGGTCAGATAGGCAAAAGCTCCCACGCGAAAGCCCAAGATCGACCGCTTGCCATGCAACAGCGGCACAGGCACAAACGTCGCGTGCCCGAGGCAGAACGGGCCACCAATCGTGAACGTCGCAAGCTGGGGCAGGCCGCCGCCAACCTCAAGAGTCGGCTCGAAGACGTAGGCGAACATCCGCCGCACATCCGCCATCGTCCTCGCGTCACCGTAACAGGGAATCGTTGCACGCTGCAGATAATTGTAGCGACGCACTTCGTCGAGCCCAAGTACGTGATCGGCATGGCTGTGCGTGAACAGAATCGCATCAACGCGGCCAACGCCGAAGCGCAGCGCCTGCGCCCGCAGATCAGTCGTGGTATCGATGAGAACGGACATGCCGTCGTCCAACTCGATATAGATGGACGGACGCCAGCGCTGATCACGCGGGTCGTCGGACCGGCATGTGGTGCAGTCACACCCGATCGCTGGCACGCCAGACGACGTGCCCGTGCCGAGAAAAGTAATGCGCACGGTGGATGCCGTTAAAAGGTGTCAGGCGGTCGGCTTGGCACCGGAAGCAACATCCTGCATAACCTCCAGCAACCTTGCCCGCAACACGCGGAGCGTTTCGGTGAGAAACTGCACCTCGGACCCGTCAAGATTGCCATGGGTCTTCTTCTCCAGTAACACGAGTAAATCGACCATCTGCGCTGCTGCACCTGGATTCGGCGAGGCCTTCGCACCAGTGACCGGATCGGCCACGTCGCCGAGGTGTGCAGCGGCCGAGGCAGCAAGCGATTTCACGAACATGTCGAACGAGACGTTGCCCGGCTGTGCGTACACCCACTGATGCTAGCATAGACTGTCGAGAGCGAACGGCGACCGGGTAGCCAAACATGAGCGACTCCAACGAACCGAGCACGCCGGCGTTAGAACAGACAACCGGCACACGGTTCGAGCGACTCATTCAGATCATGCGCACCCTCCGCTCCTCCAAAGGGTGTCCGTGGGATCGCGCGCAGACGCTGGCGTCGCTCAGGCCGTTCGTCCTCGAAGAGACCTACGAGGTACTCGATGCCCTCGACCGGGGAGACCTCACAGACCTCCAGGCCGAACTCGGTGACCTTCTCTTCCAAGTGGTGTTCCTCTGTCAAGTCGCGGCAGAATCCGGGACCTTCACCGTCGATGACGCGATTGAAGCGATTACCAACAAGCTAGTGCGTCGCCATCCGCACGTCTTCGGCCCACACGGCGGAACACCGGTGACCCGACTCTCCACCTCGAGTGAGGTGCGTGAACAGTGGGAGGACCTGAAGGCCGAAGAGCGCGCCGAGGCGGGACGCCCAGAAAATTTGCTGGGGGGGGTGCCTGCGACGCTGCCATCGCTCCTGCGCGCGTTCGAGATTGGATCGCGCGTCGCCTCGATTGGATTCGACTGGAAGACCAGCGCCAACGTTGTGGACAAGATTGAAGAGGAAGTCGAGGAACTCCGACAGGCGGTCAATGCGGACACGACCGAGCGCTGCGAAGAAGAGATGGGTGACCTCCTCTTCTCCATCGCCAATCTCTCACGCAAGCTCGGCATCGAACCGGAAGGCGCACTGCGCCGCGCCAACCAAAAGTTTTGCGATCGGTTCGAACGGCTGGTAAAGCGGCTTCGGGCCGTCGGCAGGTCGCTGCAAGACGCGAGCTTCGAAGAAATGGAGGCGGCGTGGCAGACAGCGAAGAAGGAGTCTTAAAGCTAGCAAGTATCCCGTTGACACCCCAAGGAAGGCTAGAACGGCAAGGCGTTTGGCTCGCCGCGGGGCCTGGCTGCTGGCCAGACCATAAACCCAGCCACCTCAGGATTTGCACGGAAGTTGGTAATTAAGGGCCGCCCGCCACCGTCCGTGAGCCATTCGAACAAGGAGACTGCGCCGGCCCGTTTGACTGCATCCGGATCGGATGTAGTCGTGATGACCGCATACGTGTTTAAAAGGTTCGACCCGCCTTGGAAGACGGGTCGCAAATGCAGGATATCGTTCATCCGCGCGAACGTCGCAGCGTCCGTAAGGGTGTACGCCTCAATCTCGCTCGCTATGCGCAAGGTTCGCGACATACCGTGGCCGGTAATGACAACGTCCTCAGCAGACAGTGACACTTCGGCCAGTTTAAAGAGCTGCTGTTCACGTGTGTGTGTGCCGGATTCATCACCTCGCGAGACAAAGCGAGCGCCGTCTTTGACGATACGTTGGATCGCCACTTCGATCGACGGCGCGGACAGGACGCCTGCTGGATCGCCAAGCGGTCCGACCAGTAGGAAATCGTTGTACATCAGTTTTCGGTACAACCACCCTGGATGCGCCCTGAGAAACCTGGCCTCCATCTCTGGAGCGTGGCTAATCGCAACGTCGACCTGCCCACGCTCCAACATCTGAAGCGCAAGGCCGCTACCGACGAGATGGCCGCGTACTCTGACACCAGACAACTGCTCAAAGGCTGGTTGCAGCACTTCAAGTAGCCCACTGTTACCTACACTACTGGTCGTGGCGAGGATAACGACCGGTCTAACGTCCTGCCTTGAGCAAGCTGCGCTGACGAGTATCAGCCCACAAGCCAACCAAAAGATGGTCGGTTTCATTGAAGTGCACGGTCGCAAGCGTGGCCTCAGGGTCTTAGAGCGGCGGCGTCGATTCGGCTAGGCCTCATCGGTCACGATTCCCGCGTGATAGTCCTGTAGCGGCCGCACACCGAGCGCTTCGGACCGCAACGCCCGGATGGCATTCACAGTAGCGACGGCACCGGTCAGGGTGGTGATGCACGGCACGGAGTGCAGCATCGCCACCCGTCGCACGATCCGGTCGTCAAAAAATGACTCCCGGCCGAGCGGCGTATTGATGATGAGGTCAATCTGGCCGTCGAGCACACGGTCGGCGATATGTGGCCGCCCTTCGTTCACCTTGAACACAACCTCGACGTCGAGACCATGCGCGCGCAGATAGGCCGCCGTGCCACGCGACGCAACGATCACGAATCCGAGGGCCGCCAAATCCGAGGCAATCTGCCCCACATTAGCCTTATCGTCATCGTTCACGCTAATAAATGCCGTGCCCTTGTCAGGGAGGTGGTGGCCAGCAGCCAACTGGGCTTTGGCAAATGCGGCCCCAAACGTCTCCGCACCGCCCATAACTTCACCGGTTGACTTCATCTCTGGTCCCAGCAAAGTATCGACGCCAGGAAACCGCACGAACGGAAACACGGGAGTCTTGACGAACACGCCGACCACATTGAGGTCGTCCACGAGTTCGACCTCGGCGAGGCTCGCCCCTGCCGCAACCCTAGCCGCCACCTTCGCGAGCGGCACACCAGTTGCCTTTGACAGGTACGGTACCGTACGGGACGCACGAGGATTCACTTCCAGTACGTATACCGTGTCGTCCTTGACAGCGAACTGAATATTCATGAGACCGACAACATTTAATGCTCGCGCGATACGGCGCGTGTAATCCCGAATGACCGCGAGGTGTCGCTCTGGGACGAGATACGGCGGCACGACGCACGAACTGTCACCTGAGTGAATGCCCGCCTCCTCAATGTGCTCCATGATGCCGCCGATGACGACCGCGCCCGTCGCGTCGGCAACTGCGTCAACATCGAGCTCGAAGGCGTCTTCCAGAAACTGATCGATGAGAACCGGCCGCTCTGGGGACGCGTCCACCGCCTCGGTGATATAGCGATCGAGCGCCGACAGGTCGTAGACAATCGCCATCGCCCGCCCGCCAAGCACGTAGGACGGCCTGACGACGACCGGAAACCCGATTGAGGACGCCACCGCGCGCGCTTCCTCGCGCGACCTGGCAATGCCACTGGGAGCCTGGGATACACCGAGGTCCCAAAGTAGACGCGCAAAACGCTCGCGGTCTTCCGCTAGGTCAATCGAATCCGGAGAAGTCCCAAGAATCTTAACGCCCGCGGCTTGAAGCGGCAGCGCCAGTTTCAGCGGTGTCTGCCCTCCGAACTGCACTAGACACGCCACATCACCGCCGGCAGACTTCTCTCGCTCGATGATCGCCACGACGTCCTCGAACGTAAGCGGCTCGAAATAGAGCCGGTCGACCGAATCATAGTCGGTGGACACCGTCTCTGGATTGCAGTTGACCATGATGGTCTCATAGCCCTGCTTCCGAAGCGCGAATGCGGCGTGACAGCAGCAATAGTCGAACTCGAGCCCCTGCCCAATCCGGTTTGGTCCGCTGCCTAAAATGACGACTTTTGGCCGGTCGGTCGGGTCAGCCTCACACTCGCGCTCGTAGGTGCCATATTGATACGGGGTGAACGATTCAAATTCCGCCGCGCACGTGTCGATTCGCTTGTAGACAGGCCGCAACCCAGCATCCCGCCGCCGATCGAACACCGCCGAGACATCGGCGCCGGTAATTGCGGCGATGTCAGTGTCGCCGAAACCTGAGCGTTTGAGCGTCGTTAGCAGTTCCACGGACATGTCCCGCAAGCCCACTAGTCCAGCTGCGCGCTTAAGCTCGACGATCTCCGCAAACTGCCAGAGAAACCACCGATCGATCTTTGTTAGGTCGTGCACCTTATCGATCTGCCAGCCCCGCTCCAAAGCACGGAAGACGGCCCACAGCCGGCGGTCAGTAGGCACAGCCAACTCTCGCTGAAGTGTTGCATCGTCCTCTGACTGTCCTTCCGGCTGAGCAAACAATTGACCTGACGTTCCGTTCTCAAGTGACCGGCACCCTTTGAGAAACGCTTCCTTGAAGGTGCGGCCGATAGCCATGACTTCGCCGACCGACTTCATCTGCGTCGTCAACGTCCGGTCGGCCTGGGGGAATTTCTCGAACGCCCAGCGGGGAATCTTTACGACTACATAGTCGATGGCTGGCTCAAACGACGCTGGCGTTAGTCGAGTAATGTCATTGGGAATTTCATCCAACCGGTATCCCAGCGCGAGTTTCGCAGCGATTTTCGCAATCGGAAACCCAGTAGCTTTCGACGCGAGCGCAGATGACCGGGAGACGCGCGGATTCATCTCGATAGCCACGACGCGCCCGTCTTCGGGGTGTATAGCGAACTGAATATTCGAACCGCCCGTCTCAACGCCCACACGACGGATGATCCGCCGGGCGATATTACGGAGCCGCTGATACTCCTTGTCGGTTAGCGTCAATGCCGGAGCAACGGTAATACTGTCGCCGGTGTGCACGCCCATCGGATCGACGTTCTCAATCGAGCAAATGACGACGAAATTGTCGGCCGCGTCGCGCATAACCTCAAGCTCGAACTCCTTCCAGCCGAGTACCGATTCTTCGAGCAGGATTTCGCTGACGGGGCTGAAACCAAGCCCCCGCTCTGCCATCTCCCGAAACTCGGACACGTTATAGGCAATGCCGCCGCCGACTCCGCCGAGCGTAAACGACGGCCGGATGATCACGGGAAATCCGAGCGTCTCGACCGAAGCCATCGCTTCATCTAGGGATTTGGCGTACTCGCTCGCTGGGACGGCGACGTCAATGGATCGCATGGCCTCGCGGAACTGGAGCCGGTCTTCAGCCACCTTGATCGCCTCGACCGATGCACCGATCAACTCAACGCCGTTCGATTCCAGCACGCCGCTTTCACTAAGAACCACAGCGAGGTTGAGCGCCGTCTGCCCACCGACGGTCGGCAGAAGGGCATCGGGACGCTCGCGCTCGATGACCTGCGTAACGAACTCCGGTGTGAGCGGCTCGATGAAGGTTCGATCGGCAACCTCGGGGTCAGTCATGATCGTCGCCGGATTACTGTTTACAAGCACGACCTGGAGTCCTTCCGAACGCAGCGCCTTGCACGCTTGCGTGCCAGAATAGTCGAACTCGCACGCCTGTCCGATGACGATTGGACCCGAACCGATTACGAGGATACGTTTCAAGTCGGTGCGCTTGGGCATCACAGAAGTTCGACGTTGAGTCGCACAGGCCAACGTTCAGAAATCGTCGCACCAAGCCGAAAGCGCGTTGCCATCAGCGATGCTCCTCGATTAAATCGAGAAATAATCCGAAGAGATAATCAGCGTCGTGAGGGCCTGGCGACGCCTCGGGATGATATTGCACGGCGAATGCCGGACGCGACGTGTGACGCAAGCCTTCGACCGTACCATCGTACAAATTAAGATGAGTCACCGTCACATCGTTCGGCAGCGAATCGGGATCGATTGCAAAACCGTGATTCTGCGACGTGATCTCGATTTTGTCCGTCGCCAAATGCTTCACAGGGTGGTTAGCGCCTCGGTGTCCGAACTTCAACTTATAGGTCTTGCCGCCAAGCGCGAGGCCCAGTAGCTGGTGGCCGAGGCAAATGCCAAAAGTCGGCACCTCAGCCACCACGAGCGCCTTCACGTTCTTCACGGCATAGTCGAGCGAAGCGGGGTCACCCGGACCGTTGCTCAAAAACACGCCATCGGGATCGGTCGCCAATAACTCACTAGCCGGCGTGCTGGCCGGAAAAACTCGTACCTCACAGCCGTACGCTCCAAGCCGGCGTAAGATGTTCCACTTCATACCAAAGTCATAGGCCGCGATGCGCAAGGGCAGGCCGGCACGCCGCTGCGGTGGCAGACCAAACTCCTCGGCAGATGCCGCACCTGGCTCGGCAGGATCCGGCGGCCAGTCGAACGCTGTCGAGCAAGTCACGCGCGTCACCAAGTCCGCACCCTCCATCGGTGGGACTGCACGCGCACGAGCAATCGCCTGCTCAGGATCGACGTTAACTGCGGAGATGACACCACGCATCACTCCCTTCGATCTGAGCGTGCGCGTGAGCGCACGCGTATCGATGTCGGCGATCGCAACAATCTCGTGGGTCGATAAGTAGTCACCCAGCGTGCCAGACGCGCGCCAGTTGCTAGCGATGGGCGAAGCGTTGCGGACAATGAAGCCGGCAACCTGCGGCGCACGTGACTCGACGTCACCGTCGGTCACGCCGTAGTTCCCGATCTCCGGACAGGTCATCGTGACAATCTGACCCGCGTACGACGGATCGGTGAGCACCTCTTGATAGCCGGTCATGCTTGTGTTGAACACAACCTCACCACCGGTGTCACCCCGCGCACCGACCGAAATGCCTTCAAACCACGACCCATCCTCTAGCGCGAGAATCGCCTTCGTCATCGCGCACCCTCGAGCGAAGCAGCCACACGCACCGACTGGCCGCTGGCGACCTCGATGGTGGTCACCCATTCTCGATAGCCGTCGCGCACAAGTCGAATCCCGTGGGTCCCTGGCGGCACATCCACCGGTGCCAGCGGTGTCTCACCCAGAAGCCGGCCGTCGACGTACACTTTGGCCCCCGCCGGTCGCGTTTCAACCCCGACGCTGCCGGGAACCGAAAGCTGAGTAGTAACTGCCGATGTCGTGAGCACCTCAGACGTTGCGTCACCTAATTCGCTCAAGGCCAAGTCAAGTGCCGCCACTGGTTCGTCGGCCACGATCGAAACGCTGAGCAGTTCAACACGATACCCCGCACGGCTAATCCGAACGACGTAGTCACCGTAGGGTAAATCGCCCATCGCCAGCGGGGTAATCCCCGCTGCGGCCTCGTTCACCACGACTTGTGCACCGGGTGGACGCGAGCGGATCAGAAGGTGCCCGGGCGCCCGCGTTGGAGAAAGAAGCGGCGGTTCATAAGGCTGGGACACCTCGACACGAAGAACCGGTGCGGCGACAGCCTCGGGGGGAATCGCCGGGACTTCCGTTGATACCCCAGTCGGTTCCCCATCCGGGACCACCTCACTCGCCACCACCGTCGGCGCTTCAGCAGCGTCGGCAACCAGCAGAGGCTCGGTCGGCTCAGGCACCACGGCCATCGGTGCCGGGACCGCTGTCGCGGCGGGCGGCACGCTCAAGTCTGGCGAACGCAACCTGTAGCCTATCCCGAGCGCAACAACCAACCCGAAGATGAGCGCTAAGATGAAAAAGGGTAAGGCCAGCTTAGGCTTCTCCTTCTCGGAACCGACATTCGCACCGGCCAAGATGGATGGGTTATCCGTCAGCAATGACAGTGGCTCCGGTAGGTTTGACCGTACGGGCCCACTCGCACTCGCCTGCGACGGCGCCTTGGCGCTGACCGACTCAGTCATCCGGGCCGGTTCGCTATCGGCCTCCAGCGGTGGCAGCACGTCAACCGGAGCATCATCGAAGGGCAATCGGTTCGGTGGGGGTGAGGTGGTAGCTGGCGGCTGGACCGCCGCCGGTTCTACCGCAGGCGGCTCGGGCTCGGCTTCACTTGCTTCGGGGCTACTAAGGATCTGATCGACCTCGAACGGCGTGGGCCGCCGGACCGATTCAAATTGAGGTGATTCGCTTGCCGTGGATAACTCGGGTGTAGGCATCTCCTCGTCAGGAGCCACCCACACGGCCGGCTCCTGCGTATCACTATTCCAAGCCTCCGAAGTCGCGTCGGTTTGTTCAAACACCGCGGTTGGTTCGACGACCAATTCGGTTGTCGGCAACAGCTCGGCTTCGCCCGCCTGATCCTGATTAGCGGCCGACGGA
>CETJ01088093.1_pt1 | contig 10612 bp, 9 predicted proteins | sample 531341 | NCBI WGS metagenome assembly CETJ01 (sample SAMEA2622677, study PRJEB7988) | marine metagenome | isolation source: saline water (ENVO:00002010), including | reverse complement strand
GACTCTCTCTTGCAGATTCGAGACCTTTAGAGTCGGACTCTTCAACAGTTCGCACGCTCGCTTTGTCGCGATTCGTATCATATGTTCGCGACCAAGGTGGGGAAATTATTCTTGATTTCGGGCCAATAGTTGGTGGAAATGTAGATTTTTTCGACCAGGAACTTGGGTGCAGGATGGTTGTCGAGGATCTTTATAGCGATCTGGAAGCGTTTAAAGGTTCCGAAGCAATAGACTCACTCTGTCACCATTTTTCTGACCGTTTAAGGCACAAGAATTCCAGCATAGACGGGATTCTTTGCTGGGACTTGTTTGACTATCTTGATAAATCTTCTGCTGACGCGCTAATGAAACAGATTACTAGAATTCTTCGTCCAGGTGGTTCAGTGTTTAGCATGTTTGGCATGGAAAAATTGAATAAACCATTCTTCACTAGACACGTAATAGTAGATATAGGCCATCTAGATTATCGGCCGTACGATGCTTCGCGTTGCAAGCAATCCCCTTGGAGTAGCCGGGATGTGATCAGGTTGTTTGGTGAGTTAAAGATCAATGAAACATATCTCTTGAAAAGACGCGTTCGCGAGATGTTGTTCCGAAAGCCCTAGATAGCGCAAATCGATAAAAAGATATTTCAGATTGCACGCCGGGGCCATGATTACTTCTTAGAGGAGTTAGCATAAATGGCTCGCCCAGTGATCGCGTTACTTACGGATTTTGGAACACGCGATCATTACACCGCGACCATGAAGGCCGTCGCTTTAAGTATTTGCCCTGAAGCAACCCTGGTGGACATCTCGCATGAAATCGATCCCCATGACATTTTTGACGGTGCAATTCAATTGGCTGCGACCTATCACTACTTTCCAGCTTCTACTATCTTTTTAGTCGTTATTGATCCTGGCGTTGGCTCCGGTCGAAGTGGTCTTGCGGCTGCGGTAGGAGGGTACCGCTTTGTGGCGCCAGATAATGGCGTGTTGAGCGCTGTCTTTGCTGAGAAAGAGCCGACGCAGGTGGTCGAAATAACTGAACGTCGCTACGCCCGTCCAACCGTAAGCAGAACGTTTGAAGGCAGGGACAAATTCGCACCGGCGGCTGCTTGGCTTGCAAAAGGAGTGCAGCTAAGCGCGCTAGGACGGCCGACCTCTAAATATTTAAGGCTTGATTTGCCTTCGGCTGACGTTAATTCTGACGGAATTAAGGGTCAAGTTTTAAGAGTCGATCGATACGGTAATGCGGTTACGAATATCACCCGAAAGGATTTTGAGCGATTGTCGGGACAAGGTGACATTCAGTTGGATATCGGCTCCCATCGAGTAGAACGGGTTGTCGCTACCTATGCCGAAATAGAACACGGCGAAGTGTGCGCTTTGTTCGGAAGCACGGATCACCTTGAATTAGCAGCAAATTCAAGCAGTGCTGCTGAGTTTCTTCAAGTTAAAAGAGGCTCGAAAATTTCAATTCTTCGAACAAAATGATGAGGGTGCAGTAGCAACAACTAAACCCTCATGATAATCTTAAGCGCTGCAGCGTTGTTTCCTTGTCTCTATTAGTCAGAATGGCGATTAAATGATTGGATTCGATCTTACCGAAGAAAATTTGATGCTTGAGCAGTCGGTCCGCGAATGGTCCGCTGTTGAAGTGGCGCCACAAATTCGTCAACTTGACCGCGAACACCGATTTGACAAGTCTATTTTGAAAAAAATGGCGGCTCTCGGGATGCTTGGGCTATGCGTACCGAAGAAATACGGTGGCGTCGGGATGGACTACGTGAGTCTGGGTTTGGCAAGTGAAGAGCTAGAGTATGTAGATACATCGCTTAGAGTTATTTTATCGGTTCACCTTGGCCTCAACTGCTTATCACTACTTACTTGGGGAAACGAAGATCAGAAACTACGGTACCTTGTGCCACAGGCTAAGGGTGAGAGGATAGCCACTTATGGTCTTACGGAACCTGGAGCCGGCAGTGATGTTCGAGGCATACAGACTGTTGCCAACAAAAAAGGCGACCGCTATCTGTTAACTGGCGAGAAGATGTGGATTTCATTAGCTGATGTGGCTGATCACTTCCTGGTGTTCGCATGGAGCGACTTAGAAAAGAAGAAGGCTCGAGACCCGTCTGGTCTTACTGCGTTTATTGTTGAACGTGAATTTGAGGGCTTTGTTAGTGGAACTCTTACAGAAAAATGGGGAATCCTGGCTGGAAACACTGGATTTTTTAAAATGGAAGAAATGGAGGTTCCAGAAGATAACGTTTTAGGCAAACCTGGTGAAGGTTTCAAGATTGCAATGTCTGCACTGGATCAGGGTCGGTATACCGTGGCGGCAGGAGCTGCTGGACTCATTAGGGCTTGTAGAGACGCATCAGAAAAATACGCGAAGGAGAGGCGAACTTTCGGTGTTGAAATTGGACAGCATCAATTGGTGAAAGCGATGATTGCCAACATGGAATCGAATTATCAGGCTTCACGGATGCTTTGGCTCCGAGCCGGTTGGCTTAAAAATGAAGGGCGTCGAAACACTCGAGAAACTGGATTAGCTAAATGGTTTTCCACAGAAGCATCCGAAAAGGCTGCTTCAGATGCGGTTCAGATTCATGGAGCGAATGGATATTCAGACGAATATCCGGTTGGACGCTTTTATCGCAACTGCAAAGGCGCCGTGATATATGAAGGCACTAAAGAGATACATTCCCTCATGCAGGCTGATTATGTTTTGGGGTACCGCGTAGATAAGGCCACGCGTTGCGAGTTACCAAAATACTCAGAATTTGAAAAGTGATTATCTTGCGTTGACGATTTCGATTTTGTGGAGGGTATTCAAGAAAATTGACAATGTTGATGACTCAAGGATTATCAGAGCACTTCCTTAATGTGGTGGAGCGTGCAGCTATAGCCTGCGCGAAAACGATTGGCCAAGGTGATAGGCATAATTCTGATCACGTTGCAGTAGAGGCCATGCGTTCAGCGATGGACGATGTGCCGATGGACGGCCGAATTGTAATCGGGGAAGGCGAGCGGGACAAGGCTCCAATGTTGTTTATTGGTGAAGAAGTCGGTGCGGCTCACTCACTTGCTGATCAGTCTAATCCATACCCTGGTGTCGACATCGCGGTTGATCCACTCGAAGGCACGAACCTATGCGCGACTGGCGAACCGAATGCGATTGCTGTCTTGGCAGCTTCAGAAAGAGGAGGACTGCTCCACGCTCCAGACATTTACATGGATAAACTGGTCGTGGGCCCTCACTCAAAAGAAGCGGTCAGTCTTGACTCTTCTGTGGATCAAAACCTGAATGCAATCAGTGAGTGCTTGGGATTACCAGTAAGAGAACTCGTGGTGGTAGTTCTTGATCGTCCTCGACATGAAATGCTCATTTCTGATATCAGAAAAGCGGGAGCAAGGGTGCGCTTGATTGGAGATGGGGACTTATCGGCTGGAATATTGGCAGCGAGTGCTGAAAGCGGTGTGCATGCTGCAATGGGACAAGGCGGCGCTCCAGAAGGGGTCTTGGCTGCAGCAGCAATGCGATGCTTGAATGGCGAAATTTTTGCACGTCTAATCGTCAAATCCACGGATCAGGAAGAACGCATGCGCTCAATGGGTATAGGCGATAAGGACAAGCTGTATGGGGCTCGCGATCTAGCACCTGGTAGCTCAATTCTTTTTGCTGCTACTGGAGTGACAGACGGTTCGCTCATGAAGGGTGTGCGGTTTATTGGTGACGGAGTGCGGACCCAGTCTCTGATAATGACAACGGACCCGCATTGCATGAGATTTATCGATACGATTCATGCGCAGGCCGAAGAGCCAAATGCTACGTTTAAGTTGTAAATAACTAACTTCAACAAGTTTATATTTCTTGGAATTTCGTTCGCCTGGTGAAGATCTCGACAGAATCCGATCCCTTAACGCAGACCTGGCGGCGCAATCAACTTGCCGTCACAGTCGCAACCTTCATTGGTTCTACCGGCTTTACGCTGGTAATGCCTCTTCTTCCTTTGTACTTTCGACAACTAGGTGTTCAAGATCTCGGTGAGGTGGCTTTATGGTCTGGCATTAGTGTCGGTGTCACACCAGGCATCGCAGGTTTAATGGCTCCAGTGTGGGGAAAGCTTGCTGACCGATATGGCAAGAAGCCCATGGTCATTCGAGCGTTGCTTACCTTTGTTGCGGTCAATGTGGCTATGGCCTACGTAACGGCCCCGTGGCAGATATTTGCACTTAGATTTACCCATGGACTCTTCGCAGGTTATGGTTCCTTAACCCTGGCAATGGCTGCAGCATCATCGCCCAAGGATCGACTGGCTGAATCAATTGGGATGGTTCAAATGGCCCGTCGGCTTGGACCAACAATGGGGCCAGTTATGGGAGGTGGAATAGCTGGTTTGTTTGGTTTACGAAACGCTTTTTTGGTCGCAGCGGTTGTTTACATACTTGCGTTGTTGGTCGTCGTCATTTTATACACGGAAACCAAAAACCAGTCGGAATCATCGAATGAAAAGGAGGACCAGAAGCTGTCGATGCCTGCTGTCTTGCGCATTAATGGATTTTTTGCACTAGTGGTTGTTATTTTTATATTGCAGTACACGGAAAGAAGCCTAGCGCCGATACTTCCACTTTATATTGGCAAGTTCGGAGTATTGACTGACCAAATTCCAGTCTGGTCCGGCGTGATTTTTTCTTTAATTGCAGCGTCTGGAGCCCTAGGCAACCATCTCTGCAGCAGGTTTCTGTCAAACTGGCCGCTTCATCGTTTTATTGCGTTAAGTGTCCTAGGGGCCGGTGTTGCAGCGGGTTTGATGGTGATTGCACCCAGCATCATCTGGTTTCTATTTGCAGCACCAATTTTTGGAGTCTCGGCAGGACTTGCTATGACTGCAGCCTACACCGCAGCAGGACGCCGGTTACCTGAATCTTCGCAAGGAGTTGGCTTTGGTGTTTTGTCAAGTGGATCGATGGCTGGAATGGCGCTTAGTCCTATCCTAAGCGGAGCGATGGGCACTGTTAGCTTAGAAGCCGTTTTTATCGTCAACACAGTAGCCTTAATCGGTCTAAGCTTTTTTGCGCGTAGAACTGTAGGTGCCGTCTAGCATAGGTTTTAGGGACTAATTGAAACTTTGACATCGTAATTGTTTGTAAAAATCAGTCAAGTGTTTATCGTCTGACAATTCTCTGGAAATATCGCTTACGATCTAAACTAGTGAATCTGAAGCTACTAAATGTCCAATTCAATACTGATTAATTCCCACTCTTTTAATAATTCAGAGCTGCAGCGGGCCGTCAAAGAGATTCGAAATGGTGGGATTGTGATGTTTCCTACCGACACGCTTTACGGCTTGGCTGTCGATCCGCGGAATTGGAATGCCATCGAACGCCTGTTTACAGTTAAAGGCAGAGACGCTTCGAACGCAGTCCCTATGATATGCGCTGATCTAGTCCAAGTGGAACGTGAAGTAGGGTTAATGCCTGATTTAGCAAAAGATCTATCGAGACTGTTTTGGCCTGGACCTTTAACTATGGTGTTGGATGGAAACGGTTCGATGGCAAAAAATGCGATTGGCTTAGATGGTTCTATCGGAGTAAGAGTGCCTTCACATCCAGTAGCGAGAGCGTTCGCGAATGAGGTCGGACATCCGATAACAGCTACAAGTGCGAATTACTCTGGAGAGAAGCCACCACAAGCCGTCACGGAAGCATCGAAATCAATCTTGCAATCAGTTGACCTAATATTAGATGCTGGTGAGGTTTCTGGTGGACTACCGTCGACTATCGTGGACGTGCGCACGAACCCGGTCCAACTAATTAGGGACGGAGCGATTCCATGGGATGACGTGCTAAACTCCATAACTTGAGTGAAATGTTGAAAAAAATAACCGGTATGAAGCCTAACGATAAAGGATTAAATCGTGAAAAGTTATTAGTTAGGAAAGCTCTGGCTTTTATGGAGTTCGGTTTCACTTGGGCGAAGTGTGGCCTAGTCTTTCTACTTGCGACAAGTTTTCTAATAAGTGGTTGCACTTCTACCTCCATTCCCATTACGCCGAGTACGCCTCAATATTTAGATTATCTTTTTCCAAATGTTCCGGAGTATCTCTTAGGACAGGCCGGCGTCCAGCATCACAACGAAGCGTGGGGGGCCTTACAGGCAGGATATCTAACCCAAGCTTCGACAGGTTTCAAGAGAGCTTTGAATGGCAAGAGGGAATTCTTCCCTGCTCTGGCAGGACTTGGGTATGTAGCGCTGGCAGAGCGACAACCGGCACTTGCTCTTGAGCGTTTTCGAGAAGTTTTAGTTGATGAGCCCAACTACGTACCAGCTTGGGTAGGCCAAGCAGAAGCTCTTCTCCTGTCCTCAATGGAATTCGAAGCACTTGGAGCGTACGAGAAAGCCTTAGGTTTCGACTCAAGTCTCGACACCGTTAGGCGAAGGGTAGAGGTTTTACGATTTAGAAGACTGCAGAGTTTGATAACTACAGCACAAGCAGCGGATGCTGACGGCCTACAGGTTGCCGCAGCGCGAGCCTATAGGGAAGCGCTTGAGATATCGCCAGAGAGCGCCTATTTATATCGCGGCTTGGCAGCAATGGAGCGCGAGATTGGAAATATCGACTCTGCGCTCGACAATATTACGCGCGCAAACTCATTGGAACCTGACAATCCGAGTGGCTTTATCTTTCAAGGTGAAATATTGGAATCGATGGGAGATTTAGATGGTGCTGAGCAGGCGTATTCAGAGGCAAGTCGTATTGAGCCCTCAAATGTCAATACAGATCGGCTGGCAACGCTTCTGGCTCGCTTGACATTGTCTCGATTGCCGCCTTCGTATCGCACGATCTCTGATTCTGTCAGCGTCACTCGAGGAGAACTTGCTGCCTTAGTCGGCGTTCGACTAAGTTCGCTTCTTTCTATTTTGCCGCGTGATGAAACCATTTTGGTCACTGATACTCGTGGACATTGGGCAGACCCTTGGATTCGCACGGTAGCTCAAACGGGAGTCATGGAAGTCTTTCCGAATCACACCTTTGAGCCTAGTCGCACTTTACGGCGCGGAGAACTGGCGAAAGTCGTTGATAGCCTCTTGACCATAATTAGAAATCGCTTTCCCGAAAACGTGTTTAATTGGAAGAATCAAAATATTGATTTTTCGGATCTTTTACCACAAAACATTCAGTATGAATCAGCAGCGATTGCCGTCGCCTCGGGTGTGATGTCACAGCTTCAAGACGGCACATTTCAACTAACCGGCCTCGTGTCAGGACAAGATGCCGCAAAGGTGGTCGATCGCATTCTGGAAATTTATGACGAGGCTGCCTAGATTTATAGAATATTTTTAGAACTCTGACAGGTCCGAGCTATGCCTGCTCTAACACTTGCCAACGCATTAACGCTACTTAGAATGTTATTGGCTCCCATTTTTGTCATCCTGGTGGTGTATCACTATCTAGGTTGGGCGCTGATAACTTTTTGCGCGGCATGTATAACGGATTTATTTGACGGAGCATTAGCTAGATGGTCGGGTACGCGTACGAATGTTGGTGTCTGGCTTGATCCAATGGCGGACAAACTGCTGCTTCTGACTGTTTTTGTTGTCTTGACATTACCGGGCCTAGATTTGGCGAACCCTTTGCCTTTATGGTTAACAGTCGTTGTAATTAGTCGGGATGTAATCATTGTTTTAACCGTTGCGGTGGTGAACCTAGCTTCGGGCCCGAGAACCTTCAAACCGTCGAAGGCTGGTAAGGCTGCAACTTTAATCTATTTTTTAACTGGAATTGTTGCGATGTACTTTAATTATCTTGAACAGGCTTCAAGTCTCGTGACTGTGTGCGTCTACGCTTCGCTTGTGATTGCAGTGATTTCTGGCTTGCATTACATTGTTCATGCGATCAACGCGCTCGAGCAAGCATAGGGCAGGGCTCTTTAAATCAGAGGCTTCGAGAACCAGGCCCTATTCGCTTATGAGGGTAACTCTTTTTTAAAGAATTTGATTGTTTCTGTTAAACCATCCGTAATCGAAACTTTCGGTGACCATCCTAATTGAGTCTGAGCACGAGTAATGTCAGGTTTCCGAATTTTCGGATCATCCTCTGGAAGTGGCTGAAAAACGATCTGGCTTGACGAGTTCGTCATTTCAATAATCATTCGCGCCATCTCTTCGATACTCATTTCTGTAGGGTTGCCAATATTCACGGGTTGATGAATATTCGAATCAATGAGTCGAAGTATGCCATCCACGAGATCGGTAACGTAACAAAAACTTCGAGTCTGAGTGCCTCTTCCAAAGATAGTGACATCTTCTTGTCGGAGCGCTTGTCCGATAAAGGTAGGGATAGCCCGGCCATCGTTGATGCGCATTCGAGGTCCGTAGGTGTTAAAAATTCTTATGATCTTGGTATTTAGGCCGTGATAGCGGTGGTAGGCGATTGTCATTGCTTCGGCGAATCGTTTCGCCTCATCGTACACTCCGCGGGGACCGATGGGGTTAACATTTCCCCAGTACGACTCCTTTTGTGGATGTTCGAGTGGATCTCCGTAGACTTCTGATGTTGAAGCTAGCACGAAGCTGGCATTTTTGGATTTAGCCAGGCCAAGTGCATTGTGAGTGCCAAGAGCTCCAACTTTCAGAGTTTGTATGGGAAGTTCTAGATAATCGATAGGACTTGCTGGACTTGCCCAATGCAAGACCGTGTCAACTGGGCCACCAACTTCAATATATTTAGTAACGTCCTGTTCAATAAACTCAAACCGCTTATCATCTCGTAGGTGATCTAAGTTTCTTTTGTCCCCTGTTGATAGATTGTCAATTCCTATTACTTGATTGTTTTGCTGAAGAAAGTGCTCTGTGAGATGAGAGCCAATAAAGCCAGCTGCTCCTGTGATAACGATGCGCGACATACCTAAAATTCACCCTTCTTAAAACGCGTGAATATGGAATATTCCTCGGGCGATAGTCAGCCAGAGAATTCTAAAATCAAGACCAATCGACCAGTTTTCAATATAGTACAAATCAAATTCAATACGTTTTTCAACAGAGGTGTTTCCTCGCCAGCCGTTAACTTGAGCCCAGCCAGTGATGCCAGACTTGACCTTATGTCGCAACATATAGTGAGGAATTCGTTGCTTAAACTGCTCTACGAAATAGGGGCGCTCCGGTCGCGGACCTACAAGCGACATGTCTCCACGAAGTACATTCCAAAGTTGAGGAAGCTCGTCGAAGTGAAATCGTCGTAATAAGATTCCAAGTCTTGTTCGCCGGGGATCGTTCTCCCTTGACCACATTGGCCCGGTTTCTTTTTCAGCGTTTTCAGTCATAGAGCGAAACTTATAAACTGTGAATGATTGACCATCTAAACCCATTCGCTCTTGTTTATAAAGCGCCGGTCCAGGCGAACTTCTTTTGACGATCATTGCAATTACAGCCATGGGTGCGGCTAGGATCCCTAACGCCACCGTTGATAAGGAGATGTCGACAAAACGCTTAAGAGCGCTATTAAAACCGTGTAGCGGAACATCATTCACGCGAATAATAGGAATGCCGTCCATGTCCTCAAGCCCAGCCTTGAGCACCATGAACTGCAAAAGATTTGGCACCACTTTGATTTCAATGCACTCTCGATTTGCGATTTCTATTAGGGCTAGCATCTTTATCTGATCTTCAGGAGGGAGTGTCAGATACAAGATATCGATGTCTTCACGTTGAAGAATATCTTCGGTTTCCTTTAGGGGTCCCAGTAGTGGTAACCCTCTATAGCCGAGGTGACTCGTTGCTGCTTTATCGTCGACAAATCCAATTATTTGATGGCCGAGCTCTCGGTGACGAAGCGCTTTATCTGCAACTCGTCGACCGAGTTCTCCAACGCCAGCGACCAAAACACGCTTGAGGCCAATTCCAGCGCGCCATCGACGTTCTATAAGTTCACGAACGAATTTACGGGCACTGTAAGAAAATATCGTATTGAAAATTAAAAACACGACCCAAGCTAGTTGAGATATTTCAAATGCACCACGCTGTTTTAATTCTTCTGGAAGGTAATAGGTCTGAATGTAAAGAGTGCTAAGAACACCTAGTACAACTGCTAGAATGCTGCCAATAAAGACTCCAAAAAAATCATCAACGGTGGTTCGGCTGCGATTGGCTCGATATAGACCATTAAAATGAAACGCAACCGGTACAAGAAGTCCAACAATCGGAAGGACAGCCAAGTATTGTTCGAAGGGTGGATAACCTCTAGTTATAGGAAGAATTCCTAGTTCAAATCTAAACAAATAGGCGCCAACAAAGGCCAGCATTGCAAGGACCGAATCTACGAGCACGAACATCCCGCCTTGTAGATTTGGATACCCCTTTATCATTTCTAATTCTCAGCCGAAAGATTCAAGGTTTCATCGATGGCATTTTTGAACTCAGTTTGAAAACGAGGAGTCGAAAATCGCTCGGCATTCCTTCGAGTGATGCTTTGATTAAACGAGCGGGCCTTAGCGGTCCTCAGCGCGTTAGCAAATGCCTCTGCTGTTGGTTGATTCACCAAAATTCCTGTTTCTCCATCTACTATAGTCTCACACGCACCACCACGTTTTAGAGCTATTACGGGGCAACCGCATGCTTGGGCTTC
>CETJ01061775.1_pt1 | contig 10621 bp, 11 predicted proteins | sample 531341 | NCBI WGS metagenome assembly CETJ01 (sample SAMEA2622677, study PRJEB7988) | marine metagenome | isolation source: saline water (ENVO:00002010), including | reverse complement strand
CAATCTCCTGTTTATGTTATATTTAATATGTAGAATTTTTTTATAATATGACTATGTAATTAATTAATAAGTACAGAAATTTCAATATATATTGTTTGGAATTAAATCAGTTGTCCTCTTTTCAATTGCCATTTCACTTTTAATATTTTCATCTATCATACTTTCATATCAGTATGAAATTAAAGACGGTAATTTCACATCTCGCTCAGATAATATAATCACTCAAAAAGAATTTTACTCAAAAAATTTTGATTCCGATGAAAAAAGAATTTATATTTTAGGTTCTAGCCAGGCGGTCGCCATAAATCCCACTTACATAGATGATTATTTGTCAAAAGCTAACCATAATTATGAAGTTTTTAATCTTGCAACTATCAGTGATTCTCCTACACAAAGATTAGAAAATTTAAACATGCTTGTTTCTTCTCAGCCGGAAGTTGTAATTTATGGAGTAGGTCCTAGAGATTTTCGGGATTTTTCAACTGATCATATTGAAAAACCATTACCTGATCCTCATGCTTTTTTTATTTCATTCTTAAATGAACATAAAAATTCTTTTGGATTTGACGCTTCGTTATTTGAGTTTCCTCAACGTACTACTTTATCTTTCATCATTGATACAGTTGAAGTATTAGAGGGAAAATCAGATGTTATCCCATATGATAATGCTCCTTTTATGGAAGTAACTACTGCGGCTACAATAATTAGAAGTGATTTTGGAAACACTGGATTGTTTCATCCGGGCTTAATTCCGCCTAAAGAAAATGCTAATTATATTGCACTTAAAGAAATAATTCTTACACTACAAGAGAATGACATACAGGTGATCCTATTTGTTGTGCCGCAACATAAAATTATTTTGGAAGACATTGGCGATGAACGTATACAATCTTTTAACCTAATTCTAGATGACCTAGACAAAATTCCAAATTTAAAAATTTATAATCTATTTTACAAATATAGCGATTTGGATATTTGGAACGATCCCGCTCATATTGCGATAAATGATAAAACTACTATTTATAGCGAAGATGTGGCAAAAATGATTCTCAGGGAAATACAACAATAATGCTGTTTACCACAATTGAGTTTATCATATTCTTCATAATCATCTGTAGTGTTTTTGTAATTATTAAAAATAGAAAATATCAACATCTGCTTCTTCTTTCAGCAAGTTATTTTTTCTTCTATTTCACTAGTAATTATCTACTATTACTTCTTGTTTTTACAACTTTATTGGATTTTTACATGGGTAAGATGATTGCGGATAGTTCTAATTTAAAATCAAAAAAAATCTTCTTAATTATTAGTCTGGTGGGAAATTTAGGAGTTTTAGGGTTCTTTAAATATGCTGATTTTGGAATAGGGCAATTTAATGCTGTAATGACATCATTAGGATTTTCTATCGAAATGTCATTTTTGGAACTAGCTTTACCTATAGGCATTTCATTTTATACATTTCAAACAATAAGTTATACTGTAGATATTTATCGAGGGCAATTAACACCTTGTAAATCGTTAAGAGAATTTGCAATTTTTGTATCGTTTTTCCCTCAACTAGTGGCCGGACCTATATTAAGAGCAAAATATTTTCTACCTCAATTACGTGAAAAAATAGAGAAATTCAAAAGTGTAGATACTATTCGACAAATAAGGCTTCAAGATTCCAATGTAAAATTTGGTGTAACGTTGATGGCATTTGGATTCTTCAAGAAAATGTTCATAGCAGACAACATTGCACCTTTTGTAGATTCTATTTTTGCAAATCCCATTGGATTAGAATCATTTACTATTATATTGGGCACAATTGCTTTTGGAATTCAAATTTATGCTGATTTTTCAGGGTATTCGGATATTGCAATTGGCGCGGCTATGATTTTGGGATTCAAAATACCTCTTAATTTTAACAAACCATATTTTGCAATATCCCCATCTGACTTTTGGCGTAGATGGCACATATCACTTTCTTCGTGGTTACGTGACTACTTGTACATACCATTAGGAGGCAACAAAAAATCATTTAATCGAACTTATCTTAATTTGTTTGTTGTAATGTTTTTGGGAGGATTATGGCATGGCGCTTCTTGGAATTTTGTAATATGGGGAATGCTACATGGATTGTATTTAGCAATACATAAAATAATTACCAATAAAATACCATCCCTAAAAAATCACTCTTTTTTTAGAACTAAAATTGGTGTATTGATTTCTATATTTGTAACACAATATTTTGTGTTTTTGGCATGGATACCATTTAGGGTAAAAGATACCAATGATATGATCTACTCTGTACAAAAATACATATTTTTAGATTTTCAAATAAATGAAACACTCTCACTTTTACTGTCTGAAAAAATTCCAGTTATGATTATGATTGTATTCATAGTTTTACATTTTATTTCATATAAGCAGGGAGATCTCCCTAGAAAAATTTCAAATTATTGTACAAGATATTGGGTTCCAATTTTAATAATCATGATGCTCATAATTTTATTCTTTTATGTTGGAAACGCGGAAGATTTTATCTATTTCAAATTTTAATTTTCTTACAAAATTTTAATACAATAAATTAGAATATATTCTACCATCTCCCTATGAAAATACTTGAAAAATGAAGTCATTTTAGTTACTGGAGGTGCAGGGTATATTGGCTCTGTTTTAATTCCAACTTTAATCGACGAAGGATACCATGTAAAATGTCTTGATCGATTTTTTTTTGGCGATGAATTCTTATCACAAGAAAAATTTAGAGGAAAATTAGATCTTATAAAAGATGATATTAGATGGTTTGATCCAAAAATTCTTTCTGATGTAAACTATGTTTTGGATTTAGCTGCACTTTCAAATGATCCTGCAGGTGATTTAGATCAACAAAAAACATTTGAAATTAATCATAAGGGAAGGAATAGAGTTGCTAAATTAAGTAAAGAATGTGGTGTCTCTCGTTATATTTTGGCTTCTAGTGCGAGTATATATGGACAACAAGATGATGTTGTTGATGAAAATTCTTCTGTAAAACCATTAACTGCATATTCAAAAGCTAACCGTAGCGCTGAGATTGATAATTTATTACTTAGTGATGACGATTTCACTGTTACTGCACTGCGTTTTTCTAGTGTTTACGGAGTTTCTCCTAGAATGCGATTTGACACTGCTGTTAATAAAATGGTTTTAGATTTATTTTCCAAAGGAAAAATATTTGCAAGTGGAAAAGAGAATAAACGACCATTCATTTTCATAAAAGATGTCGTAAAAGCATATCTTACAACTATCAATTCATCAAAAAACAAAATCGCAGGTGAAATATTTAACGTTGGTTCTAACACTCAAAATATTACAATGGAAAGTTTAGCAAATCAAATTGTTGGTGTAATAGCAAAACCCTGTGAAGTAACTGTTCAAGAGACAAATGATCATAGATCATACTTTGCTTCATTTGATAAAATTAAAGATGTTCTTGGATTTACTACTGATTATGAAATTAAAGATGGGGTCATAGAAATTTATCAAGCATTAGTTAACAAAAATATTTCTGATGATATAAAGACAAAAACTGTAGATTGGTACAAATATTTATTAAAACATAGCAAATCTGCTGAAAATGTTTTAATAAATAATATTTTACTTTAACATCAAAGCAGTTCTTTTAGCATAATATTTTATAACGCAGATAGTTATGTTCAGCGTGAACGAATCAGAAATTACTGTACATAAACTTGAAAAGCATCTTACACGAAATATTAAAAATTCTAATGTTAACGGCTTCTTAATTCCAGTTTGGCGAGATTGGGATGATATTATTACTGTTAAGCCAGAGATGGTTTATATCACAAGTATTGATCCTGGAGAAATTAAAGGTCCACATTTACATATTATACGTCACAGTTATTTCACTTGTATAAAAGGCAAAGTAGTTTTTATTGTAAAAGAAGATTCTGGTAATTACCTAGAAATAGAATCCAGTCCTGATGATCCAGTGTTGTTAGAAATTCCAAAAAATCACTCATCTGCTCATATTAATCTCTCAGACGAACCAAGTATTATAATGGCATTGGTTAATCCCTCTTGGAAGCCTGATAATAAAGACGAACACAATGTTACATATGATAATTATGATTGGGACAAATGGAAAAATCACAAAAAAATTTGAATAAAAAAATTCTTTTTTGGGTCGAGCCAAATTTTCTTCAATTTGGTATTGCAAAATTTTTTCAAAAAAAATATGATGTTGAATGTTATGCCATAACTGATCTGAATCATCATTTACAAAAATCTTTCATGAAACAACAAGTTGTTGATTTCAAAAAAGTTTGGCATTATTGGGATGGAGCATTTACCTCTCAAAAAATTGATCTAGATTATCTTGCAAATTTTGAAGGAAAGTACAATATTCCATTATGGTTGCTTGTATATTCTGAAAGAATTTTTTTATCAAATTATAATATTTATTATAAATTTTCTTCACATGAAGCTCTTCAAGTCATTCAACATGATTGTAAACTTTTTGAGGATGTTTTGGATGAAGCGAATCCTGATTTTTTAATAATTGGCGGTGTTGATTCTCATAGAATGTATCTTATTTCTGAGCTTTGTAAATCACGTGGAATCAAAGTATTGATGCTTTTTTCAACTAGATTGGGTTACCGTTGTGTGATTTCTTCAGAATTTGACCAATTTGATGAAGATTGTGTCGAACCTTCAGAAGATATTCCTACAAAAGATTTGCATACTCTTCATGAATATATCAAAAAATATGATCATGCTGCTCAGATGCTGGCAATCAGAACTGGTGGCCACGGTTTTCCAATATTGTATAAACTTAAGATATTGTTTCGTTGGATGACTAAAACTTTTGATAAAACATATCGTGCTACCTATGATCATTACGGTATTACTAGATATGGAGTTCTAAAATCCCAAATTCTTTTCACCCTTAAAAGATGGTATCGTCAATCATTTATTTTCAAAAATTCAAGTCATAATATATCCGATGAATTATTTGCATATTTCCCCTTACAAGTAGAACCTGAAAGAAATATTCTTTTAGGCGCTCCGTTCTATACAAATCAGTTAGATCTAATTGAAAAAATTGCGAAATCCTTGCCTGCTGATTGGAAATTATATGTAAAAGAACATCCTTCTATGCGTAGTAAAAATTGGAGAAAAACTTCTGATTACAAACAAATTATAGATATGCCAAATGTAAAATTAATTCATACTTCTATTAGTCCTGAAGAAATAATGCAAAAATGTTCACTTGTTTTCACTATTGGTGGAACTACCGCTTTTGATGTGTCATTTTATGGTAAACCATCTATTTTATTTTCTGATGCAATGTACGCAGGTTTAAGTTGGGTTTATAGAAGTTATAATATAGAAGAATTACCACATGCAATATCTGAAACTATTAAAAAGAAAGTTGATGTTGTGGAATTAAATAATTTTGTAAATAAAATACTTGCTAACTCGTTCTTTTTTGATGAGTTCAAAATTTATGATGACGTATTCAACAGAATCCATAGTGGATTTATAGTTGGCGATGATATATCTATGTCTGACTTGAATAATTACTTTGAAGAAAATAAAATTTTATTTGAACCATTAATTAATGCATATCTTAAGAAGTTAAAAATTTGAACAAAAAAATTCTTGTTCTAGGTGGCAGTAGTCTAATTGGAAGTACTTTTGCACAATATGCAAAAAATCTTTATGATCTGTGTCTTACAACTCACCTAAATCCACTAGCAGAACCTAATTTCACCTCTGTTAATATTGATTTATTAAAAAATTCTGATTCAATTACAGATCTAATAACTGATTACAAACCAAATTATATTATTCATTGTGTGGCATTTCCAGATGTAGATTTTTGTGAAACTAATCAAGACATGGCAAATACTCTTCATGTAGATAGAACAAAAGAAATAGCACAAATTTCACATAAAATAGATTCAAAATTAATTTATTTTTCTACCGATGCTGTATTTGATGGACATTTTTCTAGAAAATATAACGAATCTGATCTCCCAAATCCTTTAAGTCATTATGGCAAAACTAAACTGAAAGCAGAAAAAATCCTTCTCGATTATAAAATTAATACAGTATTAAGAACAACTGTAGTTTATGGCTGGCATCAAAAATCTAGGTTTACTAACTGGGTAATTGATTCCCTAAAAAATCATCAAAAAGTTGGAGCATTTGTAGATCAATATAACACACCTACTCTTGTGGATGATATAGCTAAAATCCTCATAAAAATTATTGATAAAGACATATCTGGTCTTTATAATGCATCTGGTTCTACTTGTTTATCTAGAAATGAATTTGCATTAAAAATAGCAAAAAAATTTGAATTAAATGAAGAATTAATAATTCCAACTTCCTCTGATAAACAAAAACAACTTGCACCAAGACCAAAAAATGGTTGTTTAGATAATTCAAATCTAGAAAAGATCATAGATTTTAAATTTAATAATATTGATAGTGGTATTGATACTATTTTTGAGAAATCAAAGATAAATGATTTTTAGATACATCAATTAATTTTTCATTATTCTTTAACAGAATAGTTTTACATTTTACAGCTTGTGCGGCATCAACATCTTTTTGAGAATCCCCTATCATTACACTCTTTTCAAGATCAATATTCAATTCTTTAGCAGCTTGTAACAATAACCCTGGTTTAGGTTTTCTACACTGACAATTTTCTTCTGGTGTATGTGGGCAAAAATATATTCCATCAATCCTAGTTTTAAATTCAATTTCTAATCTATCACTTAATAATTTATGAATGCTAGATAATTTTTCAATACTTATTATGCCTCTGTTTATTGCAGATTGGTTTGTAATAATTACAACAAAAAATCCATTCTCTTTAATCAGTTTAATTGCTTCTAACGAACCATCAATTATCTCAAATTCACTAATATCTTTGACATAGTCTTTTCTTTCTTTGTTAATCACTCCATCTCTATCCAAAAAAAACGCAATATTTTTCATTAGTAAGAAAATAATGGCTTTCCTTTACTTCTAATAATAGTTGTCAATAAATGACAAACACATAGATGCATAGTCTCTATTGTGAGCATATCATTACTATGTATAGTGAGATTCGTCTTCGAAATTTCTGATAATTTTCCACCATCTTTCCCAGTCAAACTAATAGTTTTTGCATTAATTTTATTTGCATAATTTACAGCATTAACAACATTTTGTGAATTTCCACTACCACTTATTGCTATTACAACATCTTCTTCTTGAAGAAAATTTTTTAACTGCTCTACAAATATTGCATCATAAGACATATCATTTGACCAAGCCAAAATTACCGGAATATTATCTGATAGTGACATTGCTTTGAATCTTTTTTCATCTTCAGTAATGCTGGTTTTGAGCAGATCTGATACAAAATGAGTTGATGTTGATGCACTACCACCATTTCCTAGCACATAGATTTGTTTTTCATTATTCCTTGCTTCTAAAATTATATCTAAAATTTTTTCAATTATATTCATTTTTTCCTTTAAATCTGATATGGCTTTAATTTGTGAATTCAAATAATCTTGAATCAAATTAGTATTTTGCATATATTTCACTTCAAACGATATTTTATAAATTATTTATATTAAAAACAGTGGCTCCTGCATTGTGATAAGAGAAATGTACACGGGTAACTCCAAGTTTTTTAAGATTACTTTCTAGATTTTTATGTTTTTTTGGTTCTGCATAAACAAACAAATGACCACCTCCACCGGCCCCAGTAACTTTAAGAGATATTGCTCCACTATCAAATGCTTTTTTACTAACTCTATCAATTCTAGTATTAGTAATTCCTGAGGCATATTGTTTTTTTATTTCCCATCCCTTGTTTAATAATTCACCAAATTTTCCAAGATCATTTTCCTTTAATGCATCTCTCATATCCATTGCTAAATTTTTTGCATCATGTAATGCATTCAAAGTTTTATTATTTGATTCATTAATATTCTTAATTTGTTTTTTTAAAATATTCACCGAATGTTTCCTATTTCCTAATCTAAATAATAACGAGTTTTTTTCTAATTCTCTAGCTGAATTTTTATTAATATTTATACGGCTTACCGTTACTTTATTTTTTGAATATTTGTATGAATTCAATCCACCATACACAGCTGCAAATTCATCCTGTTTTCCAATACCCCAGTTTAAAACATCGTGGCCTATATGATATGCTTTCATAGCTATGTTGCTTTTACTATTTCTTTTTTGTTGAATTGCTGAAATCACATTTACAAGATTTGATGTAAGTGATGAAGAAGCACCCAAACCAGAATTTGGTTCAACATCAGAAGCAAGATACATATCAATTCCCTTGGAAAACCTTAATCCCTTTAGACTTGCTACGACAATTTCATGCCCCTGAATATTTTTTAATTTTACATGTCTAGTAGGAGGTAAGTGTGATGCAAAATCAGGAGAAAATCCTTGTACAAGATTATCTCCTCTTGTCTTCGCAATCACCCAAGTAAATTTATTGATGGTAAAAGATACTGTAAACCCATCATATCTTTTGTGATATTCTTCAAGATCTGTACCTCCTCCCGCAAAACTAATTCTTAATGGTGCTCTACCAATAATCATGATATGTTTCTCTTGTATGAGAATATAATAATTCATTCATTTTAGATAAAAAATAGTTCTTTTAATTCAAATATGTTGATATCCTCTAAAAATATCAAGATTAGAATGGATGAAATACATAATTCAAAAATTGAAAATTCTCTAGTAAGTGTAGTTATCTTAAACTATAATGATGTCAATCACATTGAAAAATGCCTAGATTCTGTTTTTAGAACAACTGGTTGTAAATTTGAGGTAATTTTAATTGATAATGGTTCTACCGATGGGAGTTCGTTAGCTTGTAAAGAAAAATTTCCTCAGATTAGGTTATTTCAAAATAAAGAAAATTTGGCAATGGCGGGAAGAAATATTGGAATAGATAATGCAAAGGGAGAATATATTGTATTTTTAGATTCTGATGCGACAGTTGAACCTGACTGGATCCAAAATTTGGTTAAAAGTTACTTATCACATGGTATAGGTCTATACCAAGGAAAAATTTTAGAAGCAGACGATCCCACAATTATAGGTAGTTCTGGGAATCTACTGAATATTTTTGGATTTGGTTATGCACGAGGTAATGGGGAAAAAGATATTGGTCAGTATGAAGAATTCGAACAAATCAGTTTTCCTGTAGGTGCTTGTCTTTTTTCTTCACTTGAGACGATCAAGAAAATTGGATATTTTGATGAGTCAAATTTACTATATTTGATGTATGATGACGTTGATTATGGTTGGAAAGCTCTGTCTCTTGACATTCCTTCATTTTATGAACCAAAATCAGTTGTATATCATCCTAAAAGTACAAGCTCAAAACTTAATTCGCATAAAATATTCCTCTTGGAACGTAATAGATGGATCTGTTTAATGTCATATTATTCAACAAAAACACTTGTAAAAATTTTTCCTTCATTTTTGTTACTTGAATTTAGTTTATTTCTTTTTTTGATAATAAAAGGAATGGGCTTAGCAAAAATTAAAGCCTTTTTTTCCTTGCTCAAAATGTATTCTTCTATAAAACAGAGAAAAATACAGTTGAACAAGAAAAGAAAACTTTCTGATAACGAAATAATAATTCATTTTGTAAATGAAATACATCTATCTGAAGCTATGAGCAAAAATAAATTCTCTTTTTTTGTGTGTAGTGTTATAAAGAGTCTAAGTAAAACTGTACGACACCTGTTCTAATTTTTTTATAATTTGATTATTTCTAAAATAATTCTATTTCCATGCCAGTAATAACGGAAGCTCCATTTTAATTCCTGAAATAGTTTTTTGTAGTTTCACATTGAATCCATGTTTTTCCAATTTTTCTATTATGGTTTTTTTTGAATAAGGTACTATTTCCTCATGAATCTCGGCAGATATTTTTTGAATTTTATCTAAAATTGATGATGATGCATTCATAATAATGTCATATTCTGCCCCCTCACAATCCATTTTCAAAAAATCAATTTTTTCTAGTTTGTATTTAAGAAAAATATTATCTAATGTGGTAGTTTCTACTTCTTGAACTTCAACTTTATTATTCCTATTGTATAATGAATTTGAAATTTCATCCATATCATTAGTATGTAACAAAGCTTTACCTTGAATTTTTGAAACGGCTACATTTTCTAATTTTATATTGGAAAATTTATTCATTTTAATATTTTTTTCAAGTGTTAAAAATGAATTTTTTGATGGCTCGTATGAAATTATTTTACCTTTTTTAGCTAGATTTGTAGCATATAGAGTGAAATAACCTACATGTGCTCCTATGTCAATCACTGTATCATATTCCATAATCTTAAACATTTTATGAGATGTATTTGTTTCAAGAATAAAATTTTCTAAAAAAGCAATTGCGTCATTCTTATTTCTTATTATGCATTTGGTAGTGTTCTTTAAAACTACTGTTTTTGGAGAATCGATTATTCCAAAATATAATAAAATTGGTATATGCCAATTTTTAATTTTTTTAATGCATTTAATTATTAAAAACTCTTTTTTGAATAAGCTCAAATCTATTAATCATTAATAC
>CETJ01052391.1_pt1 | contig 10636 bp, 7 predicted proteins | sample 531341 | NCBI WGS metagenome assembly CETJ01 (sample SAMEA2622677, study PRJEB7988) | marine metagenome | isolation source: saline water (ENVO:00002010), including | reverse complement strand
GAGCCGTGGGCGGTGTTCACGTACAGCCCGTCAAGCCAGGGGCATGGCTTATCGGGCACCTGGCGGGCATCCTTTGCCAGCACGGCATAGGTCTCGGCGAAACATTCCGGATCGGCCAGGGCGCCAATGATGGGTAGATAGTCGGGGCTGGTGCAGCGGAACGCGACACGTCCTTGCAGCTGGTCTGTGTCGCAGCTTTCGACGTCCAGGCGCTGATGCAGATCGCCGGAAATCTCCCTGAGCATGTCCAGGTTCGAATGATGTTCAGCAGCGCTCGGCGCGGGATCGGCCTCGGCAAAATTGAAACTCGCCCCCAGCGTATGCTGACCCTCACGTGGCGGGGCGACATATCCTTTCGCACACAACACGGTGCGCAATGCGGCGCTTTGTTCGTTCGCCGGCAGGGCGGTGATCTGCCCGCGAATCCGCTTGAGTGGCAGCCAGGCGCTTTGACTGAACCGCTTGGCATCGGCAGCGCCGGCCAGAATCACGACCGGCGCCTCGGCCACCAGCTCATCGCCGGCCAGCGCCTGCCATTGCTCGCCGCTTCGACGCAGTTCGAGCGGGTGCCGATGGCGATGCAACTCGATCGACGGGTGCTTGATCAGCCAGCGACACAGCGCTGGCGGGTGCGCCCAGCCGGCATCCGGATAGAACAGCCCCCCATGGTCCAGCGCTACGCCCGCCAGCCGCTCGGCCTCTTCGCGCGGCACCGCATGCAGAAGACCGGGCGGGAAGGCGTCGGAAAGTGCCGCCTGGCGGACGCTTTCCTTGTTATCGAAGGAGAGCTGCAGCACGCCGCAGGCATCCCAGTCCTGTCCGCGCTGCAGGTTGTGCAATAGCCGACGGGTGTAGCCAAAGCCGCTGGCCACAAGCTGCGAGAGTGCGGTGCCGTGCGCTGAGAGCTTCAAATAGAGCACGCCCTGCGGGTTGCCAGAACCCTCCTGGGCAATATCGTCGTGCCGTTCCAGCAGTGCCACCTGCCAGCCGCGCGCCGCCAGGCTGGCGGCGCTGGCGCAACCCGCGAGGCCTGCGCCAATCACCAGCGCCTTGCGCTGCGCCGGTTGATGCGAAGGGCGCGCGAACCAAGGGGTCTGCGGGGTTTCTGGCGGCGTGACAAGCTGGCCCTGCAGGTTTTCCCACTTATGGCCTAAGCCGGGAATCCGCTTGACCTCGAAGCCCGCTTCCTTGAGTGCTCGCCGTACGCTGCCGGCGCTGCTGAAGGTTGCCAGGGTTGCACCTGGAGCCGACAGCCGCGCCACCTGCTCGAACAGCTCGGGCTGCCACATGTCCGGGTTCTTTGGCGGTGCGAAGCCATCGAGAAACCAGGCATCTACCCGCGCATCCAGCTCTTTGAGCCTCTCGAGCGCATCGCCTACCAGTAGCGTCAGCGTCACCCGCCCAAAACGAAACTGCTGGAACCCCGGGTTGATCGCTACATACTGATCCAGCAACTGCTGCGCCTGGTCATGCAGTTCCGGCCACAAAGCCAGGGCACGACACAGGTCGTCGTGGGTGAGGGGGTGCTTTTCAACGCTGACAAAGTGCAAGGCGCTATTGGCAGGCGCAGTGCGCTCGAAAAGCGCCCAGGCGCAAAGGAAGCTGAGACCGGTGCCAAAGCCCGTTTCGCCAATTACCAGGCGTTCTCCGGCGGGAAGGGCAGCGAAACGTTCGGCCAGCCGATTGGGTCGCAGAAACACGTGGGTGGTTTCGGCCATGCCGGAGCCGCGGGAAAAGTACACGTCACCATACTGCCGGGATTGCGGTTGGCCGTCCTCGTCCCAGTCGAGTTCGGCATGCTGAAAACCGGTGTGGAGCGGGGCGGACATCGACGTTTCCTGCGGTGAAAGACCGCGATTCTAGCAGCCGCGCGAAACCTGCTGCGGGCGCGCTTTGTCGCATCGACAGGCGTGCAAGCTTGCGCACCAGCGCAAACAGGTGGTGCTACATCAGTACTGCAGCTGTCTCGGCCTGCTAGGGTTCATCACAGCATCCTTTCTTGGAGTTCAAGATGTTCGAGTCCGCGGAAATCGGTCACACCATCGACAAGGACACTTACAACAAAGAGGTACCTGTTCTGCGCGAAGCGCTTCTGCAGGCGCAGTATCGTCTCAGGGAGCAAGCACGGTTTCCGGTGCTGATCCTGATCAATGGCATCGAGGGCGCTGGCAAAGGCGAGACGATCAAGCTGCTCAACGAATGGATGGACCCACGGTTGATCTGTGTCGATAGCTTCGATGTGCCCACCGACGAAGAGCTTTCGCATCCTCCAGCCTGGCGCTACTGGAGACGGCTCCCGCCCAAAGGGCAAACCGGGATTTTCTTCGGTAACTGGTACAGCAAGATGCTTGAGGATCGCGTTCATCGTCGAATCAAGAAGACCGATCTTCAGCTGGCCATCGACCGCGCTCAACGTTTCGAGCGGATGCTCTGTGCCGAGGGCATGTTGATCTTCAAGTTCTGGTTTCACTTGTCCAAGGACCGCATGCAGCAGCGGCTTGAGTCGCTCAAGGATGACCCACTGCACAGCTGGCGTATCAGCCCGCTGGATTGGCAGCAGTCGAAAACCTACGACCGGTTCGTCAAGCACGGTGAACTGATCCTGCGTCGCAGCAGCCGGGACTTTGCGCCCTGGTACGTGATTGAAGGGAGCGACGAACGATACCGCAGCCTGACCGCCGGCCGGCTGTTGCTCGAAGGGCTGAACGCGGCGCTGGACGCCGCCGACCAACCCTTCACTCAGCCGCACACGGCAACCGTCGAGCTGAATCTCGACCAGGCAAGCCTGCTCGACAGCCTCGACATGCACCAGTCGCTTAGCAAGGACCACTACAAGGAGCAACTGGGGCAGGAGCAGGCGAGACTGAGTCAGCTGCTGCGCGATCCGAGATTACGCAAGCGGGGGGTGCTGGCCCTGTTCGAGGGCCACGATGCGGCAGGCAAGGGTAGCGCCATTCGCCGGGTTACCGGTGCACTGGATCCGCGGCTGTATCGCACCATACAGATCGCCGCGCCCAGCGAGGACGAACTGGCGCAACCCTGGCTGTGGCGCTTCTGGCGCAACGTCCCGGCCCGCGGGCAGTTCACCATTTTTGACCGGTCCTGGTATGGCCGAGTGCTGGTCGAGCGGGTCGAGGGCTTCTGCTCGCCGGATGAATGGCTGCGGGCCTACACCGAAATCAATGAGTTCGAGGAACAGCTGGTCGATGCCGGCGTGGTGGTGGTGAAGTTCTGGCTATCGATTGACAAACAGACGCAGCTGGAGCGATTCAAGGAACGCGAAGATACCCCGCACAAGCGCTTTAAGATCACCGAGGAAGACTGGCGAAATCGTGAAAAATGGGACGACTACAGTAATGCGGTAGCGGACATGGTCGACCGCACCAGTACCGAAATAGCGCCCTGGACACTGGTGGAGGCCAATGACAAGCGCTTCGCTCGGGTCAAAGTTTTACGAACGCTCAACGATGCGCTGGACGCTGCGATCAGCTGAGGTTGCAAAGGGAGGGCGGACAATGGCCGGCCATATCCCTGCTGAATGGTCGTCGCCTTTGGCAATGGGCCGGAACTATGCTCGACCCATCGTCAACAGGCCGGTCGCCCCCGTCGCGGCCGCCCAAACCATTCGAGGTATGCCATGCGTGAAGTAGTGATCGTCGACAGCGTCCGGACCGGCCTGGCCAAGTCCTTCCGCGGCAAGTTCAACATGACCCGCCCCGATGACATGGCGGCCCATTGCGTCAATGCGCTGCTGTCGCGCAACGACCTGGATCCCAAGCTGGTCGAGGACTGCATCGTCGGTGCCGGTTCCAACGAAGGCGCTCAGGGCTACAACATCGGCCGTAACGTGGCGGTTCTTTCGAACCTGGGCATTCAGTGCGCGGGTATGACGCTCAATCGCTTCTGTTCGTCCGGCCTGCAGTCGATCGCCATCGCGGCCAACCAGATCGCTTCAGGCTGCAGCGACATCATTGTTGCTGGCGGCGTCGAGTCGATCACCATGACGGCCAAGAGCCGTAACAGTGACAATCTTTTCAATCCGATCCTGCAGGAGCGGGTCCCTGGGCTGTATCACAGCATGGGTCAGACCGCTGAGATGGTCGCGCGCCGCTACAACGTGACACGCGAGCAACAGGATCAGTATTCGCTGCAAAGCCAACAGCGCACGGCGCGGGCCCAGGCCGAAGGTCTGTTCCAGGACGAAATCGTACCGATGAACGTCCGCTACTTCACTGAAGACAAGGCCACTGGCGAGCGCACCGAACATGAAGGCGTGGTTGATCGCGACGACTGCAACCGTCCCGATACGACGCTGGAGAACCTCTCGTCGCTCAAGCCCGTGTTCGCGGATGACGGCTCCGTCACCGCTGGCAACGCGTCGCAGTTGTCCGACGGTGCCTCGATGACGCTGGTGATGAGCCTGGACAAGGCATTGGAGCTGGGTCTGAAGCCGCGTGCCTATTTCCGTGGTTTCACCGTCGCGGGTTGCGAGCCGGACGAAATGGGCATCGGCCCGGTGTTCTCGGTTCCGCGTCTGCTTCAGGCGCGCGGCCTGCAGGTCAGCGACATTGATCTCTGGGAGCTTAACGAAGCCTTCGCTTCTCAGTGCCTCTATTGCCGCGACACACTCGGCATCGACAACGAGAAGTTCAACGTGAACGGCGGCTCGATCTCCATCGGTCACCCGTTTGGCATGACCGGCTCACGGACTGCGGGCCATCTCATTCGTGAGCTGCAGCGCCGCAATCAGCGTTACGGCGTGGTGACCATGTGTGTGGGCGGCGGCATGGGCGCATCGGGGCTGTTTGAAGCCGTGCGCTGAGGCAGTCAGATAACTAGAAACCCGCGCCTGGCGCGGGTTTTTTGTTACCGCAGTCTGGCCACCGAGGCTTGTAGGGTGGGCTTCAGCCCACCACCCCGCGGCCAGGTCGCTGCCTCAGCTCAGCTGCGACTGGATTCGAGCATCATTTCCGGTCGGACCCACTGATCGAACTCCTCGTCGGTCAAATAGCCAAGCGCCAGCGCCGCCTCACGCAGGGTAGTGCCTTCGGCGTAGGCTTTCTTGGCGATTTCGGCTGCCTTGTCATAACCGATGTGAGGATTAAGCGCGGTCACCAGCATCAGCCCTCGCTCTAGATGCTCGGCCATACGCCCGGCGTCCGGCTCCAGGCCGACGATGCAGTGGGTGTTGAAGTTACGGCAACCGTCAGCCAACAGCCGGATCGACTCAAGCATGTTGTGCACGATCACCGGTTTGAACACATTGAGCTGAAGATGACCCTGGCTCGCGGCGAAACCAACGGTAACGTCATTACCCATTACCTGGCAGGCGAGCATCGATAATGCCTCGCACTGCGTCGGATTGACCTTGCCCGGCATGATCGAGCTGCCCGGCTCGTTGGCAGGTAAACGCACCTCGGCGAAACCACCACGCGGGCCGGAACCCAGCAGACGGAGGTCGTTGGCGATCTTCATCAGTGCGGTCGCCAGCGTCTTCAGTGCGCCGGAGAGGGCGACCAGAGGTTCATGGCCGGACAGGGCGGCGAACTTGTTCGGTGCGGAAACGAACGGCAGGCCGGACAGCGCCGCCAGCTCAGCCGCAATGGCTTCGGCGAAGCCGTGCGGGGCATTCAGTCCTGTGCCCACCGCGGTTCCGCCCTGAGCCAGTTCGTATACGGCAGGTAGCGCATGTCGAATGGATTGTTCGGCGATGTCCAACTGAGCCACGAAAGCTGACAGTTCTTGGCCGAAGGTGACGGGCGTTGCATCCATCATGTGGGTGCGCCCAGTCTTGACCAGCCCGCCGTGTCGCGCCGCCTGCTCAGCAATGCCGCCAGACAGCTCGGCGATTGCGGGCAGAAGGTCCTCTTGGATCGACCGCGCAACGGCGATGTGCATGGCGGTAGGGAAACAGTCGTTGGAGCTCTGTGCACGGTTGACGTGGTCGTTGGGGTGGACCGGGCTCTTGCCGCCGCGCGCACCACCGGCCAGCTCGTTGGCGCGTCCGGCGATGACCTCATTGACGTTCATGTTGCTCTGGGTGCCGCTGCCGGTTTGCCAGACCACCAGCGGAAACTGATCGTCGTGTTGACCATGAAGGATCTCGTCCGCGGCCTGTTCGATCAGGCGGGCGATGTCCGGCGGTAAGTCGCCTATGCGGTCGTTTACTCGCGCCGCAGCTTTCTTGATCAGCGCCAGCGCATGGCAGACGGCGAGCGGCATGCGCTGCTCACCGATAGCGAAATTGATCAGGGAACGTTGTGTCTGAGCGCCCCAATAAGCCTGCTCAGGTACTTCCACAGGTCCCAGGCTGTCGGTTTCGGTGCGTGTCATGCCGTGCTCCATTAATGAGGTATCCCTGTTAGGTCGCTGGCAGCGGGCACAGGTTCAATCTGGCCTGCAGTGTGCCTTGAGCGACGGGAACTCAGCGCGCAGAATGTGTCCATTGAGGCTCACCTAACGATCGCCAAGGATCATCTCATGCACATGCTTCGTACATTCGGCCTTTGTAGCGCTCTGTCGATCGCGCTGCTCAGTGGTCAGGCCAGCGCGGACAGCGCCAGCCACGCAACTCAGGCTGAGCGTTTTCTGGAACTGGTCAATGCCGATCGGCTGTCGGTGCCGGTCTACGGCCAGGTGCAGCAGATGTTCGCCCAACGCTTTGAACAGACTCGGGCACCGGAAAGCAAACGCGCGCTTCTCGAGCAATACCAGTCCAAGGCGGATGCCGCACTGGACAAGGCGATCGGCTGGGAAAAAGTTAAACCCGATCTGATCAAGCTCTATACCGAAACTTTCACCGAGCAGGAACTGACCCAGTTGAACGACTTCTACGAGTCGGCGCTGGGCAAGAAAATGCTGACCAAATTGCCGGAGCTAAATGCACGCTCGGCGCAGGTCACCCAGGCCAAGCTGGAAAGCGCCGTGCCTCAGGTGAACAAACTGCTGGCAGAAATGACGGCCGAACTCGATACCCAGAAAAAACCCTAACGGAGCACGCCCGGCATGCCCAAGATCGACCTTATCCAAGACGCGCTGCAAGGCGCACTGCAACCTCAGTATCTGCAGGTGCTGGATGAAAGCCACATGCACAGCCGTGGTCAGGAAACCCATTACAAGGCGGTGATCGTCAGCGAACAGTTTGCTGGTCTGAATGCGGTCAAGCGCCACCAGCGCGCCTACGCTGCCATGGGCGACCTGATGCCGCAGATTCACGCACTCGCCCTGCACACCTATACCCCGCAAGAGTGGGCCGAGCAGGGCGTCGCACCGGCGTCCCCAGTCTGTGCCGGAGGACATAAGTAGTCAGCTGCCGGGCGGCTTGAAGCCTGTCCTGCAATTATTGCTAGAATGCGCGCCGCGCCGGCTCACGCCGGCGCTGTCGTTTTCGCATTCCCGGTCCGCCCTTGGACAGGCCGTTGAAAAACGTAGGCGAGGCAGGCAATACAAGGCAAAACGGCACGAGGAAGCGGAGTTTACGCTTGTAAGTGAGCATTCCGAGGGTCGTTTAAACGCAGTATTGCCAACGCAGGTAGTTTTTAAACGGCCTGTTGGGTGACCACTGGAGGAATTATCCCGCATGACCCAGAAGATCGTCGTCGCGGCGCTGTACAAGTTCGTCTCCCTGCCGGACTACGTCGCGTTGCGTGAACCCCTGCTCGAAACCCTTGAGGCCAATGGCATCAAAGGCACGTTGTTGCTGGCTGAAGAAGGTATCAACGGCACCGTGTCCGGCACCCGCGAAGGGATCGATGCCTTGCTCGCCTGGTTTGGCACCGATGCGCGCCTGGCCGATATCGATCACAAGGAATCCTACTGTGACGAGCAGCCGTTCTACCGCACCAAGGTCAAGCTGAAGAAGGAAATCGTCACCCTCGGTGTGGAGGGCGTTGATCCCAACCAGTGCGTCGGCACCTATGTCGATCCGAAGGACTGGAACGCGCTCATCGAAGATCCGGAAGTGCTGCTGATCGATACCCGCAACGACTACGAAGTGGCCATCGGAACGTTCGAAGGCGCAATCGACCCGAAAACCAAGTCGTTTCGCGAGTTTCCCGAGTACATAAAGGCTCACTACGATCCTGCCAAGCACAAGAAGGTCGCGATGTTCTGCACCGGCGGTATCCGCTGCGAAAAGGCGTCCAGCTACATGCTCGGTGAGGGCTTCGAGGAGGTCTATCACCTCAAGGGGGGCATCCTCAAATACCTCGAAGAAGTACCGCAGGAAGAAACCCGTTGGCGCGGCGACTGCTTCGTGTTCGACAACCGCGTCACCGTCCGCCATGACCTTACCGAGGGCGACTTCGACCAGTGCCACGCCTGCCGCACACCGATTTCGCTGGAGGACCGCCAATCCGAGCACTACGCTTCAGGCATCAGCTGCCCGCACTGCTGGGATAACCTCAGCGAAAAGACGCGCCACAGTGCGCGTGAGCGGCAAAAGCAGATCGAACTGGCGCTCAAGCGCAACCAGCCACACCCCATCGGCTACAACTATCGCAAGGCGGGTGTTTAACCGTACAGTCGTGAGGCGCGCTAGACGCGCTTCAACCTGACAGAACCGGAGCGCCAATGAGCAGCCGACTGATCTACGTGATGGACCCGATGTGCTCATGGTGCTGGGGCTTTGCGCCGGTCGTGCAGGCGCTGATCGAACAGGCGCAGGCTCGTGGAGTAGGTGCGGATCTTGTCGTCGGGGGATTGCGCCAGGAGCGTACCGCAATGGACCAGGCGGCCCGCGACCGCACGGCTTCTTATTGGCATGCGGTACATGAGGCGAGCGGTCAGCCCTTCAACTTCGAGGCGGGTCTTCCAGAAGGGCTGGTCTATGACACCGAGCCGGCTTGCCGCGCCCTGGTCGCTGCGCGCAGTCTTGATCCTCAGGTAGCCTGGCGTCTTGCCGGGCTGATTCAGCGCGCGTTCTATGTCGAAGGGCGCAATGTCACGCTGCCTCAGGAGCTGGTTGAGCTGGCCGAAACCGCCGGGGTTCCGCGCATCGAGTTCGCCGATCGTTTCGATTCTCAGGCCGCCCGCGATGCCACCGTCGCTGATTTCGAATGGTCCCGCAATCTCGGCATTGCCGGCTTCCCGACCTTGCTGGCTGAGCACGATGGTCAGCTAGCCTTGGTGACCAACGGATTTCAACCGCTTGAGGCATTATCTCCATTACTGGCGCGCTGGCTGGACCACAACATAAATGCCTGATCAGCTCAGCTGGGCCGAAATCCGCCGCCTCGCGCTGCACCATCGTAAAGCCTTGGTGCTGGCCAACCTTGTCGCGGTGTTGGCGACGCTGTGTAGCGTGCCGATCCCCTTGCTGCTGCCGTTGCTGGTTGATGAGGTGCTGCTGAAGCAGGGCGACGCAGCACTCGAAATAATGAACAACTTTCTTCCGCCAGAGTGGCAGACGGCGCTCGGCTATATCGGCTTGATGCTCTGCGTGACGCTGCTGCTGCGCGCATCAGCGCTGGCCTTCAACGTGCTGCAGGCCCGGCTGTTCGCTCGGCTGTCGAAGGATCTGGTCTATCGCATCCGAGTGCGCTTGATCGAAAGACTCAAGCGAATCGCCCTCAGCGAGTACGAAAGCCTGGGTGGCGGAACCGTTGCTGCTCACTTGGTCACCGATCTCGAGACCATCGACAAGTTTATTGGCGAGACGCTCAGCCGCTTGTTGGTTGCCGTGCTTTCCATTGCCGGCACGGCGGCGATCCTGCTCTGGATGCATTGGCAGCTGGCGCTGTTGATCCTTCTGTTCAATCCGTTGGTGATCTACGCAACGGTGCAGTTGGGCAAGCGGGTCAAGCATCTGAAGAAGCTGGAAAACGACAGCACTTCGCTGTTCACCCAGGCGCTCACTGAGACGCTGGATGCAATCCAGGAAGTCCGCGCCGGTAACCGGCAGGGCTTCTTCCTTGGACGCCTCGGTCTGAAGGCCCGAGAGGTCAGGGATCACGCGGTCGCTTCGCAATGGAAGACCGACGCCTCCAATCGCGCCAGCGGTCTGCTGTTTCAGTTCGGTATAGATATCTTTCGCGCCGCGGCCATGCTCACGGTGCTGTTCTCCGATCTGTCCATCGGGCAGATGCTCGCGGTATTCAGTTACCTGTGGTTCATGATTGGTCCGGTTGAGCAGCTGCTCAATCTGCAATACGCCTTCTATGCGGCAGGCGGTGCGCTGAGCCGTATCAATCAGCTGCTGGCGCGTGCCGATGAGCCGCAGTATGCCGGCGGTCAGGATCCGTTCGTTGGCCGCGAAACGGTCGACATCGAGGTGCAGGGGCTGTGTTTTTCCTACCAGGATGAGCCAGTGCTGGAAGGGCTTGATCTGACCATCTCGGCTGGCGAGAAAGTCGCAATCGTCGGCGCCAGCGGCGGCGGCAAGAGCACGCTGGTGCAGTTGCTGCTGGGCCTCTATCAGCCGCAGGCCGGGCATATCCGCTTCGCTGGGGTCGAGGTGCAGGACATCGGTCTGGCCACGGTTCGCGACAACGTCGCAGTAGTGCTGCAGCATCCGGCCCTGTTCAACGACACGGTGCGTGCCAACCTGCTGATGGGCCGTGAACGGGATGATCAGGCGTGCTGGCGGGCGCTGGAAATCGCTCAGCTGGCTGATACGATTCGCCAATTGCCAGCCGGG
>CETJ01095641.1_pt1 | contig 10672 bp, 7 predicted proteins | sample 531341 | NCBI WGS metagenome assembly CETJ01 (sample SAMEA2622677, study PRJEB7988) | marine metagenome | isolation source: saline water (ENVO:00002010), including | reverse complement strand
CCCGTGGCCCGGCCGGTGGAACCGACCTTGCCGAGCACGGCACCGCGGGACAGTTCGTCGCCGACCGTTACGTCTATCTGTGACAGGTGACAGAACATGCTGATCAGTCCCTGTCCGTGATCGACGAACACAGTCTTGCCATTGAAGAAGTAATTACCCGTCAAAATCACCTTGCCGGCGGCGGGAGTCTTGATCGGCGTGCCGGTCTTGGCGGCGAAATCGAGGCCTGAATGGGGATTGCGCTCTTCTCCGTTGAAGAAACGGCGTAGGCCGAATGGCGAGGACAGCGGACCGTTGACCGGCTTGTCAAACAACAGGTTGCTGGGTTGGCGAGGGCTGAACTGCCGGTATGCACGGGTTTGCTCGGACAGCTCGCGCTCGATGCGCTTGAGGTCATCAGGATTCGGATTGACCTGGCGCTGGTTTTTCAGCGTGATGTGCTGCTCGCGGTAATTGCGTGGCTCGACCCGAAAGCTCTGTGCCTGGCTGTTGACCTCCAGCTTTTGCTGGCCCGCCTTGACCGTCAGCGGGATGCCGACGACAGCGATCCAGCGCTGGTCGTCTTCACGCAGCACCAGCACCGGTTTGCCGTCGTAGCGTGCTGTGGGGGCGCTGGCGTCGTTGCCCAGATCGACGACCGCTACGCCGCCGGGTACGGGCTTGTTGAGCAGGCGGGTGAGAAAACCTTCGGCGTGGGCGGGAAGCGTGAGGCAGAGCAGCAAGGTTAGGGCAAAGCGCATGGGAGTCCTGAGCAGAAGTGGGTTAGTCCAGCAGTGACAAGGTGACCGGCGTCTGATGGTTGTCTTCGACTCGGACGTCCAGTTCGCCCTCGCCGAGGCGTGCCTTGAGCCGTTGGCCGGGCTGGGTCTGATCCGCGCGTCGAATCGCCTGGCCGCGCTCGTCGAGCAGGATGCTATAGCCACGTGACAGCGTGGCGAGCGGGCTGACCACGTTCAAGGTCTGCGCCAGCCCCTGTAGCTGTTGGCGATGGCCCTTGAGGGTATCCTGCATTGCGCGCGGCAGCCGGCTGGAAAGGTGATCCAGACGTTGGCGCAGCAGGGTCAGGTTTCGCCCAGGGTGTTGCCCGGCCAGGCGAGTCTCGAGGCGGGCGAGGCGTTCCTGCCCGGCGCAGAGGCGACGGTCGATACCGCGCAACAGCCGCTGCTCCAGATCATCGATGCGTTGGGCCTGCTGTTGCAGGCGCTCGCCAGGGTGGCGCAGGCGACGTGTCAGCCCTTCCAGGCGCGTGGCATCGCGGTGCAGTCGGTCGCGCATGCGCAGCAATAGACGCTGGCGCAGCCCTTCGAGTCGCTGGCGCACGTCAGCGCTGCTGGGTGCCAGGAGTTCGGCAGCGGCAGAAGGCGTCGGTGCACGCACATCGGCGACAAAGTCGGCAATGGAGACATCGGTTTCATGGCCGACGGCGGAGACGATCGGCGTCTCGCATGCTGCCACGGCGCGCGCAACCACTTCTTCGTTGAAGCACCAGAGATCCTCCAGCGAGCCACCGCCGCGCGCCAGGATCAGTGCGTCGAAGCCGCCACGGTCGGCCAGTTCAAGCGCGCGGACGATCTGCGCTGTCGCCTCGCGGCCCTGCACAGGGGTCGGCACCAGCGTCAGGGCGACATGCGGGGCCCGCCGGCGGAACACGGAAATGATGTCGCGGATCACCGCACCGGTGGGCGAGCTGACAATGCCGATAAGCCGCGGGTGAGCGGGCAGGGCGCGCTTGCCGGCGGCGTCGAACAGGCCTTCGGCATCGAGCTTTTCTTTCAGCGCCTCGAAGGCCAGGCGCAGCGAGCCATCACCGGCCGGTTCGACGTTGTCGAGGATCAGCTGATAGTCGCCGCGGCCCTCGAACAAGGACACCCGCCCGCGCACCTTGACCGCCAGGCCGTCTCGCAACGCCTGGCGTACACGAAGGGCGTTCTGTCGGAACAGCGCGCAGCGGACCTGTGCGTTCTTGTCTTTGAGCGTGAAATAGATGTGGCCGGACGCTGGCTTGGCCAGGTTGGATATTTCGCCTTCGACCCAGACCTGGGCGAACACGTCTTCAAGAAGCAGCCGCGCACTACCGTTGAGCTGGCTGACGGTCAGCACTTCGCGGTCGAGGTTCAGGCGTTGGAAAGGATCTTTGAGCATGCCGGGGATGATAAGGGAAAAGCGCGCTGGGGGCGCTGCAGTGTATGACCGAACAGACAGCAGCCGACGCCCCGTCGTTGACCTGAGCAAAGTACAGATTAAGCTGCGCCGCTTTCGTCACCTCCTTTCGAGCCAGTCATGAGCCACAGTCAAGCTATCGTCGTGCCGCGCATTTCAACGTTTCCCGGCCATGAAGCCAAGGCGCGGATGATCTTGCGCTGGCTCGCCGAGCGACGTGTCGTCGAGGCGCTGCCCACCACCTGCGGTCGTGGCGTTGGCGGTATGGGATATGCGATCGGACCGGGCGCACGCAGCGTCGTGCTGCACCCGGATCGCTTGCCGTTCGGCCAGGCGATCAATGGCTTGGAGGTGGTTTCCAAACGCTGCATCTATACCCCAACCCGTGACTTCGCCGAGGAGGCGGGATGCCCCGAGTGTCGCCGCGAAATCGGCGAAGCACTGTTTGAAAGTCTCGATGAGTGGATGCCCGCGCAGACCGATACCTTCACCTGTCCGGAATGCGGACATGAGGACGACATAAACGGCTTTCTGTTCATCCCAGCCTGCGGCTTCTCCAATCTCGGCTTTATTTTCAACGGTTGGGGAGAGGCAGTATTCTGCCAACCATTTCTTGATGAGTTCGCTGCACGCTTGGGATTCGCGGTTGCGGTAGTGGATGTAGAGGCGTGACCGTGCGGTCATTTGCTGGGCTGGGCGAAGCGGGTTGCGCGCGATAGACCGCACAACCGCATTGAGCGTAATGGTGTGCGTGGGTATAATGCCGCGCTTCCTTTTTCCCGCCTGGGAGCCCCCGCCATGCTGCGTATCAGCCAAGAAGCCCTGACTTTCGATGATGTTCTCCTGATCCCGGGATATTCCGAGGTCCTGCCGAAGGATGTCAGCCTCAAGACCCGCCTGACCCGCGAAATCGAGCTGAACATTCCCCTTGTTTCGGCGGCAATGGATACCGTCACCGAAGCCCGCCTGGCCATCGCCATGGCGCAGGAAGGTGGGATCGGCATCATTCACAAGAACATGAATGTCGAGCAGCAGGCTGCAGAGGTGCGCAAGGTCAAGCGCCACGAAACGGCCATTGTTCACGATCCGGCGACCGTGACCCCCGAAACCAAGATCAGCGAACTGCTGCGCAAGGCTCGCGAGCTGGGCTTCTCGGGGTTCCCGGTGGTGTCGGGCAAGGAGCTGGTGGGTATTGTCACCGGGCGCGACCTGCGCTTTACGCCGAACGTCGGTGATTCGGTTGCCGCGATCATGACGCCGAAGGAAAAGCTGATCACCGTTCAGGAAGGCACGGGGCTCGAGGAAATCAAAGCCAAGCTGCATGAACATCGCATCGAAAAGATGCTGGTGGTGGACGGCAACTTCCACCTGCGTGGCCTGGTGACCTTCCGTGATATCGAGAAGGCCAAGACCTACCCGCTGGCGTCGAAAGACGACCAGGGTCGTTTGCGCGTCGGCGCCGCCGTGGGTACTGGCGCTGATACGGCCGAGCGCGTCGAAGCACTGGCCGCAGCCGGCGTTGACGTGATCGTCGTCGATACCGCTCACGGCCATTCGCGCGGCGTGCTCGATCGCGTGCGCTGGGTGAAGGACAACTTCCCGCAGGTGCAGGTCATCGGCGGCAACATCGCCACCGCCGAAGCCGCGCTGGATCTGGTCAAGGCGGGAGCCGATGCGGTCAAGGTCGGTATCGGCCCAGGCTCGATCTGCACCACGCGCATCGTCGCCGGCGTTGGTGTGCCGCAGATTTCCGCCATCGCTAACGTCTCCGCCGCACTTGAAGGCACCGGCGTGCCGATGATCGCCGACGGCGGCATCCGTTTCTCCGGTGACCTGTCGAAAGCCATTGTCGCTGGCGCCAATGCCGTGATGATGGGCTCGATGTTCGCCGGTACCGAAGAAGCCCCGGGCGAAATCGAACTGTTCCAGGGCCGTTCCTACAAGGCCTACCGCGGCATGGGTTCGCTCGGCGCCATGTCCCAGGCGCAGGGTTCCTCGGATCGTTACTTCCAGGACTCCTCTGCTGGTGCCGAGAAGCTGGTGCCGGAAGGCATCGAAGGGCGTGTGCCTTACAAAGGCTCGCTGGCTGCGATCATCCACCAGCTGATGGGCGGCCTGCGCGCCTCCATGGGCTACACCGGCAGCGCGACCATCGATCACATGCGTACCCATCCGCAGTTTGTGCGCATCACCGGCGCTGGCATGGCTGAGTCCCACGTGCATGACGTGCAGATCACCAAGGAAGCGCCCAACTACCGGGTTGGTTGATATTTCTGTCGCTGGAGGCTGATCGCCGAGCGGTTGGATGAGCAATGCCTCGTTCAGCTGCTTGCGTTCAGCCTTCAGCCGTTTTTCCCAGGGGAAAAAAATGGCCCATCAAGACATTCACGCTCACCGCATCCTGATCCTGGATTTCGGCTCGCAGTACACCCAGCTGATCGCCCGTCGCGTGCGCGAACTCGGCGTCTACTGCGAACTGCATCCGTTCGATATGCCGGATGAGGACATTCGCGCCTTCGCGCCGCGCGGCATCATCCTCGCTGGCGGCCCGGAGTCGGTGCATGCCGAAGGCAGCCCGCGCGCCCCGCAGGCAGTGTTCGATCTCGGCGTACCGCTGTTCGGCATCTGCTACGGCATGCAGACCATGTCCGAGCAGCTCGGTGGCAAGGTCCAGGGTTCAGATGAGCGTGAGTTCGGCTATGCGCGCGTCGATCTGGTTGGCAAGTCCAAGCTGTTCGACGGTATCGAAGACCATATGGACGACGACGGCGTGTTTGGCCTCGACGTCTGGATGAGCCACGGCGACAAGGTTACCGACTTGCCGGCGGGCTTCCGTATCCTGGCCAGCACCCCGAGCTGCGCGATTGCTGCGATGGGCGACGATGACCGCCGCTACTACGGCGTGCAGTTCCACCCGGAAGTCACCCACACCCGCCAGGGCGGGCGCATCCTGTCGCGCTTCCTGCTTGAGATCTGCGGCTGCGAAGCGCTGTGGACACCGTCCAACATCGTCGACGACCTGGTCGAACAGGTTCGCAATCAGGTCGGATCGGCCAACGTGCTGCTGGGCCTGTCCGGCGGCGTGGATTCCTCGGTGGTCGCGGCGCTGCTGCACAAGGCCATTGGCGATCAGCTGACCTGTGTATTCGTCGACAACGGTCTGCTGCGCTTGCACGAAGGCGATCAGGTGATGGCGATGTTTGCCGAGAACATGGGCGTTAAGGTGATCCGCGCCGACGCTGAAGCGCAGTTTCTCGACAACCTCGCTGGCGAGGCCGATCCGGAGAAGAAGCGCAAGATCATCGGCCGTACCTTCATCGACGTCTTCGATGCCCAGGCCAGCAAGCTCGATAATATTCAGTACCTCGCCCAAGGCACCATCTACCCGGACGTGATCGAGTCCGCCGGTGCCAAGAGCGGCAAGGCGCACGTGATCAAGTCCCACCACAACGTCGGTGGCCTGCCTGAGGAAATGAACCTCAAGCTGGTCGAGCCGCTGCGCGAGTTGTTCAAGGACGAAGTCCGCAAGATCGGTCTCGAACTCGGTCTGCCGTACGATATGGTCTATCGCCATCCGTTCCCGGGCCCGGGGCTGGGCGTGCGCATCCTCGGCGAAGTGAAGAAGGAATACGCCGACCTGCTGCGTCGCGCTGACCACATCTTCATTCAGGAGCTGCGCAACTTCGACTGGTACCACAAGACCAGCCAGGCCTTCGTAGTCTTCCAGCCGGTTAAATCGGTCGGTGTCGTTGGCGACGGCCGTCGCTACGCCTGGGTCGTCGCGCTGCGTGCGGTGGAAACCATCGACTTCATGACCGCGCGCTGGGCGCATCTGCCGTATGAGCTGCTGGAGAAGGTCTCCAACCGCATCATTAACGAAATCGAAGGCATCTCGCGCGTCACCTACGATGTGTCGAGCAAGCCGCCAGCGACCATTGAGTGGGAATGATCGGGCGTCTGGCGCTGGCCGACATCGATTAGCAGAAAGCCTGAAGCCCGCGTAACTGCGGGCTTTTGGTTATTTGGCGCTATACCTCAGCGACTTCTACCCTGTTACGCCCCGCCGATTTACTTTCGTAGAGCGCAACGTCGGCTCGTGCAATCGCATCACTGAGCAACTCGTCTGCACGATATTGGGTGATGCCGATCGACAACGTAACGCAGACACGTATGCCATCACTGTAGAGTTCGAGCTCCTCGACACGCTTGCGTATACGCTCGGCGCTTTCGCCTGCATGGTTGAAATTCGTATCCGGCAGAATGGCCAGAAACTCTTCGCCGCCCCAACGGCCGATGAAATCCTGTTCGCGCATTGATTGTTTGAGCAGATCGCTCACCGCTTGGAGGACGCGGTCGCCCATATCGTGACCGTACTGGTCATTGACCTGCTTGAAGTGATCGATGTCCATCAGCATCAAGGTGAGGTTGGTGGGATGGCGCTGGTGTCTCGCCAGGACCTTTTCGGTGAGTTCGATCATGTGTCGACGATTGAATAGGCCAGTCAGTGAATCGGTGGTTGCCATTGAGGCCAGCTTCTTGTGTGCCCGGGTCACCGTGGCCACATAGAACAGCGCGAGATAACTGAACATGCAGAACACGACGGTAAGGTTGAACACGTGCACGCCCAGCAGCGCGTTGGAGGGGATGGGTTGCAGCGGTTCAATGAACCACATCAATACGTCGAGTCCGACGTAGTAAGCCCATAGCCACCCCGCGTAAATCCAGGCGGTGCGTGTGGGCATGCTGACGAACAGGGCCGGAATAAACATCAGCAGGTAATAGTGGAAGCCGCTTTCCCAACCAATAAGCACCGTTCCCAGTCCGGCATGAACAAGCACTTCAACGCGTATCAGCATGACCGCAAGCTGATTTCTTCGTTGTTGGAATGCGCGATAGGCATAGATATACATGGCCACGCTGACCACGTTTATCCAGGCCAGAATCGGTGAACCAAGAATGAGGAATATGAATAAAAAGGCTACATCGACGCTACCCGCCAACTGACAGCAACGCATCGAGAGCTGCCAGAACTCCGGGCGGGCGTCGCGCTGGCGAAGGTGTTCCGGTTGTGTTCCTTGCATCGATGCTATTCCTTGAACTCCGGTTCTATCGCGCCGGCTTTTTGAGCGGACTGCCTCGGAAACCTAGCAAAATAGGGCGGGAGAGCAGTTCGCAGGGCATCTGAAGCACGGTACGAGGCTAGAGAGCCGCTGTCTAGTGGCCACTGGCCCTGTGCCTTCGATGGCCATATATCTCAAAAGGCCTACGATCCGTCGCAGCGGGCCCCGACTAGGAGGTGCCACTGTCGTACCTGTTTTTTCAACAGCTCAGAGGGGGAAGCGACGCGGGACGATCGTCCATGCTTGTGTTGATATTCGATTGGCCGCACTGCTGGTGTGAGCCGGGCGGCCCCGTGTATCGCTAAGCAGCGGTACCTTTTGTAAACGTTGCGATGCGAGTTTGGAGAGCCATCGTAAACGCTGGCAATCCCGCCTTCACTCGCTTTCGAACAAGACTTTCTTAGTTCAGTCGTGTTCCAGCGGCGACGGCAGGGCGGTCCCGTCCTCGTGGAAGGTAACCCAGCCGTTCCATCCCCGGGGTACCTTGGCGGGCAGAAGCCCCGACGTGCCGGGGCTTCTGCTTTGCAGCGTTCAATCAGTGCATGACAGCGGGCGTATCGATACGGCGCCAGATGGCTTCGGAAAAACTGTACACCGCAAATGCGACCAGCCCAAGGCCAATCAGCGAAAGCCAAAACGCCCCAAACGGCAGATTCTGCAAAGCATTCAGGGCGTCCTCCAGCCCCGGCGGATCGGTTGGCTCGTAGCGGCTGCCGCCAGTAAAAAGCATGCCGGCAACGACCACAAAGGCAACGCCGCGGGCAATAAGGCCAGCCCGAGAAATCGGGCGAACCCATTTCATGACGTGTTCAGAGGCGTAGAAATACTTTTCGAACTTGGCTTTCCAGCCCTTGATGATGTGGGCGATACCGACGCCAAGCGGCACAAGCGCAACCAGGTAGATCAGATAGTTCGAGTATTTCCATCCAAGTACGCCAGACAGGAAGTCGCCGCCACCTGAGCCACCACCGCTCCCGGAGCTGCCAATGGAACTGCCAAGCAGCCCAAGGGTAAACAGCGCAAGCAAGGTATAGGTCACGGCGCTGCCGACGAGACCTGCGCGGATCAGCAATCCCTTGCCGTCGGTGCCATGGCCTTCCGGATCGGTTATTGCCTGCGTCAGTCGCCACGCCACGTAGGCTACGAGGCCGACAACCATGATCCAGAGCAAGGTCTGCCCGAAGGGCTGCCCTAACAATTGCTGAATGGCACCTTTGGTACCAACAGTTTTACCGCTACCGATGCCGGCCATGAAGGCGAATATACCGATGATCAGATAGACAACGCCTCTGGCGGCGTAGCCGCTACGAGCGAGCCAGGTTATGCCTCTGCTGACTTCACCCTTGGCTTGGGCTGCTGTGGGGTGCATGGCGCCTCCTCAATTGGAATGAGTGTCTCCGCAGTAGACGCGGGATCAGGCGCAAGGGTTCGCTTCTATTGATCAACGGGTTCGCTGTGCGTCTAGCCCGGCTGCGAGTTGGCCCGCGAAGCTGTAGCATGTCGCAAATGCGAGCGATTCCAATCTAGTACTGGTGTAACGGCTCGTGCAGTTTTTGATGAGAAAGAAATGACTTTTACCCGAAGAAAGATGCTGGTTGGGTTGGCTGGGCTCGCTACGTTGGGCGTTGTCGGTGGCGGAGCACGGTACTGGATCGGGCGGCCCGCCGATCCTGTGACCCACGATTACGAGCTGATCGCCGCTCCAGCCGATATCGAGCTTATCGCAGGCACCAAGACCCCAGCATGGTGCTACGGTGGACAAGCGCCTGGCTTGGAGCTGCGCGCCAGGCAGGGCGAATGGCTGCGAGTGCGCTTTATCAATCACCTACCGGAGCCCACTACGATTCATTGGCACGGTATCCGCCTGCCGCTGAACATGGACGGGGTGCCGTATGTTTCGCAATTGCCCGTCTTGCCCGGGGAGTCGTTCGACTACCTCTTTCAGGTCCCGGATGCGGGGAGTTTCTGGTATCACCCGCACACTTCGAGCGCCGAGCAGTTGGGGCGTGGGCTGGTGGGGCCCTTGATTGTCGAAGAACGCGAGCCGAGCGGCTTTCGTCATGAGCGAACGCTGAGCCTGAAAAACTGGCATATCGACAAGCAAGGCGCATTCACCGATTTCAGTGTGCCCCGCGAAGCCGCGCGGGGAGGGACGCCTGGTGTGCTCTCGACCGTCAACGGGGAGCACGCGCCGACCCTTGAGTTGCCGGCAGGCCAAGTAGTGCGCTTGCGCCTCATCAATCTCACCAACACCGTGACTTACCGAGTGAACCTGCCAGGTGGCGACGCGCGTATTTACGCGATCGATGGCAATCCGGTCGCTCCGCGCCCGTTAGGTAAAGCCTATTGGCTCGGCCCAGGCATGCGTATTGATCTGGCGGTGAAAGTCCCGCCTGCCGGGGAAACGCTGTCCTTGCGTAATGGCCCGTTGCGGCTGGCGACGCTTGCCTCCTTGGCTTCCGCTGAGGCCGAAGGCGATTGGCCTGCACCGCTGCCCGCCAATCCGGTTGCTGAGCCGGACCTGCAGCGAGCGGAAACCCTGAGCTTCAATTTCGAGTGGGCTGGCACGCTGTCCAGTGATGCCGGGCAGGGCGATGCCTTCACCTTCTGGCAGATCAATGGCCAGGCCTGGGACATCAACGATAAGACTTGTGCGGACCGCCCGATTGCTACATTGAAAAAAGACGGTCATTACATATTCGAGCTGCGCAACCTCAGTCAGTATCAGCATCCAATCCATCTGCACGGGCTGACATTCAAGGTCATTTCGTCCAACCGAAAGCGCATCGATCCCTGGTATACCGATACCTATCTGCTCGGCAAGAACGAGACGGCAAGAATCGCGCTGGTGGCGGATAATCCTGGGGTGTGGATGTTCCACTGCCACGTCATCGATCACATGGAAACTGGATTGATGGCGGCGATTGAAGTGGTTTGAGGGCAGTAGTAGCCGGACGGAATAAATGAAAAGACCTATGATCATCGACCGTTCCCGTGATGATGAATTCATGCGCGAGGCGTTGGCCCTTGCCGCCGAAGGGGCAAGACTCGGGGAAGTCCCGGTCGGTGCGGTGGTGGTACACAACGGCCAGATAATTGGCCGGGGTTTCAATTGCCCGATCTCGAGCCATGACCCGAGCGCCCACGCTGAGATGGTGGCTATTCGCGACGCAGCGTCGAAGCTGGAGAACTATCGCTTACCGGAGAGCACGCTGTACGTGACGCTCGAACCCTGCAGTATGTGCGCGGGTTTGATCGTCCATTCACGCGTGCAGCGAGTGGTATACGGCGCAACTGAGCCCAAGGCAGGGGTTGCGGTCAGTCGGGGTCAGTTTTTCTCGCAGGATTTTCTTAATCATCGGGTGTTGATCGAAGGTGGCGTCGCAGCGGAG
>CETJ01095412.1_pt1 | contig 10745 bp, 10 predicted proteins | sample 531341 | NCBI WGS metagenome assembly CETJ01 (sample SAMEA2622677, study PRJEB7988) | marine metagenome | isolation source: saline water (ENVO:00002010), including | reverse complement strand
GCAGAAGCATTTGTGCCTCGGATTGTTAGATCGACTACATCTGGCCCTGCTCCTTGACTCGTGCCGGCGAGAGTGAGAGGTGCTGAGCTAGATGTGAAGCGGGCGAGGCCGATCTGTTCGCAGAGGATCCCGTCGGGGCCGTCCTCAAAATACACGTCGCCGCTCTCCATAGTGATTGGACCGAGTAAACGCGAAGCCAAAAAAATAAAATGAGAGGCGACTTCGCGAATCCAGCCTCCTTGGTCTCGTAGCCGAAGCCATTGCGCATTTTCGTGCCAAGCGCGTGGCCATTTGGAAAAATGCAGTCGGAGATCTACCCGAGTTAGTTCTCCAAGCCCCCCGCTCGCGACCTTGTGTTGGAGCTCACGGGCCGATGGGGCGGCACTAAAAACAAAGTTGACACCCGCAGGTAACCCACTGCGCATGACTGCATCAACCAGTTCCCGACTTGACCGCAGGTCTATCCCAAGTGGTTTCTCACAAAAAATTGCGGTGTCACCGGCGATGCAACTCAATACATAATCGCGGTGATGGTGCGGTGGAACAGCGATGTACACCAGATCTGAGTCAGCAATCACTTCGTCTGCACTGGAGCAAATATTGACCGAGCCGTTATGAATTGAACGAGCCTCAGGATCGACATCCCAAGCTGCCGTTAGGTCGAATGCGCTATGACGGTTGAACTGCTCAACGAAACGAGAGCCGACCGTTCCAAGACCGATGATGCCTACTCGATGAACCATGACAAGAGTTTGTCAGGCCACCGTTGGGGCAGGTTGAGCTAACTCCTCACCTGATGGGGACCGGTGAAATTCGATCAACTCGATGATGGTTCCGTCTGGGTCGCGAAAACAAACAAACTTTGTGTGTCCCCCCATAAAGAGCGGTTCGGAAAGAAAATCCACGCCGTCTGCCTTCAAGCGTTCGTACTCGTCATCGAGGCCCACCGTCCATAACGCAATCCGGTTGATGCCAACTCTCGCGAGATGTTCGTAAGGAGGACGACGGTCATTGGGGGACACCCATTCGATTAGATCGAGGCGTGTCTGCCTAGGGTCACCCGGGTTCAGCATCATGATTGCAGCCTTTCCGACGCAATCAGCCATGCCGAGGCCCTCAGCCAGGCTCGCATCTCCACCTGTAGGCAGATTCAACACGGTCTCGAATCCGAGGTTCTCGTAAAAGGGTAAAGACACCCCAAGATTCGAACAGTTGATGTTCACATGAAAGATTGCTTTGATTGCCATCAGATAACTCGAACTCAAGTTGTCGAAAGTAGTGGGAGCCGATAAGCGCGAGCTGCCGTGTCGTGGAATAGATCCCTTTTTTCTTGGATTGAATAATCAGCGGTTATGCGTTTGAAGCTGTTCCACAAGGGAACGTAACCGACGCCGCGTTTATCAACCGGAAAATTGGACTCAAACATGCAACGTTGCGACCCGAAAATCTCAATCGCGAACTGAATCGGGTCACTCCAAGCGTTCGCTAACTCGAGCGAATCTGCTGGCCGATCCCGCTTATCCCACCTGAACCCCATCATTGGCATTCCGATGCCACCAAGTTTCAAAAAGACGTTGGGACAGGCTGCAATGCTCGTCATTTGAGCTTTCCAATACTCAAGTATTTCCTGTCGCCGATCCTTGTAGGGGCCTGTGCCCAAGATTCCACCTAAATGGTCAAGAACGATAGGTGTGTCGGGACATGCGCGAGCTACGCCGAGGAAGTCGGTCAGCTGTGGGTGATACACCATGGAATCGTAGGTATAACCCATGTCTCCTATGCGCCGGACCCCTTCCAGGTACGTCGGGTCGTTCATTGGAATACTTGGGGGCATCGCTAAAGGAGGATGATCATCTTGCGCGGTGATGTATCGAACTCCGCGGAAGCGGCCCTTTCCTGCTTGTTCATGGGCTTCAAGTACTTCTTCAACAGCGGCACCTAACGAAACGTCAGCATTCCCCTGGATTGCCTTGATCTCGGCTCCGGCTGATTCAGCGCTTTTTTCAGCTATGTCGACAACAAACTCTGTCTCTCCCACAGGTCGAAGATGAATTGGACCATCATTTCGGTACTGGGCGTGACACTCAAGGAACACAGTCCCCACCACGTTGTGGCCACCCTCGGTGTCCCTGTGTAGATCGTTAAGAGCGTATGGCCACCCGGTGTGGCCCTCATCGAGCCACAAGTGATGGTGAGGATCCAAAATTGGAAGTTCAGGTTCCAAGACGTCTTCTACCACTGTCGAGATCCATTGAGCATGTGTCTCAGCTGGCCCATCCTCTGCCATTGCCATCCGTTCGTTTGTAGTCGTTACATATTCTTTCAGCCGTATCGTCGTCGTGTCGTGGCTGGGCCCCACAAGTGAGGCTTGATGCGGTGTAGTTTCGTGATGTCGCGAAGACTGGGGAATTTCATGCACACCGGATACACCGTCGTTTTTCAGAATCCTTTCAACGGGTTGCCCGACCATGAGGTCTATGCCGAGGAACTTCGGCTATGTGATCTCGCCGTAGAACTTGGTTTTAGGTCCCTCTGGACAGTTGAGCATCACTTTGATGACTACACGATGTGCCCTGAACCTGTGCAGTTTCTTTCCTACATGGCGGGCAAATATCCCGATGTGCTTCTGGGCACAGGCGTCATTGTTTTGCCATGGCACGATCCGCTAAGAATCACCGAGGACATAGCTTTACTCGACACCATGTCGAATGGTCGGATGATCCTCGGAATCGGCAGAGGCCTAGCGCGTATCGAATACGAAGGCTTCAGAGTTGACATGAATACCTCGCGCGAACGGCTTGTCTCTTATGCGGGCCTGGTGATGGACGCACTCGAATCAGGAAAACTTGAGTACGACAACGAGTTCGGATCGCAACCGCTGCGAGAGATACGGCCGCGTCCGCAGCATTCGTTTAAGGGGCGAGCGTATGCAGCTGCTGTATCGCCCGAATCTATGCCTCTCATGGCGGAGTTGGGTTACGGCGTGCTTATCATTCCTCAAAAGCCCTGGACCGTGGTGCAAGAGGACCTCGCCAAGTACAACGAGGTGTTCGAGGAAGTTAATGGAGAGCCAGGACCCCCACCGTTTTCTGGAGGATCGGTTTTCGTTGACGAGAGCGCTGATCGAGCCGAGGAAATGGCAAGGAAATATATAGGGGCAAACTATGAGAGTGTGATGCGGCACTACGAGTTCCAGAAGGCGCCCCATGAAGGAGTTAAGGGATACGAGTTCTATACGGGCATCACCAAGTACATAGAAAAACAGGGTGTAGACCGCGCCGCACAAGACTTTGTGGATTTGATGCCATGGGGAACTCCCGAACAGGTCCTTGAAAAGTTTGACCACATGCGAAAAATGATCGGCATGAACGCAGTAATGCCGGGATTCAGCTATGGCGGTATGCCGTTCGAAGATGCAGAAAAATCGGTAAGACTTTTTGCTAAAGAATGTCTTCCCGAGCTACTGAGTTGGGAGTGCCCTCCGCTCGAAGTACCTGGGGCCAAACCTGAATACCGTTAGAGGGAAACTCAACTTCGAAGGGCCATCGTGACGAAATACGACTACGGCATGGTGGTCGCCGCTCAGCCTGAAGCGGTTGAAGCTGCCGCGTCGATATTGCGAAGTGGAGGTAACGCTGTCGACGCAGCCATCGCCTGTGGTCTGGTTGCAGGGGTTGTCGATCCTCAAATGTGCGGTATTGCAGGGTTTGGAAATCTGCAGGTGTATCTCCCCGACAAAGGGATTCACAAGTGCATCGACTTCCACGCGAAATCTCCGCTGGCCACTCAAGCAGACCAATGGGCTGACATTGTTGTTGGCGAGACCAGAGATGGTTTCGGTTTCGTTCTCGAGGGAAAAGTAAACGATCTCGGCTATCAGGCAATTGCGACACCCGGTTCACTCAAGGCCTACTTCGAAGCCCAAACGACCTGGGGGGAAAAAGATTGGGGCGAAGTTGTGGCACCCGCCGTTAAGTGGGCCCAGGAAGGATTCGTTGTGCGTCCCCACGTTGCTGGCTGGTGGGTCGAAGGCGCCTCGATGGGTCGAACGGACAACACCGAACGACTCCGCTATTCCGCAACGGGCCGCGAGATCTATTTCGGGTCTGATGGGTTCCCCAAGCGAGTCGGTGACGTGGTCGTCAATAATGACCTCGCCAACACCTTGAGGCTTATCGCGTCCGAGGGTGCGGACGTCTTCTACATAGGCCAGCTGGCGGAGCGAATCGCCGAAGATATTTCCGCCCATGGCGGACTGATGAACGATCGGGACCTTTCGGAGTACCGGACCACCCACAACGATCCCATCCGCAGCTCCTACCGCGGTTTCGACGTCGCGACGAACCATCCACCCGGAGGGGGAACGATGGTTCTCGAAATGCTCAACGTTCTCGAATGCTTTGACCTCAACGCCATGGGGCACAACAGCGTCGATTATGTCCGTACCGTCACAGAAGCGATGAAAAGGGCTACCTCTGACAAAGACACCTACGTCGGCGACCCCAAACACTTCGATGTTCCACTTGAACGGTTGATCTCCAAAGCCCACGCCGCCGAACACGCGGCATCCATTCAAGCAGGCGAGCGGGCGCGTGTGGAACGGTTGGCATACGAACCTCGCGACACAACACACGTGTGCGTAGTGGACAAAAACGGCAACGCAGCGTCGATGACTCACTCGCTCGGGATGCCTTCAGGTGTTATCACGGACGGACTTGGATTCATGTTTAACGGTTGCATGGCTGTGTTCGACCCCCGACCCGGAAATGCTGACTCCCTGGCCCCGGGGAAAAGCCGATTTAGTTCACTGTGTCCCACGATGGTGTTCGACGAAGAAGAATTGAGTTACGTCGTTGGCGCCCCAGGGGGCACTCAAATCGCAATGGGTGTAACCCAGGTGTTACTCAACAGCATCGACTTTCAAATGAATATGTTGGAAGCCGTATCGGCACCGAGGGTTTCAGGAACCAGCAACGCCATCGACGTGTCGAACGGCATCCCGTGGTCTGTTACCGACGCATTAGAAACCGACGGTTACGAAGTCATCAGAAGCCCACGTACCCATGATTTCGCGTGGGTTCACGGCATAAGAGCCCAGAACGCAAGTCTGGATGGGGGAGCGGACCCCGCTGCCGACGGCGTGGTCCAGACCGTTTAAGAATCACCCCAAACAACTGGAAGAGACAGCGGCCCCCGAAAAGCCCAGCCCCCGAATTCCACCGGCGGTGCGCCCGAATCGAGACGTAGTCCGCCGAGTCGCTCGAACAGTTTAGGTAAAGCGACGTCTCCAACAAGGCTTCGCGAAGCCGCAGCCCCAGCGCAGAAATGAGGACCGGCGCCGAACGTAAGTGACGCTGTTGTGTCGCGCGTCACATCGAAGTCATTCGGTGCCTGGAAATGTTCCTCATCTCGATTAGCTGAATTGAACATGAAAAACACTCGATCTTCTGGTTCAAAAATGACGCCTCCGTAGGAATGTTCGGTAGCGACACGACGAGGCGACATTCCAATCGGGGCGATCCAACGGCAGTATTCCTCGAAGACTTGAAGCCACGAAACTTCGCCCGAGACCGCGAGAGCTAGCTGGTTGGGGTGAGTTAAAAGGGCCCATATCGCGCCGGAAATAGCATCCCGTGGTTCGTTTTGGCCACCCGAAATTGTCAGCTTGATGTTGGCTCTCACCATGTCCTCGGTCATCCCCGCTTCTGTCATTATCGAAAGCAGGCTGTAATCGGGAACCTCCTTCACTTCGGGCAGACGTTCGGTGATAGCTGCATCAATTGCGGCTGTAGCGGCGTGACATCGTGATTCAACTTCAGGATCGCCCGTGTAATTAGCGACACCGTCAATCATGGCCTGGCTCCAAGCATCAAGGTCTTGAAACCAAACCTGGGTAAGACCAGTGATCGCTTTCAACGCTTCACCGCTTACAGCCGTCGCATAATTTGGGACTAAGTCAACGGAGCCTGACGGCGCGAAGTCCGTCAATACAGTGTCGGTGAGGTCTTCGAAAAGTGACGCCCAGACTTGCTCCACTTTTCGCGGGGAAATAGCGGGGTAGTAGATGAAACGTTCTCGACGGTGCTCCTCTGCGTCCTTGCGCATCATGTTGCGACCCATCAGAACATTCATCAACCCCTCGGGTTGATCAGAAGAAAACACTGCGACGTTCTTCTCACAGACATGGATGTCGTTTCGTCGGGTAATCAACGTGGCTCGGAGTTCAGGAACGAAACAGATGGGCGAAGATTGTCTCATCTCGGCCAGCAATGGATATGGGTTCGCCCAGAAAGCACCTGGGTCAACATTTACGGTGGGAGCCGATGACATTCCAGCAGCTTTGCATGAATCCGAGCATGATTGAGACGCGACCAACGGTTCGGAAAGGCAGCGATGGTGTTCTCAATAGGCGAACTCACCCGACATTATGCGGATGGCACACTTACCCCACGCGATGCGCTGGATCAGTGTCTCACAGCTATTGAAGCACTTGACCCCACTATCGGAGCGTGGCAGGCGGTGTATAGCGAAGAAGCGCGCGTCGTGGCAGAAGCGGCAACCGCTGCAATCGCAGACGGCACGCAGAAAGGACCATTCCACGGCATCCCGTTCGCGCTCAAAGACATTGTCGACGTTCAAGGCAAGATCACTGCCGCGGGTTGCGCAGAATGGACGGAACGTCAATCGCCAGCAACCGCAACGGTCGCTCAGCGACTAATCGACGCAGGTGGGATCCTTGTCGGAAAAACTAAGACTGTTGAGTTTGCAATGGGTGGCTGGGGAACCAATCAGCGGATGGGAACCCCACACAACCCTTGGGATGAGCACACGGCTCGAACCCCAGGTGGTTCGTCGAGCGGTTCAGGAGCGGCGGTCGCGTCGGGAATGGTTCCGTGCGCGATAGGTACTGACACTGGTGGCTCAGTTCGACTCCCCGCAGCCTTTTGCGGGATTGTCGGTTTAAAAACGACCGAACAACTGCTTCCTACAGACGGAATCGTGCCGCTTTCACATACCTTAGACACGCCAGGACCAATGGCTCGGTCGGTCGCTGACGTCGCAGTCATGTACGACGCGATGTCCTCTGAACCATCGGGATATGACCTAGCTGTGGGAATACGCGAACTTCGCATTGGCTGCTTGCCTGATACCGAACGCCACGGGTTAGATGGCGCGCAGCTCGAAGCCTACGACCGAGCACTCAGCGTTCTCGAAGAACTTGGAGCACAAATTGAGCCCTTCGAGGCACCCAAACCATTCGAAGAAATGAAAGTAGCCACATTCGTCATCGTGACCGCAGAGGGCTATTTCCATCACCGAAAAATTATGGATAACCCTGACGCACGAGTTGACGAAAACGTCCGAGCACGGTTTCTCCCTGGAGCGTCCATCTCCTCAACGGAATACGTAGAAGCAGTACTTCAACGAGATGTAGATCGAAAAAACTTTTACCTCGCACTGCAAGACTTTGATGCCCTAGTCACGCCCACAACGCCGATGCTGCCGCTGCCACTAAACGAAGCAGACGAAAAATCCACCCCGGCCCGATTCACCCGTGCCATCAATTACTTATCGATGTGCGCGAGCTCCATCCCATCAGGCATATCAAGTGAAGGACTCCCCACGTCTCTTCAAGTCGCATGCCGCGGTTTCAATGAAAATCTTTGCTTGCAAATTTCAGCGGCCTACGAAGCCGCTCGCGGTGCGCTGCCACGCCCACCAATTTCCGCTTAGCTTCCCCCTGCAACTTTCTCAAAGGAACCCGACATGCACCTCGTATGGATCCGAACCGAAAAAGGTGAGACGGTTATCGAAGACCTTGAGTTACCTTCAACACTGGAAGTACGGGGCTACGAAACTTCGCTGTTGCCGATTAAAGGAGTGATATTTCGGACCCAGCAACCGGCTGTGGACATGGACTTTCATAATGCGCCGCGCCGGCAAATCGTTGTTCCCTTGGAAGGCGAAGTCGAAATCGAGACAGGCAGCGGGGAGGTTCGGCTCATTACGCCGGGGATGGCTTTGCTAGCTGACGACCGCACCGGGCAAGGCCACAAGTCAAGATTCCGCCCAAAGAATGCGACCACACTCTTTCTCTTATTGCCAGACCATATAGATCCGACCATCTGGCGAAACTGAAAATGACCGTTCGTTACTGGTCGTGCAGAACGAACCGAACTCGCTTAAAACCGCGACCCTTAGACTCTGTTTTGGTGATTTCGATTCTGCCTACTTCACCGGTAGAAGCTACGTGAGTGCCTCCGTCGGCTTGTTTATCTAAGCCAACGATGTCTACCACTCGAATGTCTGTCACCGAGTCGGGAATCAGATTGACCTTCGTTCGGATCAAATCTCTATCTAGAACCGCTTCTGAACGCGGCAGGAAAGAAACTTCCACCGGGCGATTCGCAGCGACCTCCGCGTTGCAAAGGGTTTCCACTTCTTGAGTAAATCCTTCAGGGAACTTGTCAAGTTCGAAGTCCATGCGCCCCGACAAGGCATCCATGTTTCCTCCGGTCACGACCCTCTGCCATTGCTGCCACATTACGCCGCACAGGATGTGCATCGCGGTGTGAGTTCGCATCATGTTATGGCGACGTTCTTGATCGATTACTCCTGTGACTGACATGCCGATATCGGGGACGTCACCGTTGAGGCGATGCCACACCCGACCTTCAATGGTTCGTACATCGTCAACGGAGCTCTCCGTGTTTTGCCATCTGATGAGCCCCGTATCGTGTGGCTGCCCACCCCCGGTCGCGTAAAAAGCAGTTCGATCTAATTCAATTTGGTCTTCGTGAATTGCCGCAACAACAGCCTCAAACTGCTGGATCGTTGCGTCGACGAGATAAAGCTTCTCGGTCATGGGCTAACTCATCGACCCTTCCATTGAGGCGGACGTTTCTCCGCGAATGCCCTAGTGCCCTCGACGCTGTCCTCAGTGTTTGCAAGAAGACGAAAGAGATGTTGTTCGAGACGAAGACCGTCGTCGAGTGGCATGCTCAAACCCTGAACGGCCGCTTGTTTGATCGCTCGAACCGCTAGGGGACCGGAACTTAAAAGTTTTTCGGCCATGGCTTGCGCTGTGGGCATCAGATCTTCGAATGACACAACCTTGTTCACGAGACCCAAACGGAACGCCTCTTGCGCGTCAATTCGCTCGCCGCTGTACAACATCCAGAGAGCGTGCCCTAGCGGAATTGTGCGCGGAAGTCGCTGAGTGCCTCCGCCACCAGGCAACAAACCCAACAAAACTTCCCCCAAGCCAAACTGGGCGTTATCTGAAGCTATGCGAATGTCACAACTCAACGCCTGCTCAAGACCACCCCCATTGCAGTGACCGTTGACCGCCGCAATCACGGGTTTCCAAATTTCGAGACCGCGCATTAGGTCGCCTCGACCAGCCCCCGCGAAACTCTCGGCGGGATCAGGCAAAGAGTTAAAGTTCTTTTTGATATCACTACCAGCGCAGAACGCCTTGTCTCCCGCACCGGTCAAGATCGCTACCCATGCTTCGTCGTTGCGGGCGAAATCTGTCCACACGTCAGCCAAACGATCATAAGTTGGTTGGTCACATGCGTTGTACGCTTCAGGCCGATTGATAGTGACGTAGGCAATGCGATCACGGATTTCGTAAATGACGCTTTCCATCGCGCTCTCCCTGTTCCTAGGTCCACCAGCTTTGCAGCCCCCGAGATAAGTTGTCGCCAAAAGACGAGGGCTTGCGCTCATGGTCGTTGACCTAGAAATCTGGTGACGTGAACTCCAACGAAACCCCCTTTGCCACGGCGTCGATCGGCCTCGACATTGGGGGCACTAAAACCCTTGGTGTCGTTCTCGCTCACAATGGTGAGATTCTTGCTCAAGAAAAGAGGCCTACCCCTCCAAGCTCCGAAGACATTGTTGAGTGCGTCGTCACTATCTTTGAATCGTTGGCTGATCAGGTGGATAGCAGTTTTACGGTCGAGGCGCTTGGCATTGGTGTCGCCGGTCTCGTTGACAAAAGTGGACGGCTACACCGATCACCTAATTTGGCTGATGCCGACGGTCTTGAACTTCAAAGTTCAGTAGAGCCGTTAATTGATGTGCCCGTTTATGTTGACAACGACGCCAACTGTGCTGCTCACGCCGAACTAATCAGAGGCGCTGCTAGAAACGTCAAACAAGCTCTTTTGGTGACACTTGGCACCGGAATCGGCGGAGCCGTCATATTGGACGGCACCGTAGTCCGTGGGGCAGAGGGAATGGCCGGAGAGCCCGGGCATATGTTGGTTGACCCAAATGGACCCGTCTGCGCCTGCGGTATGCGGGGTTGTTGGGAGTCATACGCTTCAGGCACCGGCCTCGTCAACTTGGCCACCCAAGCAGTCTCGGCAGGAGGTCTCAGTACCATCGTCGAAGGATTACAGGGCGACGTAGAAAAAATCACCGGTGAGCACATCACCTCCGCTGCTCGACAAGGTGATGAAGAAGCGAAGCGAGTAATCGATGTATACAGCTGGTGGGTTGCAGTAGGTCTGGCTAATTGTGCTGCGCTGGTAGATCCCGAAATCATCATTGTGGGGGGTGGCCTTATCGAAGAATGGGAACTCTTTGGACCAAAAGTGCGCACCGCGTTCGACCAATTATTGATCGGCGCTCACCAACGAGCGACGGTTCGTATAGAGCCCGCAGCCGCTGGGGAATCGGCGGGCGCCGTAGGCGCAGCCCTCCTAGCGGTCGAGAAGCTACCCGGTAACTGATTC
>CETJ01096514.1_pt1 | contig 10768 bp, 10 predicted proteins | sample 531341 | NCBI WGS metagenome assembly CETJ01 (sample SAMEA2622677, study PRJEB7988) | marine metagenome | isolation source: saline water (ENVO:00002010), including | reverse complement strand
TGAATCCGACCAGTGAGGAGGTTCACTATGTCTCGGCGGGGTTGGGCGCCTGCTATCTCGACGGATACCGTTACAACGTTGAAATTGGCTCCGCGGTCTACGTGGCGCCTGGCGTAGAGTGCTGCTTCGAAACGGCCACCGGCGACCTCAAGGTCGTGAGCGTGTGCTGCCCGCAGATCAACGACTCATCCTTCGACCTTCCGCCACGGACGTCACCAGCTGACCCTGGGCAGCCACATCCAGCTGTCGTCGTGCATGAGCGTGACCGAAAGCCGATTCCGACGGGTGACCGATGGTTCAAGTTGCTTGCGGCTAAGGACGTCGGCTGCCAGCACGTCACGCAGTTTATCGGCTTCATTCCGAAATCTGAGGCACCGGTGCACCATCACACCTACGAAGAGGCAATTTACATCATCGAAGGGCGCGGCGTGATGTGGGCCGACGGTAAGGAAGCACCGGTGGCGCCCGGCACGTGCATCTACCTCCCTCGACAGGTCAAGCATACGATGAAGAACTTCGAGGAAGCGCCGATCCGCCTCATGGGCGTGTTTCATCCATCTGGCAGCCCGGCCACCAGATACGACGATGGGTAATACGGGCTCCTCCGGCTGATAGGTGCTAGGTTTTTAGCCGAGAAGCTCGAGTGAGTCGTTGGTCTACGGACAACAAATGCTCGGGTCAGCGCTCAGCGGGCGGGGTTTGATGAACGTGCCAGCCAGTAACTGATGGTCTCTAACCTTTCAGCCAAGGGTCAGGAACAGGGCTGTTGCGTTTTCACATCAGCATGTGATCCGCGATGATCAGCCGCTGAATCTCCGACGTGCCTTCGTAGAGCCGCAACGCGCGCACTTCGCGGTAGAGCTGCTCGACGGCAACTCCCCGGACGACCCCACGGCCGCCGTGAAGCTGCACAGCGCGGTCGACGATCCGTTGCGCGGCCTCTGTCGCAAAAAGTTTCGCGGTCGACGCCTCGCGCGTAAATCGCCCGTCTCGACTATCAGCGAGCCACGCTGCACGAAAGACTAGGAGCCTAGCCGCGTCAAGCTCGGTCTGCATGTCGGCCAGGGAAAACTTCGTGGCCTGAAAGCTAGAAAGCGGGTGCCCAAATTGGGTCCGCCGAGTCACATGACCCTGCGCTTCGTCAAGGGCACGTCCCGCCAAGCCACAGGCCGCCGCTCCGACCGAGGGCCGGAACCGATCTAGCGTGGCCAGCGCAATCTTAAGACCATCGCCCTCTTCACCGAGCCTGTGGTCACCAGGCACGCGACACTTCTGGAGCTCAAGATCCCCGATCGGGTGTGGCGCCAGGAGTGGAATCTGACGCGCAACGCGCAGCCCGGGCGTGTCCGCGTCAACGACGAAGGCTGACAGACGCGTCTTTTCGCCGGCTGATGCGTCGCCGATTTTGGCAAATACAATGTAATAGTCCGCAATGCCGGCGTTCGAGATGAGTGTCTTTGAGCCATCAATGACATAACCCGAGCCCTCAGCCCGAGCCCTCGTCCGGATGCTGCGAATATCCGACCCGGCTTCAGTCTCAGTCACCGCAAACGCCGCGATCTTCTCACCAGTGGCAACACGCGGCAAATAGCGCTTCCGCAAGGCTGCGCTGCCCGCAAGAACGATCGGATAACTGCCGAGTCCCTGCACTCCAAAGACGGCATCCGCCAAGCCCGACCGAGCAGCCAAGGCTTCTCGGATCAAACAGATACCGCGCATGTCGGGTGCCGGCGTCTTCACCAAGCGTGCAAGTAGTCCCTCCGCAGCGCACAAGCGAATCGCCTCACGTCCGGCATCCAGCGGGTCCGTGTCGGCTTCGCGAAATGCGGTCTCGATTTTGTCGGCGCAAAAGACCTGGAGTCGCTCGGCAAACTGTCGGTGCGATTCGTCAAAGAACGGTAGGGTGAGCATTGCGCGGTTTGGGCTGGCCGTCGCCGTCGGTTCCGATCACTCGAATTTCGGCTTCCGCTTCTCAAGAAACGCCGCGTAGGCTTCCTTGAAGTTCGGCGACTCCATACACAGCGCCTGGGTTTCTCCTTCAAGGGTGAGAGCAGCCTCGAAACTCATGTCTAACTCGCGATTCATGAGCTCCTTCGTCTTGGCTAGCGCGGCCGACGGTCCGGCAGCAAGTCTGACCGCGAGGCCGTGCGCTTCGTCGAGGAGAGCGTCGCTCGGCACGACGCACGACAAAAGACCCATCCGGCGTGCCTCCTCACCGGCAACCCGGCCTCCCAGGAAGAGCAGCTCGGTGGCACGCGCTAATCCGACGATTCGCGGTAGCAGGTACGCCGCTCCCATGTCAGCACCGGCTAACCCGACCTTCGTGAACAGAAACGAGAAGCTCGCCTGATCGCTGCCGACTCGAAGATCGCAGGCCAGCGCTATGACAGCGCCAGCGCCGGCGGCAACGCCGTTCACCGCTGCGATTACCGGCTTCGGCAGGCGACGGATGTTGCGAATGACGTCGCAGGTCATTTTCGTGAATTCAAGCAGACCTTGCCGATCGCGGGCCACTAACTCACCGATAATCGCTTCAACATCACCGCCCGAGCAGAACCCTCGGCCCGCTCCGGTAACGATCACAACGCGTACGTCGTCACGACCGGCTAGTGCGGCGAAGGTATCGCGAAGCTCTGCATAGACCTCGAACGTCAGCGCGTTGAGACGCTCGGGTCGGTTCAGCGTGATCGTGGCAATCCCGGCCTTTTCTGTGTAACCGAATGTTGTGGGTGCGATGGTTGTCATGGAATCAGAGCTACTCCTTCGATCTCGACCCGGGCACCAGATTCGAGCAACCCCTTAACCTCGACCAAGCTCATCGCCGGATAGTGATGCCCCATACATCGGCGGTAGGCCTCACCGATTTCCTTGCGAGCCTTGGTGTACTCCGCCTGGTCGGTCACAAAGATGGTGAGTTTGGCAACCGATTCTGACCCGCCGCCGGCCTCCGCAACAACACTCAGCAGGTTGCTCAGCGCTTGGCCAAACTGCCCAACGAAGCCGCTGACGAGCTTTCCGTCTGGATTCCAGCCAATCTGTCCCGAGATGAACAGCAACTGGCCGTCCAGCGGCACGCTAGCGCCGTGGTTGTAGCCCGTCGGTTGGACTAGCCCACGAGGATTAACGACCTTGATATTGCTCACGTGGACCCCTTACCATCAGCCACATTGTATGCCTGACCGGTGACGCCAGCGGCTTCGTCTCCGGCGAACCAGACGGCGAGGTCCGCAACTTCTTCGGGCTGAATCAGTCGCCGCTGTGGATTCATTGCCTCAAGCGCACTCCTCGCTTCAGACGCCGAACGCCCGGTTGTCCTGACAATACGCGCGACTGACCGGGCAGTCATCTCAGTATCGACCCACCCCGGACAGATTGCATTGACGGTGATCCCTTTGCTAGCGACCTCAAGCGCGGTCGCACGCGTGAGTCCTAGGACGCCGTGCTTAGCGGCGCAGTAAGCCGCCGTGTAGGGGTATCCAATCTCCGCTGCCGTCGATGCGATGTTGATGATGCGGCCGCGCTTCCGGTTGATCATCGACGGCAGCATTTCCCGCACACACAGGAATGTTCCAGTGAGATTGACCGCGATCGTTCGATTCCACGTCTCTTCAGTGACCCGCGTTAACGGTGCGCTGTCAACGTAGCCAGCGTTGTTCACCAATATATCCACCGGGTCAAACCGCTGCGTCGTCTCCTGAACAGCCGCAGCGACGCTCAACGCCGATGTTACGTCGCAGCTGACCGGAATCGCCTGGCCTCCGGCCTTCCCAATCTCGTTTGCGACGGTGTGAATCTCATCCTCTGACCTCGCCGCTATGACCACCCGGGCGCCCGCTGCGGCGAAGGCGAGTGCGATCGCCCTCCCGATGCCGCGGCCACTGCCGGTAATGAACGCGACCCGGTCGGTTAACACTCGCCGAAACCCCACCAGCCAGCACAGAGGCCAACCCGGCCACAAGAACCCATGGTAGGTGGGCATTATAATCGGCGGTGGCGGTCCCTGGTGCGAGTAGGCCAGCGGCGATCGCTGGCTCAGCAAGACCCCGCTGGCAACCGCGTTCGAGGACGCGCCGTTCACCGATAAGAGCGACCGGACATACTCCCGCGATTCGGGTTTACCGACCGACGTGGTTCTTCTGGCTGACACCCCATCGCCTTATTGACATGACTATATCACTGACCTATTATATGACTATGTTAAAGGTCAATATAGCACAAGCAAAAGCAAGGCTTTCTGAGTACATTAAGCGTTCTGAAGACGGAGAGACTATCTTATTGGCCAAACGAAACGTGCCTGTTGCGGAACTGCGGCCCCTGAGGCGCCCCGTCAGACAACCGCGCCCTTTTGGCCTCTGCGCAGATGACTGCAGGATTTCACCAGATTTCGATAAGCCTGTGCCGGCGTCAACTTACGCGGAGGGTGACGCCGTATGAATCTCCTGCTTGATACCTCACCATTCCTCTGGTACATCACCGGCAGCGTCGTTCTCCCCGAGCGGGTCGTCGAGGCAATTCGAGCACCGAACAATGATGTCGCCCTCAGTGTCGTATCGCTGCGGGAAATCCTCATGAAACACCGTCTGGGCCGACTTCACCTACCCGAGGAACCGGGAATCTACATCCCGCAGCAACGCGAGCGCCACCAGATTGCACCGCTCGGGCTCCATGAAGGTGCGCTAACCCATCTAGCGAAACTCCCAGCACTTCATGTTGATCCATTCGACCGTCTGCTCATCTGTCAGGCAATTGAGCACAACCTGACGATCGTGACGGCCGACCAGTCCATTCAGCGCTATCCTGTCAAGACGTTCTGGGCAAAAGCTCTCTAAAAGGTTAAGCCTTCCGAACCACGACCAGCGGGAGAATTCCATGGGCATGATTGAACGCCGGCGATTCCTTCAGTTTGGTGCGGCGAGTACAGTGGCCGGCCTCGCGATGAATAAAAACCATGCCTCTGCCACCGCAGCAGCTATGTTTCAGTCCTCCAGCGAGCGGACTGTCAAGCTATACGGAGATGGACTCGGACTGACGCCGACCGACTCGGTGAAGCTCTTGACGCGCCTCATTGAGGAAAATCCGATCGCCAGGGATTCGTACTCCAACGGCGGCGAGGTGGAGAAGTTAGAGCAGATATTCGCCGCGGCACTCGGGAAAGAACGCGCTGTCTTCATGCCGACGGGCACACTGGCCAATCACTTGGCTGTCCGCATACTGGCGGGCGGGCCGAGCCGGGCAATCGTCCAGGCGGAGAGCCATCTGTATAACGACACGGGGGACACCGTCCAGACCCTAAGCAATATCCAGTTGATTCCACTGGCTCCCAGCCGGGCAACCTTTACGCTGGACGAAGTGCAGGCACTACTTGAGCGGACCACCAGCGGTCGGGTGGCGACGCCGGTATCGGTAATCTCGATTGAGTCGCCGGTCCGAAGAAAATCTGGCGAGGTGTTCGACGAATCGATGATGGACCGGGTCACTTCGTTCGCACACCAAGAGGGAATCCGAACGCACCTCGACGGAGCGAGGATCTTTCTGCAGGCCGGGTTTACAGGGCGACCCGTCGCAGATTACGCCCGGTCGTTTGACACGGTTTACGTCTCGCTCTACAAGTACTTCAATGCACCGTCGGGCGCCATCTTGGCTGGCCCAAAAGCGTTGCTCGATGAGGTGTTTCATGCGCGGCGTATGTTCGGTGGCGGCCTTGCTCAAGTGTGGCCGTTCGCCGCGATCGCCCTGCACTATTTCCGAGGGTTCCCAGAGCGCTACGCGCGAGCTGTCCGAGTGTCGAACGAGTGGAGGCAACTCGTCAGTAAACACGAAGCCTTTTCAATCGAACCAAACACCTCGGGTACGAATCTCCTCCTGCTAAAAGTGCAGCATCCGGACCTGCACCGGTTCCGTGAGCGGCTCGCGCGCCAGAACATACGTTTACCGGCACCACTTGCCGATGGCTCTGGATTTAGGCTGGGCGTCAACGAGTCATGGGGTCGTACAACCGCGTCCGATCTGACCAACATATTCGTGCAGACGGTCGAAGCATGAGAGTCGAGTCCGCCCCTCGCGCGTCCTAAACCTGCTAACATAAAGTGGTGCTGACTTTACTACTGGCGCTACACTCGCTGGCCCGTTGGGCTGCTCTCTCGCTCGGACTCATGGCCCTTATTCGCACGTTTTCCGGCACGTCGGAGGGAAACTTCGGGTTTCCCGACGAAAACAGAAAATGGGGTCGATGGTTTGCTATTTCGCTGGATATTCAAATACTCCTCGGTCTCCTGATGTACCTCTTCTTCAGTACCATTACGACATCAGCATTCGAGAACATGGGTAGCGCCATGAGCAACTCGGTGACGCGCTTTTGGATGGTTGAGCACCCAACGATGATGGTCGCCGCACTCGCGTTGGCGCACATTGGTGTCGCTCGCGCACGGAAGGCACCTGAGAAACGCCGCGCCGGATTGACCTGCTTTGGCCTCGCGATGCTGTTGATCGTGCTCGGCACGCCCTGGCCGTTTTCGACAGCGGCGCGACCACTCCTACCGTTTCTGTAGCACTAACTACCGCTACGACCTCGTGCGGGAAGACCGGCTATTCAGTCCAGAAGAGGGTATGAATCACCTCCAGAGACTGGAATCTAGACGGGCGTTGTCGACGGATCCAGGTGCAAGGTTTCGAGGTGTTGACGGACGCATGCAAGGTATCGGAAGGCGATCATGCCATCAGCAGCACGATGGTCGAAGGTGAGCGACATCATCATGATTGGCTTGATCGCAATGGCATCATCAACTACGACTGGCCGTTTATTCACCACGCCGAGCCCGAGAATCGCCACCTCCGGCTGATTCAGGATCGGCGTGCCGGTAAGGCCACCGAAGATTCCCGGATTGGTCAGCGTGAACGTGCCACCCTGCACGTCCTGTGGCGTAAGTTGGTGGGAGCGCGCGCGCGTCGCTAGATCCTTAATTGCCCTTGCAAATCCGGCCAGTGACAATCCGTCCGCCTCTCGGATCACTGGCACGATTAGTTCACCCGAATCAGGCAGGGCGACCGCCACCCCGAGATTCACGGTCGGCTTTACCACGAGTTCATCACCGACGACCGAGGCGTTCAGCGTCCGAAATTCTCCCAGCGCCTTGACCGCTGCCTGGGCAACGAGCACGGTGTAGGTAAGCGGCGCACCGACATCCGCTTTGAACCGTTGACCGGCCGTATCCACCAGCTCGGCCGCGCGCGACATGTCGCACTCAGCCATAGCGGTAGCGTGCGGACTGATCCTTGTGGACCAACTCATGTGGTGTGCGATCTTCTTGCGCACTGCCGACATCTGTATCCGTTCGTCGCCCGGTTTCGGCTGATATACATACTGCTCGGGTGGGGGCAACGGGTCGTCCGCACCAAGGGAAGAGGTCGTTAAACCGCCGCTTGGGCCGTGCTGCCGAAGATGCTCCTCGACATCACGCTTTGTCACGCGGCCGCCGCGGCCAGAGCCCCGCATGCCAGTCAACGTTGCAAGCGACATCCCAGCCTGTCGTGCCGTCTCAAGAACAGCAGGGCTGAACGAACGAGACCGCGGCTCAGGCCCTGCGGCAGTAGTTTTCTTGAGTTCGCGCCTTGGCCGTACCAGCTGTGGCGATTGCGTGGCACGGAAGTGAGCATCTGGTTCGTTGACTGTCTTCTCAACCGGTGGGATGACTTCAGTTTTCGAAGGCGGCGCTTCGGTCGAGGAACGTTTTGTGGCATCATCCCCAGCTTCCGCAATCACCGCCACGGGCGTCCCAACGCCGACCGTTTCCCCCTCCCGAACAAGAATCTCGACCAGTATGCCTGCCGCCGGCGACGGAACCTCGGTATCGACCTTGTCGGTCGTGATTTCGAAGAGCGGTTCGTCACGGACGACGGAGTCACCAGCCTTCTTCAACCAATTGACGATGGTGCCTTCGGCGATCGACTCCCCCATTTGGGGCATAACTACCTGGTTCATGGTTAGGAAGCAGAAGACATCATCGGGGTTAATACTCCAGGACTTCCTTGGCAGCAGCGTAAATCTTTTCCTGGGTCGGAAGCATCGCATCCTCCAGCGCCGCGGCGAAGGGTGACGGCACGTCGAGCGCAGCCACCCGCGTCACCGGGGCATCGAGCACGTCGAACGCCTCCTGCGCAATGATCGCTGCCACCTCCCCGCCGAAGCCGCCAGTCAGCTGCGCCTCGTGCACCACCAGTGCGCGGGAAGTTTTTCGCACGCTCGTCAGAAACGTGTCTCGATCGAGCGGGCTAAGGCTCCGGAGATCGATGACCTCGCACTCAGCACCCTCCCCCGACAGCCGCTCGGCCACCGCCAGCGACTCGTGCACCATCGCACCATAGGTTACGATCGTTAAACTCGACCCTGCCCGTTTTACGTCAGCAACACCAAGGGGCACAACGTAGTCTTCGTCCGGCACATCCTCCTTAATCCGCCGGTAGAGGTGTTTGTGCTCGAAGTAGATAACTGGATTGTTGTCGCGGATCGCCGCCGCCAGCAACCCCTTCGCATCGTAGGGGGTCGATGGCTGAACCACCTTTAGGCCGGGGACGTGCGTAAACCAAGCCTCTGGATTCTGTGAATGGTATGGTCCACCACGGAAGCCGCCACCAGACGGTCCGCGGAAGACAACGGGCATCGGAATACCCCAACGGTAATAATTCTTCGCAGCGTAGTTGACGATTTGGTCGAACGCACAGGCGATAAAGTCGGCAAACTGGAATTCGACGACTGGGCGGAGTCCTTCGACAGCTGCTCCGCACGCTGCACCGGTGAAACCGCTCTCGCTGATCGGTGTGTCGATGACGCGGTCTTCGCCAAACTCTTCGAGAAAACCGCGAGTTACCTTGAACGCACCGCCAAAGACCGCGATGTCCTCGCCAAGTAGGATTACGTTCTCGTCGCGCCGCATTTCGCCGCGGAGCGCCTGACTGATCGCATTTAGGTAGGTGATGACTGCCATTAGATCACGTCACGGTGCGAACAGTCGATCCCCTACGGTGTCGGGCGACGCCTCGGGCTGGGCTTCAGCCCACACCACAGCGTCCTCAATCACCTGGGTACACTCATCGTCGATCGCCTTGACCGCTGTCTCGCCAAGACCGCCGGGTCCATCCAAGTACTCGGCAAACAGTCGTAGTGGATCGCGCTGCTCCCAAAACTCGCGCAAGTCAGCATCGACATAGCCCATGTCGTCGTGCTCACCGTGCCCACTCGCGCGAAACGTTTTGAACTCGACGAGGTACGGTCCGTTGCCGGCACGTGCATGGTCAATGGCTCGCTTCGCAACGCGCCTGACCTCGAAGATGTCGTTCCCAAACGCTACTTCTGACGGTATGTTGAATGCTGGTGCTCTGTCGGCTACGTTCTCGACCGGCATCTGCTTGTCAGTGCTTGTTGAGTAGGCAAAACAGTTATTTTCGACAATGACGACCAACGCCAGCTTGTGAATGGCCGCGAAATTCAGGCCCTCGTAAAAATCACCGGGACTGGTGGCACCGTCGCCAGTAAAGGCCACGTAAACCCGAGGCTGCTTTCGGATCTTGAAGGCGAGCGCGAACCCAGCCCCGGACGGGATCCACGAGGCCATCGAGCCATTGTGGTAAGGCGCGATCCCGTAGTGCTCAATGTCAGCGAAGAACAAGCCGAGCTCACGGCCGTGCGACGGCGGCACGTCGCGACCCAGCCATCTGGCGATGACGTGCCTCGGCTCAACGCCGCGCAAGAACCACCCGGCTAGACCGCGCGCAACTGTCGAGAAATAGTCGTTTCGCTCAAGTAAACTGACAACGCCTGTGCAAATCGCCTCCTGGCCGGTTGCTAGGTAAACGGCACCGACGATCTTCCCTTGGCGGTACAGCGCACCTAATTTTTTGTCGCAGGCGCGAGCCAAGCGCATCGTCCGGTACCAAGTAATCAGCTGGTCATGTGAGAGAGTCTCGTTAGGCGCAATCGAAGTCCGGTCGAGCGCTGGGTCAAGGAAGCGTGCGGGTTTCAGTTTCTGCATCACCGTCGCGGGTTACTGATCACCACCTACCGTCTCGATCAACGTCCCTTGATCGTCGTACACGTCGACGGCGCCGAACGACGTCAACATGCCGCTGATCTGCTCACCGTCGCCGACGGCGACAATATGCAGCCGACCGGCGTCAAGATACTTCGCCGCAACTTCCTGCACCTGCTCGCGCGTCACCGACATAATTCGCTCGGGATAGCGATCCCAGTAATCGTCCGGTAAGTCGTAGAGATGCCGGACGACGAAATTGTTGAGCAATGCGTTCGGCGACTCTAACGACAGCGCGAAGCTGGCAACAATCGACCGTTTAGCATCCTGGAATTCCTGTTCGGGCACCGGTTCGTCGTGGATTCTCACCAGTTCGCGGAGTAATTCGGCCAGTGCGTCTCCTGTCACTTCGGTGCGCACCTCGGTCGACGCGTCCCAGTCGCCGCGATACCGCTGTGCCGTGAAGGAACTGTAGGCCCCGTAGGTATAGCCCTTGTCCTCGCGGAGGTTCAGGAACAGCCGGCTGGACGGGCCACCCCCCACGATCTGATTCATCACTGACAGGATGTCGTAGTCATCGCTCGTCCGGTTAATCGCCTGCGTTCCTACGACGAGGTTCGTCTGCACCGACGCCTCGCGGTTGATCAAATAGAGCCTGGACGGACCGATCGGTTCGGGATCGTCCACCGTCGGCGGCCGCGTACCAGATGACGCCCACGCGCCGAAGTGCCGCTCAACTGCCGGGA
>CETJ01035822.1_pt1 | contig 10799 bp, 7 predicted proteins | sample 531341 | NCBI WGS metagenome assembly CETJ01 (sample SAMEA2622677, study PRJEB7988) | marine metagenome | isolation source: saline water (ENVO:00002010), including | reverse complement strand
GTAGCAATCGCTGCAGGTCGCCATGCCGCTCGCGCGTGGTGCGCTCCAGCCAGCCAATGCGCGCAAGAGTCGAGGCGGTGCAGGTCTGGCCGCTGAGGTCATCGTGCAGATCGAGCCAATGCGAACGCCAGGCTTCCTTCAGGTACAGCGCTTCGAGATCACCGCGCATCGCGTGCTTCCATTCACCAATGATGCCGGCCAACCAGTCGAGTACTGTCGAACTGGCGCCGCGCGTCTCAAGCTCCATGTGCAGCTGCCCATATGCCTCCAGGGCAATGCGTTTCTCCAGCGCAAACGCGGCCAGCGCGAGCGATTCCTCGCGTTGCTCCAGTGTTAAAAGATGTGCGAAGTATTGGCGCGTCTCGAATCGCTCGGCGGCGTGAAATTGAGGCATTTCGGTGCCGTTGCTGTTGAACTGACGCAGTGGGTCAAAGCGGTACATATAGCCGAAGTCGAACAGCCGCACGTGGCCGTCATCCAGTGTATTGCCGGGACATAGATCCCATTCGAACAGCCCGCCGAGCAACAGCGCCACCAGCATCTCGAACAGCTGCGTCAGCTGTCGCTCGTTCCAGACCGCGATAGGCTCGCCCTCAATCCAGGGCGAAAGCAGTACGCCTTGGCGAAAGCTGCCATAACAGGTGTCGACGATGCCGACCAGCCGCTCGCCGAGAATCGGGTCGCGCTTGAGCTCGTGTAAGTCTGCACGGCGTTGCACCTCATTGAGAAAGGACGTCTGGCCATCAGTGTTCTGCACCAGGCACCTCTCGCGGGCGCGTTTGAGCGTCCAGCTCCGGCCCTGCGCCTCGATCCGGTAGACATGCGCTGTGAGCCCGCCGGAGATTACGCGGCTGACGTAGTCTTCGCTGCCATCGGTGATCGCCAGAGTTGCCAGCGGTAGCGGACAATCGTCCGGGTGCCCGACTTCCAGTTCGGCATTGCTGGCAATGAAAGCCAGCTGCGCTTGCTGGCGCGTGTTCAAGGTGTTCATGGCGAGGTCTCCGCACAGGGTGCGCTATGGATGAGATTGCATGGATCGGTCGCGGCGTGTCGGGGTCGATAGGAGAACAGACGTGGAGGTGAACATGGCCGATGTGTACAAGACTGAAACCATCACGCGCGCCGAGGTCGACTCGCTCGACGGGGTAACGGTGCTCGACTTCGGCACCAACTGGTGCGGACATTGCCGCTCTGCCGAGCCGCACATCGAGCGGGCACTGGCCGAGTATCCGCAGATCAACCACATCAAGGTCGAGGACGGTCCGGGACGCCCACTTGGGCGCAGGTATCGCGTCAAGCTCTGGCCAACCCTGATCTTCGTGCGTCTCGGTCAGGAGCTGGCCCGAGTGGTGCGGCCGACCGACGCCAAGGTGGTCGGCGATGCCGCTGCCCATGCCACCAACCCGCTCAGCGATTGACCAGAGCCCCCGACTGCACCACGACGACCTTGTCGATGCCCTGTACCCGCGAGAACGCATAGGGCTGATCTGAAAGCTGTTGGTGCCGGCCGGCGCCAATGGCTGGATGCCGTGCGCGGAACTGACCGATTCGTTGCCAGTGATCAATTAGCGCAGCGATCTCGGGTTTGGTGTGCTCGCTCCAGTTCATATCGGACCGTGTGCCCTGGTAAGGGTCGGAGCCGGTGGGGCCGAAAGCGCGGGCGCTCTCGTCGCCGTAGTAGATCTGCACGGCGCCGGGGCTCAGCAGAAGCGCGCTGGCAAGGCCGCGTTGGCGCTCCAGGTCGTGCTGCGCGCTGAACAGCGAGGTGTCATGGGATGAGGCATAGCTCATGAAGTTATGGCCGGGATTGTCCGCCAGCAGGCTGGCGTAATGCCCGTAGCTCTTGTCGGCCCGGACCAGGCAATCGCTGGCAGCTCCGGCGACCTCCTGCTGGAAGGCAAAGTTGATCAGCGCATCGAAGCCGTTGCTCTGGTAATCGCTGATTTCCGGCCCGTGGCCAAAGACTTCGCCCACCATCCAGAACGGCTCGCCCGCGAGCGGATCGTCTGGATTGGCTTCAGACCAATCGCGCCGGGCCTGGTCCGCCTGCTGGCGCAGCTGCGCCCACGCGGTCGGCTCGACGTGCATGACAGTGTCGGCGCGAAAACCGTCGACGCCGAATTCGCGCACCCAAGTCGTCAGCCACTCGTTGAGGTAATCGCGCACGCGGTAACCGTCGCGTTCGACGGCGCGGGTGGGTTGCTTGTGACGAAGAAATTCAGGCAGGCGAACTGGTGTTTCTGATTCGGTGCGAAAGTCAGGCAAGAACGCCAGCGACCCTTTGAGCGGGTCCACCAGAACGCTCGGTGGCACCGGGTAGTCGGCAATACCGGCGCGCACCCAGTCCTTGCCCCACCAGCGAGACCAGGCCGGGTGATCGTAATCGACCAAATTGTGGTAGGCGTGCAGGTGCTCGTAGGGCTCCGGCTGCCAGGCGGTCCAGCGTTCGGGCAGGTATTGCGCCATCCCGTCTCGCAGGCCACCAAAGCCAAACTGCTGCATGTCCGCCAGGGTGGAGTAGCCAGCGTGGTTGAGCACGACGTCGAACAACACGCGGATGCCGCGGGCATGTGCCTCCCTGATCAGCTCGCGCAGGTCGGCTTCGGTGCCCATGTTGGCGTCCAGCTGGGTGTAATCCAATGCGTAATAGCCGTGGTAGGCGTAATGGCGAAAGTCGCCTTTATCACCGCCACCGACCCAGCCGTGTATCTGTTCATAGGGTGCGCTGATCCACAGCGCGTCCACGCCCAGCTTGGCCAGGTAATCGAGCTTGCTGGTCAGCCCTTTGAGATCGCCGCCATGGAAGGTGCCGATTTCCTGAGCGCCGTCGGGCTCTCGGCCATAGCTGCGGTCGTTGTTCGGGTCGCCATTGGCGAAGCGGTCGGTCAGGGCGAAATAGACGGTCGCGTTGCGCCAGTCTCGCGCTGGTACCGGGCGCGCGTCGGCAGCTTCGATCAGCAGTAAGCCGGTGCTGCCGGGTGCCGGAGTCAGTTCGACCTTGCCGTTCTTCACGATGGTCGTGTTGCCGCTGTAAGCGTCGCGCAATCGCTGGCCATCCTCGAATACGCCAGCGACGGGAACCTGTACGGCTTCGCCATTCCATGGCTGGCAGGCTTGCTCGACCGGCTCCTGCGATTGGCGACTGGGCAACAACCGCAGGTTGGCGTCGTCGCCCGTCTGCACCAGCAGGCGGTAGCGCCCCGGTTTCACTACATCGAAATCGAAGCGATCGCCAGCGCTCAGCGCGTGGCGTTGAAACGGCTTGAGCGGCTTCTGTTCGGCCTCGCCAGTACCCAGTTCTAGGGTGCCTTTGGTTAGCTCCAGCTCCGCCGCGAAGCGATCCTGGGCTAGCGTTTCCCAGGCTGGCTGCAGAGGCTGACCGTTCAGTCTGATAGGGACTTGCGGTTCCGCTTGTATAACGGGTGCGAGCAGTCCGAAACAAAGGGCTAGGATAGATGGACTAAGGGGCGGCAGAGGGCGCATGTCCGGCTCCGGCTTGGCGGGGAAGAGGCGGTATTCAAGCCTGTTTTCGTCGGCCCGTGCAGGCTGAGAAAGGGCGATTCGAGGGCTCTGCGGGTGCAGTGCGAATGCAAAACTACGCCCTGCTTCTACGCCCCTCATCCTCCCTTCGGGGAGGATGTCTTCGCCCACTGGCGGGGCGAGTATGGATGCACTGCGAGACCGTCAGACGGCACGCAGAACGTTGTGGATCAAAAATAAGAAGCCACGAGGAAATACCTACATGAATAAAAAGCTGTTTGCAGCGGCCGCGATCGGTCTCTCCGCAACTCTGAGCCTGCCGCTGTCTGTCCAGGCCGCCATCGAAGAAGGCAAGCTGGTCGTCTGGATCAATGGCGACAAAGGCCATAAGGGACTGGCCGAGGTAGGCAAGAAGTTCACTGAAGAAACCGGCATTCCCGTCGAAGTGGCACACCCCGATGCAGCTACGGACAAATTCCAGCAGGCCGCCGCCACCGGCAATGGCCCGGACATCTTCATCTGGGCGCACGATCGCCTCGGTGAGTGGGCCCAGAGCGGCCTGATCACCCCCGTCACACCCAGCGCCGAGACCAAGCAGGAAGTCGCTGACTTCGCCTGGGATGCCGTCAGCTACAACGGCAAGCTGTGGGGCTATCCAATGGCGGTCGAAGCGCCTGCGCTGATCTACAACAAAGCCCTGGTGTCGACCCCGCCGAAGACCTTCGAAGAAGTCCTGGCGATGAACAAGGAGCTCGCCGCCGACGGCAAGCGCGCAATCCTCTGGGACTACAACAACACCTATTTCACCTGGGCCTTGCTGGCCGCCAACGGCGGTTATGCCTTCGAAGATACCGGCTCGGGCTATGACGTCAGCAAGACCGGCGTCAATAACGAGGGCGCCAAGCAGGGCGCTGCCGTTCTCAAGCGTTTGATCGACGAGGGCGTGATGCCCAAGGGCGCCGACTACAGCGCCGCAGAGGCCGCCTTCAATAAAGGCGATACGGCGATGTTCATCAGCGGCCCCTGGGCCTGGTCGAACATCAAGAAGAGCGGCATCGACTTTGGCGTGGCGCCGATCCCGGCAGTCGGCGACAGTCCAAGCAAGCCGTTCTCCGGCGTGATGGCTGCAACACTCAACGCAGCCAGCCCGAATCAGGCACTGGCGGTCGAGTTTCTCGAGAACTACCTGCTCGAGGTGGATGGCCTGAAGGCCGTGAATGCTGACGTACCGCTCGGTGCGGTGGTGAACAAGGAATACATGGCCGAGCTGTCGGAAGACCCGATGATCAAGGCCACCTTCGAAAGCGCCCAGCAGGGCCGTCCGATGCCGAACATTCCGCAGATGGGCGTGTTCTGGTCGGCCATGGAGCCTGCCCTGACGAACATCACCTCCGGTCGCCAAACTGTGGATGCCGCCCTGGATGACGCCGCCAAACGCATCGTCAAATAACGACAACCCACAGCCGCAGTTGGAGACGCCTGCGTCTTCGGCTGCGCGCCCTGAGGCCCAGATTCCGATGTCCGCCGTGAATGTTCCTGCCGAAATGCCCGGCCGCGCCGTGCCGAAACTGTCGATACCCAAGCTGCCAGCTGCGATGCGTTGGGGCCTTTGGCTGCTGTGCAACGCCTTTGCCCTGTACCTGATCATCGCACTCTATGCGCAGGGGCAAACCGTGTTCGCTCTGCTCGGGCTGGTGGTCGCCGGAATCGCCAGTTTCGTGTTCATCAACCGCCGTGCCTACGCCCACCGCTACATATTCCCGGCGGTAGCGGGGATGCTGGTGTTCGTGATCTTCCCGCTGCTCTACACCGTTGGCATCGGCTTCACCAATTACAGCGGCACCAACCTGCTGAGCTTCGAGCAGGCGCAGCGTTACCACCTCAATCAGACCTACCTTGCAGGCGAACGCTTCGGCTTCAGCCTGCACCAGAACGATGCCGGTGAGATGCGCCTGCGGGTTGACCGTGGCGAGCAGGGCGTCTGGGTTTCCGCTCCGCTGGCAGGTGAGCCGGTTGAGGGCGAGCCGCTTGGCATGAGCCGGGAGGCTGAGGTCGAAAACCTGGGTGCGGCCTTGCCGTTGCGTGATGTGATCCGCCAGCGCAAGCAACTGGAACAGTGGGTCATGCGCGGTCATGAAGGTCAGCTGCTGCGCCTTTATGGGCTGCGTGAAGTCGCCGCGGTGGAGCCGCTGTACCGGTTGCGCGACGACGGCTCGCTGGTCAACAACCAGACCGGTGAACGCCTTACGCCCAACGATGAGATCGGCTTCTACGTCGATGCCGAAGGGCTGCAGGTCGCGCCGGGTTACACGGTCTATGCCGGCTGGAGCAATTTCGCCAAGGTGCTGACCGATCCGAAGATTCGCGGCCCGTTTCTGCAGATCTTCGTCTGGACGGTGTGCTTCGCCGCGCTGACGGTGGTCTTCACCCTCGCGGTCGGCCTGGTGCTGGCCAGTCTGCTGCAGTGGGAGATGGTTCGCGGCAAGGCGTTCTACCGGCTGATGCTGATTCTCCCGTACGCGGTGCCGGCGTTTATCTCGATCCTCGTGTTCAAAGGCCTGTTCAACCAGAGCTTCGGTGAGATCAACCTGATGCTCGACAGCCTGTTCGGGGTGCGGCCGGACTGGTTCAGTGACCCGACCCTGGCGCGCAGCATGATCCTGATGGTCAACACCTGGCTCGGTTATCCCTACATGTTGTTGCTGTGCATGGGGCTGCTGCAGGCGATTCCGCGCGACCTCTATGAGGCATCGGCAATGGACGGCGCGACGCCACTCGACAACCTGTTGAAGATCACGCTGCCGCTGCTGATCAAGCCACTGGCGCCGCTGCTGATCGCAAGCTTCGCCTTCAACTTCAACAACTTTGTGCTGATCACGCTGCTGACCCGTGGCGGCCCCGACATCCTCGGCACCACAACCCCGGCGGGCACCACCGATCTGCTGGTCAGTTACACCTACCGCATCGCCTTCCAGGATTCGGGGCAGAACTTTGCCCTGGCCGCCGCCATCGCCACGCTGATCTTCATCGTCGTCGGCGCCATGGCCTGGCTGAACCTGAAGCTTTCCAAGGTCAAGGTCTGAGGATTACGCACATGGCCATGGTTCAACCGAAATCCGTCAAATATCGCCTCTGGCTGACGCATGCAGGCTTGCTCGCTTTTGTCGCGCTGATCGTGTTCCCACTGCTGATGGTGGTGTCGATCTCCTTCCGGGAGGGCAACTTCGCCACCGGTAGCCTGCTGCCCGACAATCCAACGCTGGAGCATTGGTCGCTGGCGCTGGGCATCCCTTACGTGCACGACAACGGTGAGGTCAGCAACCCGCCATTCCCGGTGCTGACCTGGCTGTGGAACTCGATGAAGATCGCGCTGATCAGCTCGCTGCTGATCCTGATGCTTTCGACCACCAGCGCCTATGCCTTTGCGCGGCTGCGCTTCGTTGGCAAGAGTCCGATTCTCAAGGGCATGCTGATCTTCCAGATGTTTCCACCAGTACTGACGCTGGTGGCCATCTACGCCTTGTTCGATCAGCTCGGTGAGCACATCAGCTGGCTGGGCGTTAACACCCACGGCGCCGTGATCATCGCCTCGCTGGGTGGCATGGCGCTGCATATCTGGACCATCAAGGGCTACTTCGAGAGCATCGACGGCTCGCTGGAAGAAGCGGCCATCGTCGACGGCGCCACCACCTGGCAGGCCTTCGTGCACATCTTGCTACCCATGAGCGTGCCGATTCTGGCGGTGGTGTTCATCCTCGCCTTCATCACCAGTGTCACCGAATACCCCATTGCCTCGGTGCTGTTGATGGATGTAGACAAGCTCACCTTGTCGGTCGGTGCGCAACAGTATCTCTACGACCAGAACTACCTCTGGGGCGACTTCGCTGCGGCGGCGGTGCTCTCCGGACTGCCAATCACCGCGGTGTTCCTGTATTGCCAGAAGTGGATCGTCGGCGGGCTCACAGCCGGAGGCGTAAAGGGGTAATCGACCCAGGACAGCTCGATGCGTCACGACACCCGAACAGGGAACGAACAACGGGAGACGACCATGAACGCCGCAATACCTGCACCCTTGCCGCTGATACCGGCGAAGCTGAACATGCCGCTGCTGCCGCGCGGTCTGTTGGCGCGGCCACGCCTTGACGAGTGGTTTCAGCGTCTTGGCGAGGTGCGGCTGGCTGTGCTGCACGCACCGAGCGGTTTCGGCAAGACGACCCTGGCGTGCCAGTGGGCAAGGGCGTTCGAGGGCCGTGTCGCCTGGTTGCAGCTGCATCCGGGCGACAATGATCCCCTGCAGCTTGGCCGCTATCTGCTTCACGCCCTCGACGCTCAGTTGGAGCATGGGTGTCCCCGCAGCCTCTTGCTGGCCGGTCAGGGCAGGGAGGCTTTCGATACGCTGCTTACGCATCTGCTGGCCGAATTGCCGGGCGAGCACGAACCGCTGCTGCTGGTACTGGATGATTTCGAAACGCTGTACACCGCAGAAGTCATCGCTGCGCTGCGCTTCTTCCTGCGCAACATGCCGAGCTGGATGACGCTATTGGTCTGCAGTCGCGGCCTGCCGGAACTGGGCGTGGCGGATCTACGGGTCAAGCATCAGCTGCTTACCATCGACGCTCAGCACCTGGCCTTCGAAACCGACGAAGTTCAGGCACTGCTGGATCTGGGCCTGCCGGTTTCGATCAACCGCGAGCAGGTCGAGCGCTTGAACCGGCGTATCGGCGGCTGGCCGTGCGCATTGCAGCTGGTTCTGCAGGAAGTGCAGACGGGCCGTGGCATGGATCTGTTTCTGGAAAACCTGCAGCTCGGCCATCCGTATATTCGCGATTACATGCGTGAGCAGGTCGTTGCCAATCTGGGCGCAAGCACGCTGGATTTCCTCCAGGCGACCTGTCTGCTGGATCGCTTCAACGCAGCACTGGCCGACCGACTGACTCAGGGCAGCAATGCTCGCGGGATGCTCGAGCAATTGGAGCGTAACGGGCTCTTCCTGCAGTCGCTGGATGGCCTCCGTCAGTGGTATGCCTACCACCCATTGTTCGCCACCTTTGTGCTGGGCGAACTGCGCACCCATCAGCCTCAGCGGCTATCCGATCTGCACCTGCGTGCGGCCGAAGCGCTGATGGCGGAAAACCTGCCGGAAGAGGCCGCGCGGCATGCGGTGCAGGCCGGCTGCCCGACCCGCGTCGGCGAAGTGCTGGAGCGTCACGGCCGGTAGTTCTACCGTCAAGGCCGCCTTGAGCTGCTGCAGCAATGCCTGGAAACACTGCCGGAGGCGGTTATCGCCGGCTCGCCGCTGTTGACCCTGCTGCAGGCCTGGGTGTCACAGAACTCCTACCAGTTCGATCAGGTCGAGCGCTGGTTCAAGGCCGGCGAAGAGGCCCTGCAGCAGAGCTGTTCGGAAGACGACTGGGCGCGCATCGTTGGCGAATTCAACGCCGTTCGCGCTCAGGTCGCCATGAACCGTGGTGATGAAGAGCAGGCAATCGCTCTGGCACGGGAAGCCTTGGTACGTGAGCCGTTGATCATGCGCACCTCGAAGGTCGCAGCCCTCTCGGGCCTGGCCGAGGCGCATTTCGTTCAGGGCCTGCTACCGCAGGCGCAGAAGCAGTATGAAGAGGCCGAACGCCGTGCGCGGGAGATCCGCGCCTCGCACCTGGTGGTATGGAATCTCGGCCAGCTTTCTGAAATCGCCATTGCCCAGGGCTATCTTCAGAAGGCCTATTCGCTGCAGGAACGGGCGATCCAGTACGTCGAACAGGCCGACCTGCAGGCGACCCCGATCATGGAGTTCATCTACCGCGTGCGTGGTCAGGTGCTGCTTGAGTGGCACCATCTGGATGCCGCCGAGCAGTGCGCGCTGCAGGGCATCCAGATACTTGAAGACGTCGGTGACCGCTGGCTGCTGCAGTGTTACGCGCTGCTGGCCGGGATCGCCCATGCGCGCGGCCAGCAGAGCGCCTGCGCGGACTACATAGGCAAGATCCAGAGCATGCTCGCTGACGACAATTACCATGTCGACTGGCTCGCCAATGCCCATGCGGTAATGCTCAGCTACTGGGACTCCACCCAGGACAAGACCGCGATCCAGCAATGGCTGCTGACGGCGCCAACCCTCGAGCGCGGCCTCAATCACTTCGCCCAGTACAACGGCCGCAACCACGCGCGAGCCCACCTTTCGCTGAAGCAGCCGGACAAGGCCCTGCCGATCCTCAGGCAGCTGCAAATCGATGCGGAGCAGCACGGCTTGATCATGGACTTGAACCGCAACCACATCCTGCTTGCGCAACTGCACTGGCTGCGGGAAGAGCGTCAGCAGGCGCTGGATAACCTGCAGCTGGCGTTGACCCTGGCGAGCAGCACGGGTGCCATCGGCAGCTTTCTGCGCGTCGGTAAGCTGCTGATCGCCATGCTCAAGGCGTTGCAGCATGAACGTCGGCTCGACGAACTCGAAGCGCAGCGCGCCGACCGGCTGATCCAACTGGCGCAACAGCAGCGCGACTTCAGCCGGGCGATCCGCATCACCCTCGACGAAGCGGTGATTCAGGACATCATCAACCGCCCGGATGTGCCGGAGCTGATCCGCCATTCGCCGCTGACGCGCCGAGAGTGGCAGGTGCTGAGCCTGATCCACGCGGGGCAGTCCAACGAGCAGATTGCGGAACACCTGAATGTCGCGCCGACGACGATCAAAACGCACATCCGCAGTCTGTATCAGAAGCTCAACATCACCCATCGCAACGAGGCCGTGCAGCTGGCCCGCAGCCTGCTGAGCAAAATCCAGGGCGAATAGCGGGTGGCATGCGAGCGATGGCGCATCCGGCCGGTCCAAGGCCGAATGCGTCATTTTCATTTCCAGTGGAGCCTGACATGCCGATGACCGAAAAACAGAAGATGCTCGCCGGCGAACTCTACCGGCCCGGTGACGCCGAATTGCAGGCCGATCAAGCCGCCGCCAAAGCCTGGATGGTGCGTTACAACGCTGCGCTCGGCGAAACACCGACGGTGCGCCGCGCCTTGCTGAAGGAGCTACTCGGGAACGTCGGCGAAGGCGCTGTGATCCGGCCGCCGTTTCATTGCGACTACGGCTACAACATTCACCTCGGCGACGATGTGTTCTTCAATTTCAACTGCGTGATTCTCGACGTGGTAGAGGTGCGTATCGGCAACGGCACTCAGATCGGCCCGGCTGTGCAGATTTACGCGGCGGACCATCCTCGAAGCGCGGAAGAGCGCCGCAGCGGCCTGGAATTCGGCCGTCCGGTGGTGATTGGGGAGAACGTCTGGATTGGCGGTGGCGCGATCATCCTGCCGGGCGT
>CETJ01096208.1_pt1 | contig 10846 bp, 7 predicted proteins | sample 531341 | NCBI WGS metagenome assembly CETJ01 (sample SAMEA2622677, study PRJEB7988) | marine metagenome | isolation source: saline water (ENVO:00002010), including | reverse complement strand
CGGCGGCCGAGGCCGATGAGCAGACAGAACTGCTCGAGATCTTCGGTCGCGAAGTCTGAACCAACGATTTACTCTCGTACCCTCAAGTTCGTGAGTACTAACCGCCTTCGTTTTGCCCCAGCTCCAACCGGTTCACTCCATATAGGTTCAGCCCGAACCGCTCTCTTCAATTGGCTGTATGCGAGACACACAGGAGGCGAACTCGTTCTACGAATTGAAGACACCAACGCTGAGCTAACGCGGCCGAAACTCATCGACAACATTTATCGGTCGCTCGAGTGGCTCCAAATTGACTTCGACGGCGAGCCTGTACGCCAAAGCGAACGAACCGATCTGTACAACGATGCTGTCGAACAGTGGTTAGCCGACGACTTCGCCTACGTTGACGATGGAGCTGTTCGGTTTCGCGTTCCCAATCAGGGCACAACGGCTTGGGAAGACACCGTTCGCGGCAACGTCGTCTTTGAGAATCAGCACATTGAGGATTTTGTAGTGCGTAGAAGCGACGGAACCGCAACATTCTTTACCGCTAATGCCGTAGACGACCTCGACCTGGGAATCACACACGTCGTACGCGGTGAAGACCTGGTCAATGTGACCCCCAAAGTGATCATGCTTCGTCAAGCACTCGGGGCAAAAGACGTGCCCGAGTTTGCGCATTTGCCCTTGATAGTCAATGAGCAACGGAAAAAGCTCTCCAAACGCCGCGACGATGTGGCGCTTGAGAACTACCGCGACCGAGGAGTTCTCGCTACCGCGATGATCAATTATCTTGCACTTCTGGGGTGGGGTCCTCCAGACGACATTGAGATTCGTCCTGTGCAGGAGATCGTTGAACTTTTTGAGCTTGGGGACGTGAATGCGTCTTCGGCGATGTTTGACACTAAGAAACTTGAGGCGATTAACGGCGAATACTTACGCGCAATGAATCCGCAAGATTTTACCGAAGCCTTACAACCCTGGATTGAGGCTCAACCTTGGAGTGATTCGGTGGACCCAACTCAGTTAGCGCAAGTGGCGCCGTTGGTTCAAGAACGCACGCGCGTGCTCTCTGAAGCCCCGCCCCAACTTGATTTCTTTTTTGTGGAGATACCTGAGATTGATGCGAACGCTTGGGAAAAAATCATGCTGAATGAAGAAGCGGCTCTGATTCTTGAATTAGCGCACAGAGCTTTTGCCGACGCAGAGTGGGAAGTTGATGTACTACACGACACGTTGCGCGCCATCGGCGATTCGCACCAAATGAAGTTAGGTAAGGCGCAAGCGCCGGTTCGAGTCGCAGTGACAGGAAGATCTGTGGGTCCACCCCTATTCGAATCGATGCACGCCCTGGGACGCGAAACCGTTTTGGCGCGGATTGCTGTCGCTCGCGAAATGCTTGCTGACGTATAAAAAAACAGGCGCATACTGAGACTCCGAATCATTGTTTGTTAGATCAAACCAGCGCGCTACCCTGACCCTTTCGCTCTACGGAGCCCATCCGGTCGGGGATGGTGTAATTGGCAACACAGCTGGTTCTGGTCCAGTCGTTGGGGGTTCGAGTCCTCCTCCCCGAACCAAATAAGCAGCTTTTTTTGCGAACAAAAACTCCATTGTTTTAGATTAGGTTCGTCTAGTAGGAGATTTTGGTCCGCATTTGAGCTAAGAAAGCAGGACGAATAAAGCAAAGGAAACTTGCATGACCAGTTCAGGCTGGTAACTTGCGCATTCGCTGGGCATGGCGCCTGTGCGTCGAAAGAGAGAGGGGGTCAACGCGTGGCGTTGCTCGAAGTTTCAGACATCTCCGTGCGGTTCGGTGGCATACGCGCGCTCGATGACTTGTCATTCACGATGGATGAAGGACAGATCCTCGGGCTCATCGGACCCAACGGTGCCGGGAAAACCACGTTGTTTAACGTGGTCAGTCGAATCTATGACCCGACCGCAGGATCGGTGACCTTTGACGGTCAGGACCTGTTGGCGCTGTCAGCTCATGAAATCAGTCGAGTTGGGGTGTACAGAACATTCCAGAACTTGGCGTTATGGCCAGGCATGACGGTGATTGAAAACGTGATGGTAGGTGATCACACCAATACGAAGTCCAATGTTATTAGCGCTGCGCTGCGTCTGCCGTCTATGCGAAAAGAAGAGAGTGACCTCCGAGATAGGGCGTGGGCTGCACTCGACGAAGTTCAACTTACAGACGTCGCCTACAGCCCCGCAGCGGGTCTCCCCTTCGGAACGCTGAAGCGAATCGAACTAGCGCGAGCTCTTATCGCGAACCCCCGCCTGATCATGCTCGATGAACCAGCCTCCGGCTTAACTCATGCTGAGGTCGATTCGCTAGCGCAGGACATCAAAAATCTGCGAGACCGTCACAATCTGACGATTCTGTTGGTTGAGCACCACATGCGTATGGTGCTCGGGATTTCTGAAAAGCTGGTCGTACTAAACTTTGGTCGGAAAATCGCCGACGGTGACCCGGACGTCGTTCGCAGCGACCCAGAGGTCATCGAGGCCTATCTAGGGAGCTCTTGATGGTTGATGACGTTTTTGACGAAGTCGGCCTGAAGGTCGAAAATCTGCACGCCTCATACGGCGCTGTTGAGGTGCTACGCGGCTTGGATTTCGAAGTTCCTGCGAAAAATGTGTCGGTAATACTCGGTGCCAATGGCGCTGGCAAGACCACCACGCTCCGAGCTATCTGCAACATGTGCAATACCAGCGGAACCGTCACCCTCGGTGACAGGGATATCAGCCGAACCGGAACAGCAGAGATTGTCCGCCAGGGAATGGTTCATGTGCCTCAGGGTCGTGGCACTTTCCCAGAGTTGTCCACGATGGACAACCTGATGGTCGGTGCTTATACCCGCAAGGACAACGAAATCAAAGATGACGTTGACCGATGGTTCGAAATCTTCCCAGTACTCGGTGAGCGTTCTAGTCAGATGGCGGGTTCGCTATCTGGTGGTGAACAGCAGATGCTTGCCGTTGCTCGAGCCCTGATGGCCCGCCCACGCCTTCTCCTTCTTGATGAACCGTCGCTTGGTTTGGCTCCACTCATCATCGAAGACCTATTCGACCGTTTCATTACGCTCAACAAAGAGACGGGCCTCACCATGCTTATTGTTGAACAAAACGCGAATCTCGCTCTTGACATGGCCGATTACGCCTACGTCATCGAATCGGGAGAGATCGCCCTGCACGGAACATCTGACCAACTCAAGAACGATCCTGCAGTGCAGGAAGCGTACTTGGGTGCTTGAGGAGGATAAGAAGCAATGACCTGGAACTTTGACATCCTTCCGGACTTCATCTTTAACGGGCTGAGCCTCGGCGCAATATACGGCACAGTGGCTTTGGCCTTGGTACTGATCTTCAAGGCAACCACCTTGATCAACTTCGCAACGGGTGAGTTAGCCATGCTTGGCGCTTTCCTCGTATACGTGCTTCACATGGAGCAGGGCCTTTGGCTATGGCTCTCGATGCTGATAGCTATGGCTCTGAGTGCGGGCCTCGGTATTCTGATCGAACGGTCGCTGACCCGACCGTTCGACCCGTCAGATCACTTACCGGTCGTGTTGATCACTCTTGGGTTATTCCTAATTCTCAACGCGGTCGCTGGCGATATTTGGAACTACCAAGTTCGCATCCTAAGCAATCCATTCGGGAAGTTCCCCTCATGGGTTCCCAGCGTCGGCGGAGATCGCTTTATCGAAGTCTTCGGAAGCCGACTCAAGTATCAATCCATTGGCATCTGGGTAACGCTTGCCCTCGCCTTGTTTATTCTCGGATTGATCTTGAACAAAACCAAAGCTGGTTTAGCGTTCCGAGCTGTTTCATCCAACGTGGAGTCAGCACGACTAGTCGGAGTACATACCGGTCGCACTCTCGGGTTCGGTTGGGCTATCGCTTCAGCGTTCGGCACCCTGGGGGCGGTATTGGTTGCACCGCAGCTCGGCGGCGTTAACCCCAACATGATGGCGACCATCTTGATTTACGCCCTCGCCGGAGCAGCTCTTGGAGGCCTTGACAGCCTCGGCGGCGCTGTTCTTGGGGGCATCTTGGTCGGCCTGATTCAAGCCGTCCTAGTGACCTGGGGCGGCGTCGTGGTATTTGGCCAGCTCTATATGTCGATCCTGCAGCTAGCCGCAGCCTTCGTCATCATCCTTATCACCTTACTGTTCCGACCGTCGGGCCTATTCGGTACCCGCCGCGTCGAACGCGTCTAAGCCAACAACAAGAGGAGTTTCAAAAATGAGTGCACCACTGGTTGTTGTCGCAAAGAACAGCGCAGAACACAAAAGATGGCAATACGTTCAATGGGCCTACGTAGCGGGATTTGTGCTACTGACACCTCTGGTTCTGCAGCCATTTGAGATTGGCAAAATGAACCGAGCCTTGATTATGGGCGTCGCCATTTTGGCGGTCAACCTAGTCGTTGGTTTCAACGGAATGTTGGCCCTTGGCCACTCAGCGTTCATGGGTATCGGAGCGTTCGTCACCGCATCCTTGGTGCAAGACGAAAACTGGGATTATTGGATGATTGTGCCCGTGGTGTTGATTGTCGGCTTCCTCATAGGTGTGGTTGTTGGTCTGCCGGCGTTAAGGGTGAAAGGTCTCTATCTCGCCCTGGTAACCATCGCCCAAGCGGCAGTTTTCCCATCATTGGTCAATATTGACGAACTGGGTATCGCCGCCCGTACAGGCGGACCCAACGGTAAAGGCGTCTCCGAAGAAGTCATTGCGCCCAGTTACTGGGAGTGGCTCCCGGGAGTGGACGGAGCTCGCGGCGGTTCGGCCTACCGATATTGGGTCATCGTCTTGATGGTCGCCATCACGATCTTACTAGTGACCAACTATTTGCGTAGCCGCGCAGGCCGAGCAGTGTTGGCAATCCGTGACAACGAAGCAGGTGCAGCGGTCTACGGCGTCAACCTTCCGATCGTCAAAACCATGAACTTCGCTATCAGCGCATCAATAGGTTCCTTGGCTGGTCTGATGTGGTGCATGGACAAGGGTTTCGTTGCCGGCCAGGACTTCACGTTCCTCCTAGCAGTTGACCTCATTATTGGTCTAGTTCTTGGAGGTGTGGGAGCCATCCAAGGTGGGCTAGTTGGTGGCCTCTTTGTGGTCTGGGTGAATGACCTCACAAAGAGAATTTCAATACCTCTTGGCTTGTACACCCTTAACGGTGATGGGCCATTGGCGAAAGCCATCTTTGGTCTCATTCTTATCCTTTTCACTTTCTTCGCGCCTGGTGGGATCGTGTCGTTGGGGCGGATAATTGTCAACAAACTCATCAAGGTCGTTCCCTTGACTCCTGCGGGTCAACCAATCGAACCGTTGTCTAATTTCGATCCGGGTATGGAGTCCACACGAGCCGACGTAGCGATGAAAATGTCTATCGCTGGACCGGTGCTTCTTGCGGTCGGTTGGTTGCTGATGAATGTGAACAATCTGCTTGTTGGTGTGCTGGCATTTGGTCTGCGCATGGGAATATTGGTGCTGGCCCCAGTCGCCATGCTTGTAGGTTCTAACGAATTGGCGGCGCACGCTGATGGCAACCGCCCCGATTCGGCGAAGGGCCCAGCGACTATGGCTCGAACGCTCGGAGCGCTCGGATTTCTGTTCGTAATTGGATACGCAGTCCAACGTTTCGTTCTCACCTACTAAAAACAGCAATTCGGATTGTGAAAAACGTGGGTTATAGGGGCGGCATCGGCTCCCCCCGTAGCCGCGACCGTTCCGAAGTAGTTGCTAGCCTCGGCTCCTGATTAGACATGGACCTGGTTCTTTTACTCCAACGAATCTTCGACGCGCTGTTCAACAGCGCTATCTACTCGTCGCTGGCCCTAGCGCTCGTCATAATTTTTCGATCAACGGGCTTACTTAATTTCGCCCAGGGCGAGATGGCCACATTTACCGCGTACATCGCTTTCGTTCTTTTGTCAGGCCCGCAACCGCGTCTAACCGGTGGGGGACTTGCCGGACTTGTACCGGGTGTCCCTTTCCCGATTCCTTTGGCAATTATCGGAGCGGTGGTCTGTGGGATGGTGGGCGGCGCGGTAACCGAAAGAGCCTTAATTCGGCCACTAGAGCGGGCGCCAGATTTAGCGTTAGTAAACATCACCATTGGCGTTTTGCTAGCAACTAACTCGCTCATGGGGCAGTGGTGGGGGACCGGTCCACGGGTGTTTCCTGCAGTCTTTCCGAGCGGAGCAGGACAGAACTTCACCATTCTTGGTGCTCGACTTCGTTACTCCACGATCGGTGTATGGGCTGTCTTGCTAGCCGTACTCGTGCTTCTCATTTTGTTGCTGCGTCAGACCCGAACTGGTTTAGCGTTTCGCGCCGTATCCATAAGCCACGCCAATGCAGAACTTGTCGGTGTACGTGTCGGAACGACCCTTATGTACGGCTGGGCTTTGGCGTCTGGTTTCGGAGCCCTCGCCGCGTGCTTAAGCGCAAACTCGGTGCTGTTAGAACCGAACATGATGCTAAGAGTTCTCGTCTACGCGTTTGCTGCCGCGACGCTGGGAGGCCTTGACTCGCCGAAAGGCGCGTTAATCGGGGGCCTCATCATTGGCTTGAGTCAGACGCTGATTCCCGCGTACGTGCCGTTTATCGGATTTGAGTTAAGCGTGTTACCCGCGTTGCTTGCGATGGTGGCGATCCTGTTAGTTCGACCAGCGGGTCTTTACGGAACCAAGCGGATAGAGCGAGTGTGATCAATTTCGCTCCGCAGAGATTCAGCCGAATGGGGTTAGGAGGAGCGGCTCTCATAGCTGTAGTCCTGGCCGTCGTTCCTTTTGTTGCCTCCATTACCGGTGTTCGTCAGGCCAGCCAGATCGTCATTGGAGTTCTCGCAGTTCTAGGTGTCAATGTGGCGACGGGCTACGGCGGGATGATCAGCCTGGGCCACGGTGTTTTCATTGGCGTTGGTGCCTTCGCTACCGGATACTACGTAGACGGATTAGCTCTTCCTTGGTTGCTGGCCATAGCACTGGGATCGGCTACTGCGGCGTTAGCCGGAGCGTTGGTGGGACTACCCGCGCTTCGTATCAAAGGAATTCATTTAGCACTCGTCACATTGGGGCTCGCCATTGTGTTCCAACCTTTGAGTAAACGCTTTCCGAGATTTACGGGCGGTGTGAGCGGCTCAGGGATCGACGCTGAGTTTGTGTCGCCCTCATGGTGGCCAAGCGATACTCGAATGGCCACCGCCGTATACCGGTATCTCTTCTGCATAGTGGTTGTAGGGCTTGCCCTATGGGCCACTTGGAACCTTGTTAATAGCCGGCTCGGTCGCGCTATGCGAGCCATCCGAGACAACGACACCGCCGCTGCCGTTTATGGAGTGGACCTAATCTCGGCACGACTACAGACCTTCGCGGTTAGCGCAGGTTTGGCAGGACTGTGTGGCGCGCTTCAGGTAGTTCTGGTGCCGTTTGTTTCGCAAGAGAAATTTACTCCCCAAGCATCATTGGTCATATACGCCACCGCTGTCATAGGAGGCCTCGGCACCATCTGGGGTTCGGTGTTGGGCGTGATCGCGAGCACCATCGTGGGGAAGGTTGGCCAAGCAGCTGCTGGCGCCGACGGCTTCGGTCCCATCGGCGAGTTTTTGGATCTTCTCGATGAATCGGCGTTCGTTTTTGGTGTGGGACTCATTCTCTTGACTTTCTTGTTTCCGCGAGGACTTGCTGGCATTGGACGCCGAAACCAAGTCACGAGCTAAATCGATTACCTACGGCCTCTGAAGTGAGGTCGCAGATCCGAAATGAACTGATTTTGGAGATCCAAAGATGTTGCTTATTTCTGGCTAGAGATAACAGAATTCGGTGCCGTTTATGTTGGAATTCTTTCCGATTCTGAATAATCGATTCAGCACTCTTCTTTGTCCTCACTCAGGGGTTCGGTATGCTGATCCTTCGCTCGGCGGCCTCGGCCACCGACCCGGCCCCCATCGTCTAGCGGCCTAGGACACCACCCTCTCAAGGTGGCGGCACGGGTTCAAATCCCGTTGGGGGTACCACCTACCTTCTTTGAGTTGACCGCCTAGGAGACTTAGCGATAAATCTGCGAAAGTTGATTAAGCCGTCCTCAGGTTTGGATGAATCGGAAGAAGGTACTGTCAGTGTCCAAGTTGATAGGAAAACCTGGCACCTATGAGCAATTGGCATCGACATCTCCCCGAACAGCTACACCCGTCCGAAATCGAACTAGGAGTCGGAGAAACACTCCCAGCGGTTTGGGTTTCCAACTGGCAAACCCATCCAGAACGAAACGTGATCCACGACCCAGCCCTAGGTTGGATTAGTGCTGGCGATCTGCTGGATAGGTCTGAAGTTATAGCTAGGCGATTGGCGAACGCTGGTGTCGAACTTGGTGATCGAGTGCTTTTGAGTGCAGCGAGTTCGGTGGAACTTGTAGCGGCTCACACTGCTGCACTTCGGCTCGGTGCCGTCGTAATGCCAACCAACGGCGCTTACCGAGCCGAAGAGGTCACACACGTGGTTTCCGATGCCCGGCCCAAGGTCGCGATTGTGGATCGACCTGAGTGGAGTGAATGGATCCACTCTTGTGACTCGACCGTCTTGGTGACGAGCCCATCGGTCGAGATGGAGGAAGGACCAAGTGTCCGATTAGACCAAATAGGTGCCGGATCATCTGCGCTCATCGGTTACACGTCGGGTACTACTGGCCGACCGAAAGGAGCGGTACTTTCACACGGCAACCTATTGTCGTCGGTTCGCGCCCTTGAGATTGCCTGGCGTTGGCAACCGCAAGACATTTTGATTCTGGCACTACCTCTGTTTCACATGCACGGACTGGGAGTTGGACTTCATGGATCATTAGCGATAGGGGCACAAGCGGTGCTGCTTCCTGAATTCGAAGTCACTGACGTCCTCGATTCGATCAAGAAACATCACGCGAGCATGTTCTTCGGGGTGCCAACCATGTACAGCCGCCTGGTTGAGTCATCCAGAGCGGGAGAGCTCAGTCAGCTGCGACTTTGCGTATCAGGGTCAGCGCCTTTGGCTGCCGCGCTGCATCGGCGAATTCAAGAAGTGAGCGGTCAACGGGTCTTAGAACGCTACGGCATGACCGAAACAGCGATGCTCGTCTCCAACCCCTACGAAGGTGAACGGCGGCCAGGCTCAGTGGGCTTCCCGTTACCCGGAGTGGAAGTGCTACTTAAGGGCGACCCGCCGGAGATCCTGGTGAAGGGGCCTAACGTTTTTCAAGGGTATTGGGAACGACCTGAGGCCAACAGTCAAGCCTTCGATGATGGCTGGTTTCGTACCGGTGACCTAGGTGCACTTGATCCTGACGGGTATCTTTCCATCGTCGGCCGGGCAAAAGAGATGATCATTTCTGGCGGATTTAACGTGTACCCGAGAGAAGTGGAAGACGTGATTTCCCAACACGAAGCGATCCGGGAGTGCGCAGTTGTTGGCGAGCCCGATGAAGAATGGGGAGAAACAGTCGTCGCGTTTGTTGTCGCAGACCGAGAGCTCTCGCTTGACGAAATCAAGAATTTTGTTGGAGAACGGCTAGCTCATTACAAACGCCCTCGACGTACTTACCGAATCGATTCGATGCCTCGAAATGCACTGGGAAAGGTCCAAAAACACCGATTAGCGGAACAATCAATCTCTTAAGACACGCCTCTACGAACGTCTCGCGCCCCTAGACGAGTGGCATCCGCTGCCTGATCGTCAAGCTGGTTGTTGCTCTCTCTTTCGCTCGCGACCCTTCTCAGGTAATGGTCCACTTCGTTGTCGATCGTGGCTGAGTTCCAGCCGAGTTCTGGGGCCATTAATTCGGCAACTTGGCGGGCCGACTCCGTGCCTCGATCTTGGCTCTCGATGGAGAGCCTCGTGCGGCGGGTCAGCACGTCTTCTAGATGGAGGGCGGCTTCGTTTCTCACAGCGTGTACTACTTCGGCACAAAGATAGGGACGTGCAGAGTGGAGTGGTTTAGCCAGTTGTCGATCGAGAGAAATCAGCTCCAGGATTTCACCGATCCGGTCTCCGTGACGGGAAATGAGGTGATTGATCACTTCGAGACTTATCCCGTTGTCTTCTGAGATTTTTTTTGCCTCAGATCGAACCTCGTCATAGCGGTCTGCACCTATGAGAGGAACGGACGAAGTCCTGGAAGCGGGAAGATTAAGGCCTTGATCGGCGCCGACAGCGTCAATAGTGTCAGCGGCCATCACGCGGTAAGTGGTGTACTTACCTCCGGAAATTGACACCAGCCCCGGAGTCGAAATTGAGACTGCGTGTTCTCGACTGAGTTTGCTTGTTTTTTCTGACTCACCGGCGAGAAGAGGGCGGAGACCCGCGTACACCCCAACGATGTCGTTGGGGCTCAACGGAGTGCTGAGAACCTTATTTAACGTGGAAAGCAGATAGCTGATGTCTTTTTGACTGGCCGCCGGGTGAGCTCGATCAAGGTTCCAGTCGGTATCGGTGGTGCCAACAATCCAATGTTGATCCCAAGGAATGACAAATAAGACACTTTCGTTGGTACGGAGTATTAAACCGGTGTCAAGTTCGAGCCGGTTCCTTGGAACAAGCAGGTGAATGCCCTTAGACGCCCGGACTCTTGAGCCGTGTTCACCCGCGAATTCTTCGATGTCGTCGCTCCAAACTCCAGTCGCGTTGACGACGGTCCCACACAAAACCTTGAATTTTTGACCAGTTTCCAAACATTTGACCTCCGCTCCGGATACTCGATCTTTGGTGCGGACAATTCCTGTGACTTTTGCCGACGTCAGCACCAGCGCTCCACGTCCGGCTGCGGTGCGTGCAGCCGAAATGACGTACCTTGCATCATCGACGCAGGCATCTGAATA